>Ga0206107_1000194_pt1 | contig 40007 bp, 34 predicted proteins | sample 2B0metagenome_FD_148652 | JGI IMG/M metagenome (GOLD analysis project Ga0206107, IMG submission 148652) | Enriched microbial communities from leaf-cutter ant dump, University of Wisconsin, Madison, United States - 2B0 | ecosystem: Environmental > Terrestrial > Nest > Insects nest > Nest dump...
ACTTCTCTCCGGCGTACTCCTGCGCCTGCACTGCAACCAGAGTGCCGAGGAGCGCGCCAGCGCTGCGGTTCGCCGGGTTGCTGATATGCTGGTTGTGGAGGCGCCGAAGCACGATGTCGGAGTGCGTCATGAAATGTGGAAAGCGATGGAGTGGTTCTGGTTGCCCAGGTTCGGGTCGGGAAGATATCCACCGCCCCTCTCTTCGCTGTGAAGGGAGGGGCGGAATTTTCTGACGTTGCTGTCGCTCTGGATCAGGGACGGTACTTCTGGAGCGACGGCGGGGGGATTGTTGCCAGGCGTTCCAGTTGCGGTGGCAGATCCTTCTGCGGAATCGGGATCTCCACGAGTGCCGGGACGCCCGTGAGGTTCTTCACCTCGGCGAGCACCGTTCGCAACTCCTCGACTGTTCCTGCACGGTAGCCACGCACGCCAAATGCCTGCGCGAGCGCCATGTAGTCCCACTGCGGAAGGATGTCGAACGGAGCGAACGCACCCTTCGGTGTAAACGCCTTCAGGTCCACAAACGCCTGTTCGATGGTGTAGCTCTTGTTGCTCATCACGAACACCACGGCGTTGCACCCGTGGTACGCCAGACTCGAAAGTTCCTGGCACACCATCCGAAAGCCGCCGTCGCCCGCCACGACGAAGGGGCGCCGTCCGCTCCCCAGCGCTATGCCGAGCGCGCAGCCCGTTTCGTGCCCCAGCGATCCCCACGCGGCCTGCGCAACGAAGCTGTCCTGCGGCATGCCGAACAGGTTGCCGAAGACGTAGAGCGACGTGCTCTCGCCGAGCACGAGCGACACCTCGTTCAGCAGATTCTCCTTCTTCAGGAAGCTGCCCAGTTCGTTGTAGAACCGATTGTAGGTCATCGGGTCGGCGGGCGTATACGACTCCTCGGGGTCGGGCGTGACTTTTGGAAGGGTATAGCGGCGCGGGTAGCGCTTCTCCCCCTTGAACCGCTCCAGCAGACCTTCGAGGAAATCCTGCAACGTCACCTGACCGTAGCGGCCGTAGCCCACGCGCGTCTCCTCGTCGTTCACCTCGATCATCGCGCCGTAGCTGGAGGCCATGATGTCCAGGTAGTCGTCGGTGATGATCGCGCCGAGCGCTATCACGCAGTCCGAGGCGGACATCACCGCACGCGTGAGCGCGGGGGAGGCGGGACCGGCGTAGGTGCCGATGAAGCTCTTCTGGCTCTCGTCGAGCACCGTCTTGCCGAGGCTCGTGGTGGTGAAGGGAATGCCGCTGGCGTCAACGATCTGCTGGAGCAGACCCTGGAGGCCGTAGCGCTGAATCTCCACACCGGCCCAGAGCACCGGAAGTTTCGCCCGGTGAATCCGCTCCCACGCTGCGTCGAGCGCGGCGGAGAGCGACGCCGCATCGCTCGGGATCGTGAGCGGCCCCAGCGATCCCTTCGGCGCGGGACACTTGAGGCTCCACACGTTGTTCAGCACCTCGATGTAGATCGGGCGGCGGTGGGTGAGCATCGCCGTGATCGCCGCGTCGATCTGCTCCGGCGCCGTTGCCGGGTCGTCCACGATGATCGAGGCCACCGTCACGTTCTCGAAGACGATCTGGTCCGCCTCCAGATCGCCGGTGCTGTGGTGGAACAGGATTCCCTCGGTTCGTTCCAGCATCTGATCCTTCGTCTTCGGACTCGCGGAGATCACCGCAACCGGCACGCGCTCCACCCAGGAGCCGGCGGTGCAGTTGAGCAGACTGAAGCTCCCCACGCCGTACTGCACGCACGCCGCACCGATCCCCTTGTAGCGTGCGTAGCCGTCGGCGGCGTAGCCGCACCCCAGCTCGTTGATGTTCGGCACCCGCTCGATATCCTTTGCCGCGTCGAGCGCGTCGAGGAACGGGCTGGCGTAGTCGCCGGGGACGGCGAAGACGTGCCCCAGCCCGGCCTGCTTCAGTCGGGCGATGAGATAGTTGGCAACGGTGGTGGCCATCGTTTATCCCTCCTCCACGGGTTGCAGGCAGTTCGGTGTGATTGCGTCGAGCGTCTTCGCCGCATCTCTGCACTCGATGCAGCCGTTCAGGTCGCCGCAGCCGGGGCAGGGGTTCGGCATCAGCGCGTAGCCCTTCTTCAGCCACGTGGGGCGCTTCAGGCCGAAGAACTCTTCGAGTGTGGACTCCGCGGTGTCGAGCGCACCCTCCACCCAGCCCTGACCGTAGGAGTAGGCCTCGCCAACGATGTGGATGTCCTGGTCGGCCACCGGCTTCCGCATCCGGCACATGATCTCGTCCAGGCGGTAGTCCGCCTTCCACTCGTGCCAGCCGCCGCCGTAGGGGTCCTCGTTCCAGCTGTGGTACACCGCCGAGTAGGGTTCTGGAATCTCCGGCAGGGCGTGGATCTGCGCCATCTGTCGGTTCGCGATCTCCACCATCTCGTCGGTGGCGGGGAACTCCATCGGCGGGATCGGGTTGGTCACCCCCGGCTCGATACACGCGGGGAGATAGCCCTTGAACGGCTCGCCGATCTCCAGTCCCTTCCAGAACGGCACGGTGCTGATGTCGTTGTAGCTCGCCATCAGCAGCGAGTTCATGTAGGGAAGCCCACCCTCCTGCTCCGCCTCGGTGCCGAAGTAGTAGGCCTGGCGCACGGGGAGGTCGGTGACCGAGCGACCCGCCACCAGACCGAGCGCGCGCCACCACGGGCGGTCGTAGGCGAGGAAGAGCTTGAACGCGCTCTGGATCAGCACCGAGCCGATGTTCGCCTTCAGCCACGGGTCCTCGAAGAACCGGCTCTTGACCAGCTCCAGCGAGCGGCGCGGCATGGCGAGGATGATCTTCTTCGCGCGCACCTTGATCGCCGCGCCCCGCTTCAGGAGCGTCTGGCGATTCTCGGTTGTCACCGTCGGCTCGAAGACGAGGGTGTAGGGGTACTCGCCGGAGCCGATGATGATCTCGGCGAGGCGGTGGTTCATCTTCACCCGCTCCTCCTTCGGTACCCCTCCCGGCAACTTCTGGAACTGCTCCACGAGTTTGATGGGGAGCTGGTCGTAGCCGTCGCGCAGGGTGAGGAACTTCGTCTCGTCGCTGTACTCGGTGGCGGGGAGCTGGGTGACGGCGTTGGCGTTGGCCACGTTCGCGTCGTAGCCGCCGGCGTCCTTCATGAACTGGTAGCCCTCGTTGCTCAGGGCGCGGTACATCAGATCCCAGAACCCGTACTTCCACAGCGGCTTGCCGAACGCCTGCACCTTCATCAGGCCGCAGAGGCTCAGGTTCGCCATGCCGGGGTAGATGGAGTTCATGACCTGCACCTGCAGGTTGGTGGGGCCAAGGCCGCGCTCGGACCACGCGAGGTTGTAGGGGACTTTTTCGGGGTCGGAAAGTTCGTGCAGCCGGAAGTGCCTCCCGCGCAGGTAGAACAGGTTGCAGTTGGAGCCTACCGGCGCGGGAGCGCCCATCGGGAAGTCCTTCGTGGGAATCTTCAGGTGCTCCACAAGTCCCGCCACCATCAGGTGCTGGTCGGGGATGTAGCGCATCCCCCCCACCTCCGCCTTCACGTGGGGCATGCCGGGAATGGTGACGGTGTAGAGGCGTCCGCCGATGCGGTTGCTGTACTCAAAGAGCGCAACCCGCGTTTTCGATCCCCGCTCCCCCTGGAGTCGCCACGCGCTGTACGCGCCGGAAACTCCCCCACCCACCACCGCGACGTCAAGATCCATGGATGTTCTCCTGTATAATTATTTGGAATGCAGTGTGGATTCTTGCAGTCCCCTCCAGACTCCGGGACTGCGTGGATTTCAAGGTCCGGGGCGCGAGAATCTGCCCGCGCCCCGGACACGACCGCTAGTGGTACCTGTTCGCTTCGGCCAGCTGACCGTTGATCAGCAACTGCCGCAGCCCGCGCTGCCCGAACCGCTCGTAGGTGTAGGTGATGAGCGCCGGACTCATGTGCCCCTCGGCGGGAAGCTCGAACTCGCCGAACTTCTCGTTCAGCAGGTGGTAGGTGCAGTCCAGCAGGCCGCAGCGCCACATGTGCCCCTCCTCGTCGTAGATCTGCTCCCAGTGTGTGGTGATCGGCGCGAACGGTGGCTTGTTTGCCTTCGTCGGCAACTGATAGAAGGTGAAGGTGGCACCATCGCCGAACGCGCTGAGATCGTACCGATAGCGCAAACAGCCGATCTGGTTCTTGAATGCACGCGTCGGGGACGGTCCCTTCGCGAACTGGATCGTCGTCCTCGTGGGATTGCCTGGCCACGCCTCGTTGCCCCCTGTCTGTTCCCCCCGCTTCTTCGGACCGTAGATAAAGAACGGGGCCTCCCCACCTTCGAGCAGTTTGTCGAGCAGGTTCTCGTTGGTCAGGGCCGTTGGCGTCGTCGAGAGCGGACTCCACCGGTAGGTGCCGGCAGAGGTGACGTGGGGTACGGGGGAGACGGGGATATAGTTGTCGGCAATCGGCGGAACGTTCGGGAGCACCCGCAGGGTCACCGACTTTCCCAGACCCAGCATCTGCGCGGCGAGGGTGTCGGCGCTTTCAAGAATCGATGCGGTGGGCCGTATCCACTGCTTCCACGGGATGTTCATGTCGGTGTCGGAGTGGCCCCCCATGTACTCTTCGCGGAAGCGGAGGGTGGCAAGCGTCTCGGCGAAGGGGAGCAGGCTCTGCTCGATCAGCACGTTGAACCACCCCTTGTACTTCTGTTCCACCGCCTTCACGTTCTTGACGCGCGTTTCCTCCTTTGTGGTATCCGGGTCGATTGCCGAGGCGAAGAGTTCGAGGATCATCCCCTTCACCAGCACATCGACGATGTGGCGGAAGATGAAGGCCCCGTGCAGGTAGCGCGCATACCCGTTCCCCACATTCGAGGAGTCGATGAGATACTTGAAGAGGAGCGAGAAGAAGATGGGCGGCATCCCCGGCTTGATCAGGAGGATCTTCTGTGCCGAGGCGTGGACGCCATCCTTGATCGAGAGAAGGTTCTTGATGAACTCCACCTTCGACGCCTCGGTCTTCGAGCCGTCGACGAAGTTCGGGAGCGCGTCGAAGCTGTTGTCGATGAAGTCGATGGAGGAGGCCATGCTGAGATAGGTGTTGAGCACCTCGCTCCCCAGCAGCTCGTGCCGCATCTCGTCGATTGCCTGCTCGATACGGTCCAGCTTCCTGTTCATCTCCTCCAGTTGCTTCTCCACCTTCTCCAGGGGGTTTGGAGCTTCCTCACCGAATCCGAAGATGGCGCCGAACAGTTTGTCGATCGGGACTGCCCGTCCCCTGTACTTCTCGTTGACCAGTGTGGCAACCCGGTTGCTCGCGCTCCACACCTCCTTCAGGATCTTCAGACCGGTTGCGGGGCTGACCGGGGGATCGTTCGTTGCAGTCAGTGCCTGCGGTTTCTCCTCCAGCACGTCAACCTGATTGTCGCTTGCGATGAGATCGGACATGGATACTCCTGAATAAAGAGGGTAGATATGAGTGTGGGCGGAAAAGGACCTCCGCCCGAAGAGAGGATTGAGCGGATGCTGGAAATGTGGTGGCCGGCCACGCGCAGGGGTGTGGCGGAGTGAAAGAGACCGGGGTGCAGAGTCGTTTGGCGGTGAGGACGTGCCGAACGCACTCCGATCCATTGGTCGGAGTGGCGATCGCTGGCGAATGGTACGTGTAGACAGGGCGTCCCGGTGAGGGGAGGGACCGGCACCACACACAGGCAGACAGGCGGCAGGGCGAGGGAACCCATGGCACTGAAGGGGGTATGAGGGGACCGCGAGGAACGCGAAGGTACAACTTGCCCGCGATCAACGCCACGGTAATTCGGCGTCATCATCGGGCCGGTGGTGGCGGGAGACCGTGCGCCGGGCGACGCTCACTCTTCGGCGAAGGGGGTGAAGATGATATCGTACCCGTAGGGATTCTCGCGCGGAGCCTGGTCACGCTCCGAGTCGTAGATGGAGACGCGGCCCGTGACGGTGAAGCCGAGATGGTTTCAGATCGCCTGGAGCATCTGCGCCGACTCGTCGCCGGAGGAGGACCAGGTTTTAAGCCCCATGAATGCAGGTCCGGCAGGACAGGAGTATCCTTCGGTCAGTGCGGTGTCCACTCTCCCCTCGGCAAGCACTGTAAAGTGCTTGTACGGGGTTGTGGCCAGCCCCTTGCGGAGCTTCAGCCTCCAGCTCGGTTCGGGTTCGTTCAGGTCCATGGAGCTGTGCGAGAGTGTGGTAGTATGATCGGCGTCTCAGTCCATCAGTTCAGGGTTGGCGCTTTCGATTGCTGCGCGCAGCACCACGGGATCGTCGACGGCGGTACGGATCAGTTCGGCGAGGCGGCCCAGCGCATCGCGGTCGGTGCCGTAGGCGGCGAACATGCTGGATTCGGGATCGTACTTCACCCTGGTCTGCAACTCCGGTGCGTGGGTTCGCACCAGCGCGTCGGCAACGCCGTGCCAGGCGTAGCCCCCGGCCTCGTAGCCCATCTCCTCGAAGATGTCGGCTGCGCGGTCGAAGTCGTCGAAGATCAGGCTGTAGCTGCCGTTCTCGTGCTCGACGAGCTGGCAGGGGGCGTAGAGGTTGCTCATGGTGGAGTGGGGATTGGGTGAGACTTCAGTGAAGAACTTCGACAACGAACCCGCCCGGTGCCTGCATGTAGAAGGTCCATGAACCGTGGAAGTGTCGCGGCTCCGCTACATCGAATCCATCCGCCCGCAACTGCCTGTTGATTCTGTTCACCTCCTCCTCACTCGGCTGGATGAAGCCGATGTGGAAGCTGCGGGGGTAGACGACCTCTTCGCCCGAGCGGGCCTTCATCAGCGCGAGCACCATGCCGTTCTCGTCGCGCAGAAACACCATGGCGTTGTTCCCACCCATCTTCCGCAGACCGAAGTAGGTCTGGAGGAAGCGGCTGGTCTCCGCCACATCGGTGACGGTGAGGTTGAGATGGTTGAGCTTCATTGAGGAATGAGGGGTGTTAGCGCGGCTCTTCGGCCACCAGCTTCTGGAGTCTGACCGCTTTCTCTGCCGGGGCCATCGAGGAGAGGTCGAGTTCGTCCCTGTCCGGGATCAGCGCGCCAACTCCTCCCCCGAGCAGCGCGCCGAGAAGCGCAGAGGTGGGGATGCCGATCATCAGCACGATTCCCTCACCGTCGCCACAGCTCGAGCAGCGGCTCGCGTAGTTGTTGGCCGCGTGTTGGATGAAGAAGCCCGCCAGCCCTGCAAGCGCTCCGATGCCGGCTCCGGTCCAGAAGTACGAGCCGTTGTCGCGCGAGACGCGCACAATCGTGCCAATCGGCAGCGCCGTACCGCTGCCGCCCGCTACGACGAAGAGGCTGTCATCGCGCACCGAGCCGAGCGTTGCATCTGCGAGGAACGTGCCGTTGGCAGCGATGATTTTCCAGGCACCTGTATGCCCGGAGGTCTCGGTGGTCTCACGCGGTGCTGGCGTGCCCTCCTGCGCACGAAGCGCTGCCGTTCCCAGCAGCACGAGGAGGAGCGCCCCGCCGTATCGCAATCCCGGTTCAGTCATTGCCCTTCTCCGATAGTGTTCTGCCAGCCTGCCACGCTCCACCGCACGGTTCCTGGTGGAGCGTGGGCGGGGGTGATCCACCGTGCAGTGGAACCCCGCCCACTGAACAGAATAGTGATGAGGCTCATGCGGAAGGATACATCTGGAAGAGCCTCCGCGCCTGGAACCGGAAGTCGGTACAGCGCTTCGATCCCTGCGCCCCGCTCCTCATCTCCTCGCACATCTTCCGCGTCTCCGCAGCAACGGTTTCGAGCCGCTTGGCGGCGTCGTAGTAGCGGTAGGTGAAGTTGTAGTAGGTATAGGCCAGGTGCTCCTTGTACGCATCCCTGTAGTACCCTGCGGTGGTGATGCCGCCCGAATCGAGCACGAGTTTGTCGATGAGCCTGTCCACCACCGAGATGAGCAGGTAATAGGACGTCCCAAAGATGACATCCTCGATCTTGCTCTTGCGATCCTCAAGGATGAAGGTGTACATCGTTCTGATCCTTTCGAGGATGGACGCTGCGTTCTGTGCAATCGAGGCGATGCACTTCTCGTAGTCGTCGTCCGGGCCGGTCGGAGCTGCGTTGACCTCCACCGTCCACGTCTCCCACCCTGCGACATGGGGAGCCTTCACCCCCACTGCGCCACCGCCCCCCTCCTTCGCCGAGAGATAGTGGCCGCTCGCTGTGCGCAGCGACACCCGGTCGCCGTTCTGGATCTCCCCGCCTCCCCCCACCTTCTCCAGGGTAAAGGTCTCCCACCCCGCCACGTGGTCCGCAACGGCAAGCAGGTCGTGGTTTCCCCCTTCGGTTGCGCTCAGGTTCAGGAAGTTGGGGGCGCGCAGAAAGACCTGATCGCCGCTGTGGAGCACGCCGGGCTGGACTCTGAACACGCTCACCGGCTTGTTCAGCCCGACGCGCTTGTCGAGCGGGATCGCCGTTCCCGTTGCGGTCACCCGGCCTCCGCCACCGTTCTCGGCGCTGAGATACTGACCGTTGGACGCCTTCAGGAAGATGTCGGGCATCACCAGCGATGGCTTGTAGGCGCAGATGAGCGCCCACTCCTGGAGTGCGTTGATGTACTCACCGGCACCAACCACGTACAGGGGGAGGCTGGCCTTCGCAAGCGCGACGTTTGCCGCAGTCTTCTCGATGCCGGTGTCGATCTCCGGGGGGAGCAGGGTGCTGATCGCCGTGCTGAACTGCTCGGCGTGGGTGAGCGCCGAACTGCGCAACGCTGCAAGGCTGGTCGGGATGTCGATGTCGGTTCCCCTCGTGGTGAGGTAGTTCGCGAGGTAGTGTCCGCGCGCGGCGTTGAGCTGTGCGTGCGCCTTCTTCACCGTGTCCTGCTGGAGCATCTTGTTCACGTCGGCAAGGATGTCCTCGCGGAAGCTCTGGAAAATCTGGTACTGCGACTTCTCCTTGCGAGGCCAGAGGTAGTTGAACGCAAAGGCGCACACCGTTGCCCCTCCGGGCACGCCGAGGCGATCCGAGGCCTTGCCGCCGGCAATGCTCGCAAGCCCTCCAAGAATCATCCGCACATAATCCTCCGGCTCGTCGCGGTACTTCGAGGCGAGAATGTCGTGGGCTTCCGGTGGACGGAAGTTCTTCGCGGGAACCAGAGAGAACTGCGCTCCAGGCTCGTACTCCTTCCCGATCTCCAGCCCCGTGTTGTGCCCCAGTCCACTGTTGCCGATAGCGCGCACCCAGCCCCGGTGGACTGTGCTGTAGAGTCTGAATCGCCCCTCACCACATGGATGGATCTCGAAGAGGTTGAACGACCTGTCGAAATCGGCATCATTGGAAATCTCCCAGGTCTGTGCAAGCTGCCATCGCTGGTGGCTCCTGTCGCTCCAGTTCTTCGCAACGCCAACGTTCCATCCGCTGTTCCTGCTGAACAACTGATAGCTCCCGCCCCCTCCACGCTCGAAGCGGAACTGTGCGTTGCCACGCGTCGGGTCGCCCCCCAGAACAATCGGCTCCTTGAACTCTCCCCCCGACACCACCGTGTGCGGCGTGTAGGAGTCCCCGGCCACCGTAAGGTAGCAGTCGATGTCGCTCGGCACCCCCCTGCTGGGAGCGTAGGCGGCCTTGATGTTGTAGTACACGTTCGGTTCGGGGAGGCTCACGGTGTCCGGCGGGGCGGTGTCGTGCACGACCTTCCGTATCCACTCCGCCCGCGTCCAGTCCACCACCAGCGGCTCGTTTTGATGGTAGATGATGTTCTCCTCGTGGCCGAGCACCAGTACCCTTCCTCCCGAGGAGATGATTCTGACGACGTCGTCCCCCTCGCGCGTTGTGCCCACTTTCTTCATCCGCCAGAAAAGTGAGTGCATGGCAAGCTGCTCTTTCTCGAATCCATGCAGCACCTCGTAGGCAGAGGTGTGCTGCGTGGGATCGAGGCCGGAAGTGGCGTTTCGGATATCTGCCACGAGCGCCTTGCCGTGCTTCTGGTCCAGAAGCAGGCCGTACTCCCCGCTGGTCGGCTGGAACTCCCAGTAGCCGTTGGTCTGGATCACTCCATCCCTGCGAAGATGGGAGCTTTTTATCGTGCCGTCGCACGAGGCCCCGGCAGCGATAACACATACCCTGTTCGCGAAATCGTCAACGCCGGAATACTTGGCGTTGTAGAGGTAGAAGACGTCGGACATACCCGTTGAATGCTGGAAGTGAAGAGAGGGGAGGGAGGGGCAGCACAGGCCGGAGCGTGTCAGGAGCGAACCGAGAGAGACGTCCGTTCTGCAACGATACCAAGCCGACCACGGTCGCGTCCGTCGGTGGGCGGGTTGATGAACTCGGCACGGAGCAGACGAAACCCCACCCGCTCGACCAGGGCGCAGGCCTCCTCCGGCGGGTGGGAGTCGTAGAAAAAGGTGTGATCGAACATCGTATCGGTGAAGGGGGGGTGTGCTGAGCCACCCGTTGTCAGCATCAGGCGTCCACCCTCCGGGAGCGAGCGCGCAATCCCTGCGAGGATTCCCTCGTGGTGGCGCCGCTCGATGTGGAAGAGCGAATCCCAGCAGATCGCTGCACGGACGGCGCGATCGAACGGGAAGGTTTCGAGCCGGGCGTGCAGCCACTCCGATTCCGGGTAGCGCTGGCATGCCAGTGCGAGGAGCTGTGCGGATTGATCGACGCCGATCACCCTGTGTCCGTGCTCGACAACTGCTTCGGCAATCGGCCGCCCGGTGCCGCAGCCGAGGTCGAGCACCGTTGAGCCGGGGGGGAGGTTCTCCAGTACGAGATCGAGGGAGCGGCGCTCGAACGCCGAGAGCCTCGTGCGGGCAGCGTCCCACCGTTCGGCTATACTATCGTATGGCTGCTCGACCATGCGGTCACTCTCCCTCGGGGTCTGCACCGCACACCTCCTCCTTCCAGCTCGAAAGCCTGTATTCCCCCGCGAGGTTGCGGTAGACCACCGCGCGCACAAGCTGCACCGTCTCGATCTCCTCCGCCGTGTCGGTGACGCGCACCCGAAGGCAGAGCCTGTAGTTCATCCCCGCCACCACCTGCTGCTCGGCGCGCTCTACGGCAACCAGCATCACGGTTGTGCCACCTGTCTCTTTCTGTAGAAGCGCTGCTCCCACCGCCTGCACCACAAGGCTGTCCTCGATGGAGACTTCCCGATATCCTCCCACCCGCTGTGCGCGGACCTGAGCGGAACCGACGAGCAGTGCGAGCACGGTCAGGGCAATCCAGAGACGCAGATGATTGTGCATTGAAGAATGCGGTAGTGCTAATGGAGAAGAGAAGGGCGATTGTCGGAAAGTATACTCGCGATGGACTGAACGTGGAATGTTGCGCCGTGTCTCCGCAGCGGTGGTTGCCGCAGCAGGGCGTAGTGGCCGCTCCTCTCCACCGGAGCGGATCAGTTCAACCGCTGGGAGAGCGGGCACTGGAGGGTTGGCTTCTCATTGGAGCTGGTGCGTCGCGGGATGTCTGCGTTCGCTCCGTCACAGGCTGCCGGAGGAGGAGCATCGTCTCTCTCCTCGACGGACTCACTCCCTAATCTCCCATCTCATACCTGAACCCTACCGCGCGCGCGATCACCGCTTTGCCATCCTTCAGCTTTGTGAATGTGCCGCGCAACACGACCGCATCGGAGGGGGGAGGGTCGGCAGAGAAGTCGCCGGTTCGCTGGAAGGTTCCGTCGAACGCATAGCTGACGCCGTTCACCGCCGCCGTGGTGAAGGTGATGTGGCTTCCTTCAAGCTGTGCATTCACGGTGCGGTAGTCGGGAGCGGAGCGGCCTGCCATGCGCACCATGCCGTTGAGCGGTGCCGGCTGTCCGTTCTCGTCAACAGTCGCAAGGTTGATGTGGTCGATACGACCGAACGCCTTCGGCAGCTTCGTAGTAAAAAAGAAGTAGCCTGTCGGGTCGATCTTCTCCAGCGTGTCAGGGTCGGCGGGGAGAACAAGGGGTGGCGTGGGATTGATGTGCACCGCAGCGGTGGGCAGGGCGTCGATTCCCTCCGCGCGCAACGGTCCGCCGAGGGCAATCGCTCCCACGGCAACGCAGAGGACGGAGAGAGTGTTCATGGGTGGGATCTCTGTGATGGTCGAGGATGGAAGGGGAAGAGAGAGGACAAACATACGTCCTCTGCGGGAAGCATCTGCGCGCGCAGTGGAGCATCGCTGCGCCGCTGAAGGATGTGTGCGGCCCGACTCTGGAAGAAGGCGAACCGGATCGACCAGCTCTGTGCGGTATCTCCGCACTCTGAATGCGGCAACGGAGCAGAGTGATGGAAAGCGAGGAGGTGACGTCTGCCTTACACTTTTTCCAGCGGGAGGTGGGGTTCGGGTGGCAGCTCGACACGGATCGGGTCGCCGGGGTAGACTTCTCCTCCCTCAACCACCACACCCATCACTCCAGCCTTGCGAATCAGATTTCCCTCACCATCACGGTCGAGCATGGCCGCCATCAGCCCGGGTTGGAAGGCGTCGATCTGCACACACGGATTGCGCAGCCCGGTGATCTGCACGATGGCGCGTTTCCCCAGGTGAAGTCGCGTTCCGGCTGGCAGTGCAAGAAGCTCGATACCGCGCGTCGTGATGTTCTCCCCGATCGATCCCGGAAGCACCTCGAAGCCGTTCTTCCGCACTTCATCGTGCAACTCCGCGTGTATCAGGTGTACCTGCCGCAGATTCGGCTGGGTGGCGTCCTTCTTCATGCGCGAGCGGTGCTTCACCGTTGTGCCCATGTGCGCATCCCCCTCCACGCCAAGTCCGGCCAGGAGCCTGATGCTGGCGCAGTTCTCCTTGCTGAAGGTGTGGTTCGCGCTACGGCTGACGGCTATCACTGTGCCTGCCATATGGCTCTGCGGTTGCTGTGACGTGGGGCTTGCGATCTATCGCGGGACTGCGTTGTTGAGCATGCGGCAATAACGTTTTCTTCCTTCGCTTCTCCAAGCCTCTCGTCAAACGCAGCGGTGGCCACGGAACAATCTCCGTGGCCACCGCTGCGTGTTGCAACCACCTGTCGTTATACCATCGTCAGCACCTTGCACTGCCGGAAGCGTCCGGCGCTGTTCTCAACGGTGAGCTGGTAGATATAGTTGCCGGACGGCAGCCGCGCTCCCTCCACTGAGCCGTCCCAGTCGAGCGTGCGCTCTCCTGCCTCCATCCGGCCATCAAGCAGCGTGACGAGTTTGCCTCCCGAGAGGTCGAACACCAGAAGCTCCACCTGCGAGGTTTCTACGAGCGAGAAGCGGAACGTCGTGCGGTCGCGGAAGGGATTCGGTGCGTTCTGCGCCAGCTTGAACTGTCCTCCCGTCTCCGGCTCCAGCGCGGTGATTCCTGCTGCCGGCGCGTTCACGCCGACGGTGAGTGTGCCGTCGTACCCGCCGGTTGCCGTGTTTGCAGCGAGGGTGAGCATCTGGTACTGGAGCGCGCTGGCCGGTGCGGCGAAGACGTTGTCCTGCGCGTTGGTTGGCACCGAGGTGTTCTGTCCGCGTCCGGCGTAGAGCGGCGAGGCGTAGACCTGCTGGGTGATGTTCTCCGGGAAGGCCATCTGGCTGGTGGCGCTCAGCACCGAGTTGAGGAACACCTCGAAGTGAATGTGGGTCACGCGTCCGTTGTACCACCCGGGATAGATCGTGTGGAAGCGCACCTGCCCGCTGGCGTCGGTCATCTGGATGCCGCGCATGAACGTCTGCCCCACCGTGTTCGCCCCGGGCTGGCTGTAGCCGGAGTAGACGCCCTCCTTGTCGGTCTGCCAGATATCGACGCGTGCGTTGGGGACGGGGCTACAGTTGTTGTTGATGTTGACGATTGTCAGGGTGAGGTCCAGCGACACGCCCGGCCTCCCCTCGGTGATGTCCTGGCGGAACTTCGTGGAGTCGCCACTCAGGTCCAGTGGGTAGGGTCCGCGAGTCTCCTGCGGAATCAGCACGCAATCCACTCCCTGCGGCACGGTTGCAGCGTCGGCAGCACTGTTCCCGGCACCAACCTTCCCTCCGGGAAGCATCGTGCTGACGCCGACGAGTCCAAGTGCCTTCAGAAATTCGTTGCGGTTCATGGCTCCCTCCTGGTGATACGGTGTTCGTACTGCTGGCAGCATTGCGGGAGGCAATCTATAGAGGAAGCGCGGCCGCCGCCCCATTTCGTGTCACGAGATGCAGCCTGGCGTCATGAACTGCACCGGTGCGTGGGGCGGAAGGGGGGGGAGCGGTGTATTATCGAACCGTGGCATCATCCGGCATCCTGTATGACGCATCAACAATATCGAGCGAGTTGGCCGCGGTCGTTGGAGATCGTTGCCGTTGCCTCGTCGTGGGGGCTTCTCACGGCGCTGGCAGTTGTGCGGCGCGCGCTGCTGCCCAATCCCCCTTTCAGCCTCCACACCGTTGCGGTAACGCTCGTTGAGTACACACCGTGGGCTGTGCTCACTCCGCTCATCTTTCGTCTTGCACGAAGGTTGCCGCCAACCCGCCAGCGGTGGGCGATACGTCTGCTGCTCCACATTGGTGTAGCGTGCGGGGTGGCGCTGCTCGTTGGAGAGCTACAGCAGCGCACGATCACGGCGCTGGGACCACCGGCAGGGGTGGAGCAGGGAATGGAGGGGGGGCGACATCTTCCCCCCGTGGCGTCTCCGGGTGGACCACCGCTCGTTCAGCTCCCCTACCAGCTTCTTTTCTACTTCATCATCCTCGGTGTCGGTTTTGCACGCGCCTACGCGCTGGAACTGCGCGAGCGGCAGGGAGAGGCCGCGCGGCTCAGCGCCGAACGCGAGCGGCTTGCAGCGCAACTTTCCGAGGCGCGCTTGCAGGCGCTTCGGATGCAGCTCAATCCCCACTTCCTCTTCAACACCCTCAACGCCGTCAGTGCGCTTGCCGAGGATGACCCGGCGGGGGTGCGCCGGATCGTCTCGCGCCTCTCCACGCTGCTGCGGCGTGTGCTCGACACCGAGGCAACGGTTGAGGCACCACTGCGCGACGAGCTTGCCTTTCTCCGCGACTACCTGGACATCCAGCGGATCAGGTTCGAGCGTCGGCTCGAGATCGAGGAGGAGATCGATGTCGACACGCTCGACGCACTGCTGCCACCCTTTATCCTCCAGCCGATTGTGGAGAACGCGGTGGAGCACGGTGCGGGACGGGTACGCGAGGGAGTGGGACGAATCACGCTTCGAGCGCGGCGCGAAACGCGGGGTGACGGAACCTGCTGGCTCGTACTGCGGGTTGGCGACAACGGACCCGGCGCTGGATTGGTGCTTCCCGATGGCGGGGAGCGTCGCGGTGGGATCGGCCTCTCCAACACCCGCGAGCGTCTCCGTGCGCATTACGGAGAGCACGCCACGCTTGCACTCCACTCCGCGGAAGGGTGTGGCCTCGACGTTGAGATTACGATTCCGTGGCACACATCCTCCTCCACTGAACCTCGCCTTCTCCATGACTGATTCCTCCACTGCGGTGTCCGGCGCGGCTCTCCTCCGCGTGCTGGTTGTTGACGACGAACGCCTCGGACGCAAGCGCTTGCTCGACCTTCTCGATCGCGAAGCGGGGACGGTGGTTGTCGGCGCTGCGGAAAACGGGCGTGAGGCGGTGGAGTTGATTCGGAGCGAGCGCCCCGACCTCGTTCTTCTCGATGTGCAGATGCCGGACATCTCGGGTCTGGACGTCGTGCGCGAGGTGGGGGCGGCAGCGATGCCGATCACGGTGTTCGTTACCGCCTACGATCAGCACGCGCTCCAGGCATTCGAGCTTGCCGCACTCGACTACCTGTTGAAGCCGTTCGACGATGAACGGTTCGCCGCGTCACTTGCGCGTGCGCGTGAAGCAGTGCGGCTGCGAGGGTTGGGCGAGCTAGGCCCCGACCTCTCACCTCTCCTCGCTGGAGGTGTGGAGGCGCCGGGCTATCCCGAACGGATCACCGTGGAGGTGCGGGGACAGCGCCGGTTCGTGCCGGTTGCCGAGATCGACTATGTGACGGCGGACGGACCCTATGCTGTGCTGCACACAGGGGGGCGGCGTTACGTGGTGCGCGAACAGATGAGCGCGCTCGAAGCGCAACTCGACCCCGCACTCTTCTTCCGCATCCACCGTTCTGCCATCGTGCGACTGGCGCGCGTGGAGATGATGGTGGTGGGTTCCGGCGGCGACTATACGGTGCGGCTGCACGGCGGAACGGAACTGCGCGTTGCGCGGGGCCGCCGCGACCAGCTCGTGCGAAGAATGGAGCGTTGAATGACCGAGCCGCTTGCCAGAACCGGCAAGTGCTGGAAAGCGTCAGGCGTCCATCAGGGTATCAGCACCAGCCGCCGTCCGTTCACGTCGCCGCGCTTCCAGGCCTGCTCGACCTCCGCGAGCGGAACGGGCGCTGCTTCAACCTTCACCTTCCCCTCCTCCAGAGAGCGCAGGAGTCCCTGAGCAGCCTCGCCGATCTCCCTGGGGGATGGTGCGTTGCCGGTGCCGCTTCCGAGGATTTCCAGACGGGAACTGCGGAGCACGGCGGCGGGAATCGCGGCAGTTGCGCCCGCCATCTCCCCCACCTGTACAAGTCGGCTCCGTGTTTCGCTCGTGTGGAGGGTGCGGCGCGTCATCGCGGTGAGAAGCACCTCAACGGGGCGCCCCCACACGTAGTCGATCACGACGTTGAAGCCCTCTTCCCCACCCTCGCGCGCGAACGCCTCGGCGAGTTCGGCGTCGGGCAGGTCGAGCTGGATCGTGGCGTCGGCGCCAAGCTCGTGGAGATTCTCCAGCGTCTGGCGGTTTCTCCCGGCGGCAACGACCCGTGCCGCCCCGAACTGTCGGGCAAGCTGCACCGCCAGCATGCCGCTCGTCCCGGTTGCCCCCAGTATCAGCACCGTCTCCCCCGGCTCGAAGCGTGCGCGGTGTTTCAGCGCCATCCACGAGGAAAGCCCCGGGTTGAAGATGGCTGCCGCCGTTGCGTCGTCCACTCTCTCCGGCAGCGGCAGGCACCACGCACGCGGCACGGCGGCGCGTTCGGCCATGGTGCCGTAGGGAGCGCGCGGGCCGCCGCAGAAGACGCGGGTTCCATCGGGGAGGCGGCCAACGCCGTCGGTGCCGCACACCGCCGGGAGCTGCATGGCGGAGTAGTGCGTGCCCGCCGCACGCGCACGGTCCAACTGCTTCACCGCCGAAGCAAGCATCTCGACAAGTACCTCCCCCTCCTCCGCGACGGGATCGGCGAACTGTTCGTAGCGGGGTGCTTCCCCGACCTTGTGGAGAACTGCCGCGTTCATCGTACCTCTTCGTTGTTGAGTGAATCTGTCGTTCTCTGCGCACCGGCAGGGAGTGTGTACCTTGCTCGGTCGAACAATTTACGCTGTTCAATTTAACGATGTTAAGGCCATGATAGGCTGCTATTTCAGCCAGAAATTGTGGGTGGTGGAGAAGGATGGGGGGAGAGTCTGATGGCGCTGGATCGCGAAACCGTGGTACGGACTGCGCTCCGCCTGCTGAACGAGGTGGGGCTGGAGGGGCTGACGCTGCGCAGGCTGGCTGCGGAGCTGCATGTGCAGGCTCCGGCCCTCTACTGGCATTTCAGGAACAAACAGGAGTTGCTCGACGAGATGGCGGGTGCCGTACAGCTCGACAACTTCCGTGCGCTCAACCGCGAGGCTCTGGCCGGGATGACGTGGCAGGAGTGGGGGGTGGAATACGGGCGTGGGTTGCGCCGGATGCTGCTGCGCTACCGCGACGGTGCAAAGGTGTTCAGCGGTACCTACCTGATCGACGACGCGATGTTCGAGGCGATGGAGATCAGCCTCCGCAAGTTCGTGGATGCCGGGTTCGCTCTCGGCGATGCTGCTCGCAGCCTTGGAACGATCTCCAGCTACACCGTTGGCTTCACCATCGAGGAGCAGGCGGTGTACCCCCGACCGGGGGAGCGGAGCGAGCAGTACGATCTGGCCCGCCGCGCCGAGCGGATCGACGCGGCGAAGCTCCCCCTTGCGTTCGCTGTGGGAGAGGAGAACCTCGCAAACTTCGATGAGCGGTTCGAGCATGGGCTTCGGCTCATCGTCGCCGGCATCGCCACACTCCTCGCGCGCGGCTGAATCGTCCTGCTACTGCCACGCAATCACCGCTGCAAGGGTCAGCGACCCGATCAGCAGCCAGAGCAGAACTCCCTGCACCAGCGGGCGCATCCCCACCGCACGGAGCGTTGCGCGGGTAAGCCCGGCACCGATCAGGAAGAGTGTGAGCACCAGCCCCCGGCGTGCGACGTCGACAACCACATCGAAGACGGGAACGGCCTCGGGCAGAAGAGCGCGGAGTGCGGAGGCGGCCACGAAGAAGCCGATGAACCAGGGCCACTTGATTGCCGTGGTTGTGCCCTCCTGCCGTACCTCGCGGCGGTGCACCAGCGCTGCAAGCAGCGCGAGCGGGATGATCCAGAGCGCGCGCGTGAGTTTGAGCACCGTTGCGAGCGCGAGCGCCTGTGGTCCGTAGGTGGCGGCGGCTCCCACCACCGAACTCGTGTCGTGGATGGCAATCGCCGCCCACGTGCCGAACTGCTGCTGGGTAAGGCCGAGTGCGTGGCCGATAGGGGGGAAGAGGTAGAGCGCCACACCGTTGAGCACGAACACCGTTGCGAGCGCCACTCCCATCGACTCCGGTCGGGCGCCGAGCGCCGGGCCCACCGCTGCGATGGCACTGCCGCCGCAGATCGCCGTTCCCGCCGAGATCAGCCGTGAGGTTGTTTGCTCCACCTTGAAGAGCTTGCCGATCAGCAACCCGGCTGCGAGCGTGAGAACGATGCCCCCGGCGGTGATCCATACTCCAGAGGCGCCCGCCTCGAGCACCACCGGTAGTGTGATGCCGAAGCCGAGACCCACCACACTCCCCTTCAACAGCAGTCCCGATACCTTCGCGGTTTGTTTTGGGAAGGGATTGCCGAGCACGAGTCCGAAGGCAATGCCTGTGCCGAGCGCTACTGCGGGTGAGACCCACGGCAGCAGTGTTGCAGCGGCGAGGAGAAGGAAGAGAACGACGGGAAGTTGCTTGGGCATCGAGGGGAGGAGAGATGCGGGACGGGCGCCTCCGCTGTCTGTGGCTTCTTCGGAACGGGAGCCATACGGAGGCGTGCGGAGCGCGCGGGAAGAGGAAGCGATGCTGGAGAGGATGAGCGCATACGCGCTCAGACGCTCGTTGTCAGGTGCGGCGAGACAGCGTGTCCGTTACAGGGACGGATTCGTGTCAGGCTCCGTAGCGCGCGGCGAGTTTGCGCACGGTTGAGACGTTCCGTACCGTGGCGTCCATTCCAAGCGCGCGCTCCAGGTGGGCCAGGGTAACCTTCGTTTCGCTGGCCCGCACGCGGCAGAGCCAGTACGCCTCGCGGCCATGCACGTGAAAGCTGTCGATTGGCGTCTGGCACGCAAGGAGGCGCTCGATTGCTGCGCTGCCGGGAGTGTCGCGGAGGAAGGCAACGAAGAGCGACCCTGCATCAGCCTCTTCGTCGGGGAACGGTGTGTAGTGTGCGGTCTGCGCCACCTCCTGCGCCGTGCGCACAAACGTTGGTACCTCGTAGCCAAGCGCCTCGCGCAGTGTGTGCTCGATCAGGCGTTCCAACTTCTGTTGTCCTCGTGATCCCGCCTCGAAGATGATGTTGCCGCTGGCGATATAGCTCTGCACCCCCTCAAACCCCGCCTCCTCGAACAGTCCCCGCAATCGCTCCATCGTCACGACTCTGCCACCAACGTTGATTGCGCGAAGGAATGCTATCGATTGCGGCATGGGATGCTGTGATCGGATTCTCTGAGAATTGTTCTGTTCGGAATGTCCGGGCAGCAGGAGAGGATGCGAGCGTCGCAGCGGAAAAGACACCTTTCGATGCTGCACTACTTTCGGTGCCTGGGTCGCGTTGAGAATCAGCAGATCCGCCTCTGCTGCGATTCCATGGAGCCTCTGCTTCTCCTGGTGTGTCATTCCGAGCGAAGCGAGGAATGACAGCCTGCTGTTGCGTTCGCCATCGAGCGTTGAATGCCGGCAGTCCTAGCCGCAGCTCTTCAGGTCCTGCAATGACTGCTGGAGCAGCTTCTGTAGGGTGGGACGATGGATGTCGTCCAGACGCTTGATGTACAGGCAGGATTTGCCGGTGCTGTGGCTGCCGAGCCTGTCGAGCAGTTCGCGATGGCTGGTGAATTCCGAGGAGAGGTAGAGGGTGAGGTTCCCCTTGCGCGGCGCGAAGCCCAGTTGAAACCAGTCTCCCTCGCGTCCGCTCGCGTAGCGGTAGTGGCAGTCGCCGAATCCAACGATGCTTGCGCCCCACATCTTCGGCTCCACGCCGGTGGCCTCGCGCATCATCTGCGCAATCTCTCTGCACTCGTCCCGGCGCTGTTCGTCGGAGATGGCGTTGATGAACTCTTCAACGCTCGCTTCGCTCTTCCTGGTCTTGAGTTCTGCCATGGGTCAGGTCTTCTGGATGTGTGAGTGCGCGCGCTCCAGTCCGCGCGCGATGGTGTCGCGAGTCGTTGTGCCGTAGGGTGTGTCGGGGAGAACGTCGAGTCGCGCTGCTGCGCGCTCATAGTAGTCCCGCGCCGCCTGCCACTGGCCGAGCTGTTCGTGTGCGTGGCCCATGTTGAGCAACAACGAGGGATAGAATCCCTCCACCCGCTCGTCGCCTACAGCATCGGCACGGTGCAGTGCTTCGAGGTTCCAGCGCAGCGTCTCCTCCAGACTCTCCTGATGGCGCGCAACGTAGTGGGCAGCAATGGCGCGCTCGTAATCATCGCTCGATTGACCCCACGCTTCGAGGAAGTGGGCGCGGGCGTCGTTGAGGCGCCCTTCGGCTTCGGCGGCCATTCCCTCGGCACAGAGCCTGACAACGGGATTGCTGGGGTCCATAGAGAACAGGAGATGGACAGTGGGATAGTGAGTTCGCCGAAGCGTTCCAAGAGTTCGCACTGCGATCCGGCAACGCTCGAAACGTTCCGACCGTACAGTGTTCCTCCCCGCGCACAAGGCGAGAATTTCGACAGGCACGTGGGAGAAGAGCAACGACCGTGAACTTACAGAACATCGGGAGACGGTTGGCGATGTGCTGCGAGCATCGGTCGGCCGGTTCCCGTCAAGGGGAGTGCACTTGCACCCGCCGGAGCGCGTCGGGCGGGGCGGTTCTGTTGTGGCCAGCGCTCCTCGAACGATACAGCCATCGCTCTCTCAAGGCTTCCGAGGGGAGTGTGATGATTTTTTGCGCTGATGTGTCACCGAGACAGCAGCTTCATCCCTTTCCTTCATTTCCAACTTTCAGGAGAATCTGATGCGTTTGCTCCCACGATTGTTCCGCTCGCTCCTGCCAGCGCTTGCGCTGACCCTTGGGGTGCTTGGCGGTTGTAGCGACTACCAGCCGCCATCGAATCCGGGTGACAGCCAGCGAACGATGAAAACCACCGTGGTGGGTCTCGTCGTTGACGACGCAGGCCGTGGCGTCTCCGGTGCCAGCGTCACCCTGCACGGTGCTACCACCACCACCGATGGCGACGGCGTCTTCACCTTCGTCGATGCCACGATACCCTCCGAGCGTGCCCTGGTGCAGGCGCATGCTGCCGGATACTTCACCTCCTCGCGCGGCTTCCTCCCCGGTGCCGCCGGCAGCACCGTGCGGCTGACGCTCGCCAATCGTCCGCTGGCCGGCACCGTGAGCGCGCAGAGTGGCGGAACGGTGAACGTGGGCAACGGCGCCTCGGTCACGCTTCCCGCCGCTGGAATCGTGCGCGCCGACGGCACCCCCTACACCGGCACGGTGCGGGTGATGGCGCGGGCGTGGAAGCCGGGCGACGCCGACTTCAACAACTGCTTCCCCGGCGATGCGCGCGCGCGCGGAACCAACGGCGAGCTTTCGCTGCTGGTGTCGCTGGGTTTCCAGACGGTGGAGCTTGAGGATGGTTCGGGCAACGAACTGAAGCTGGGCAACGGCGCGCGGGCGACGTTGAGCTACACGATTCCTGCGGCGATGCAGAGTGTGGCGCCGAATCGTATTCCGTTGTGGTACTTCGACGAGGCGAAGGGGTTGTGGATCGAGGAGGGAGAGGCGGTTCGCCAGGGGAACGTGTACACGGGACAGGTGAGCCACTTCACACCGTGGAACTGTGACTGGCCCGGTGGGTTCGGAAAGATCTGCGGCACTGTGAAGGCGTGCGGTGAGGATCCGGCGGCGGGAGTTGTAGTGAACGTTGGCCCCGTGCAGACCATGACCGACGAGGCGGGGAATTTCTGCGCCGAGGTGGCGGCTGGATGGTCTGCCCCCTTCGATATCTACGCAGAGGGGAGCACGGGCATTGCCAGCAACCATGTGACGGTTGCAACCGTGGCGCAGGGCCAGACGGTGAGCGTCCAGCTCGATATGACCGCTGTGGCGGTTGTGCGTGCGCGCCTGGTTGACTGCGATGGCCAGCCGACTTCGGGCGTGGTGCGCGTCTCCTGGGATGGTGCAATCCAGTCGGTGATCTACGCCCAGAACGGCAACTTCGTCGTTGGTCTGCCGGTTGGGAAGCCTGCCACGCTCTCCACGCTGAACAGTCAGCTCTCGGTGCCGGCACAGAGCGCGTGCAACCTCTACAATGCCGGCGACCTGGCAACCTGCAACAACGGCCAGGGGGATGACCAGGTCATCGACTGGAGTCTGAAGATCAACAACGGAACCCCCTCCGTGATGCAGAGCGGCTCGGTTTCTGGTATGATGCCCGGCGGCGCAGTGCTCCGCAGCGACAATCTGCTGACGATCACGGCACAGGGAGCGGCGAACTCGACACCGGCGGAGTTGCGCATCCATGTGCGCGGGGTAACGGGGCCGGGAACCTACGTACTGGGCGTCTTCAACACCGATCCGGGTGTCGGTGTGTTCGAGATTCAGAATTCCGGTCATCTGGAGCGCTGGTCCACCGACCGTGATTCCTCGAACGTTCGTGACTCAATAGCGACCCCAAGCCCTGGCATTCTCACTATCACGGGAATGACGGCGGACAGGATCGAGGGTTCGTTCTCCTTCACTGTGCAGGGCTGGCAGGCACGGTATGGTCTGGTCGGCAGTTTCATCGGCGTTCGCAAGCCGTAGTCCGCGCACGGCATAGGGTGCCGCCCCTGCTGGAACTCTCCGGCAGGGGCGGCGCTGTTTTCGATCCAGGGATGCCTAGCGGCGTTCGGTCAACGTACAGATCGCCCGCACCACACCGATGAGCGTATACGCCACGTCGGGGAGAAGAAGGATCTCCTCCTCTCCCTCGTTCATCGGGGCAAGGAGTGGCGTCTTTCGGCGCGTGCGGTAGCGCCGAAGCACCGTGCGGTCGCCCACCGTGGCCAGTACCACCTCGCCCGACTGCGGAGAAACGCCGCGATCCACCACCAGGGCCTGTGACTCGAACAGGACTACCGCCGGTGCCCGCGCTCCTTCAGCGAGCAGTTCCTCGAAGGTAATCCGTTCCTGCGTCTCGCCCGCGGGTGCGGAGAGGGTGATGCGGATCAGTGGCAGGCGGCGCGCGCGTTTCTGCTCCGTGGGCACCGTGTAGCCGGGTTGATGCTCGGATGCCCGAGGTGCCGTGGTCTCGATTCGTGCGCGGAGCGCCTCTCCCGCCGCATTCTCCGCGTAGATCGCTCCCCGTCCCTCGCGGATATAGGCCGCGCTGCCGCCGAGCCGCTCGATGTCGACGAGAAACGCCTTGCCCGGCAGGCGTGCTCCCGAGAGATACTTGTACACGGAACCCCGCTGCCAGCCGAGTGCCTGGGCGAACGCTGCCGCCCTGCCACCAAACGCCAGGACGACAAATTCGTTGAGACGGTCTGTTGGAGTGGTTGCCATGGACTCATGAACGGTGGCTGCCAACGACATATTGGAACTGCACCCAGTGGGTGCTAACTTGCTCTCCCGGTGTGGTTGGATGGATTCCCGGCGTCGATGAAACGCTGCGGGTGGGTATACGGATGTATATCCAGGCTCCTGTCAATATCATCCGTTGCACCCCGGCAAACCACCCGATTGAGTACTAATTGAGTAGAAATAGAGTGGTAATTGAGTAGAAATGGAGTAGAGATGACGCTCGCAGCCTTCTATAAGTTATTCCCGTTTCCTGCACCCGTTCATCGCAATCTACGGTATCTCTCTCCTCCCTCGGGATCATGGGTGAAGGAGCCTGGCTCTCGACAAGGGAATTACATGCCGCACAGGGTTGATCAACTGCTCGATACTCTTCGTCGGGTGGAAACATCTCTTGCATTGCGCCTGCCGGACCTGACGCCGCGCGAACTGACGATCTGTGCATTGATTCACGAGAACGTCAACAGCAAGGAGATGGCCGAGCGTCTCGGCCTGAGCGAACGCACCGTCGAAAACCACCGCTATCGTCTCCGTCGCCGACTTGGACTAAGCAGTGATGAATTTCTGCGGCCCTACCTTCTCCGCATCGTTGGAGGGGTGGAGTAGGAGGGGTATGGACTCGAACCGCGAAGGCAGGCAGGGCGGAGAGAGCCGTTGGCACCGTTGTCCCACCACCACACCCTTGTTGTGATCTGCCAGGTGCCGCACCTGCCGCTGACATCGTCTGCCGGGACGAGGTTGTCGGGTGCTGCCGGAGAATGACCGGCAGGTTCAGGCGCACCGTCTCATTGGCAGTGTGCTCTTCGGATCGTTCCACCGCTGCCGGATCGTGGAGGATTTCCTCGCCCTTGACTGTGCCTTCGACGGGTGGGGAGCGTGCGGCGGTGTGCTGCCGCCGCACTGCTCCGGTGGAGATGCACCGCGTCCGGGCTAGTGTACGCGCCAGATGTGTACGCGCCGTCCGTTGACGCCCAGGATGCCGCTGCCGCTTGGGCGCCACGCAAGTTTGTTGACGAACTCCCCCGCCTGCTGGATCGTCTGCGTTACGGCACCTGTGGATGCGTTCTGCACCGTGATGGTGGTGTTCGCCTGGCCCGACTGCGCCGTTCCGTTGAGCACCGCCAGCTTGCTGCCGCCGGGGTTGAACACCGCCTCACGCCCTGCGCCCGATCGTACCTGCGCGCCGGTTGCCGCGTCCCACACCTGCCACGTATTGTCCTCGGTCACCGTCAGGATCTGCGCGCCATCGCGGCGCCACTGGGCGGTGCGGATGCGGCGGCCAACGGGGATCGTGCGGAGCGTCGAGCCGTTGGCGGTGTTCACAATCGCCACGTTGGTGCCGGCCACGAGCATCCGGGTGTTGTCGCCGGGATGGAAACGGGCCACCGTTGCCCCACTCTCCGCGCTGATTGCGCGGATGAACTGTAGGGTGCTTCCGTTCAGCACCGAAATGCTGACGCGGTTCTGCTGCCCGGTCGTTCCCTGCACGAAACCAACGAGCAGTCGGCCGTCGTCGTTGCTCCAGTCGAAGAATGCTGGAGCCGAGGCGCTCTCCGTGCCGTTGTCCTCGGCGCTTCCCGAGCGTTGGGGAGCGAACCGCTGGAGTTGGCGACCGCTGGCTCCGTCGTACACCGTCAGGCCGTTGGCGGCGGCAACCACCAGTTTGCTCCCCTGTGGACTGAAGTCTGTCTGCGTCAGCAGGAACGTTCCGGTGGGGATCACCACCGGCCCGGTCTGTGCGTTTGCCGCAAGTGGAATGATATGGAGGGTGTCGCGGCTTCCCGGAAGTGCCGTGCCGGTGTGGAGCACGATCCTGCTGCCGTCGGCGCTCCACGCAAGGGCTTCCATCGGCAGGGTGTCGCGATTGTCGGTGTCGAGGGCCGAGCCGATGAAGTCGGCATTCGTGAGTATGCCGTTGAAGAAGAGGCTGTTGCTGCCGGGGTGCCACTCCGCTCCCGTTGCCACCACTACCACGTGCTCCGCAATCGGCAGGTCGCGTTCGATGCGGAGGATTTTGTCGCTGATGCGCCGCAGCTTCGTCTGGTCCAGAATCAGCCGCGGTCGTGTCTGTGCCGCCACGGAGGTGGTGAGGCAGAGTGCTGCAAACGCTGCCGTCGCTGCCGCTCGTGCGAGGGTCTGTGCTGTCGAGGTCATGGTGCTCTCTCCTGATAGTGTTGGATGGAGGAATCGCTTGTGCAGTTCGGGGGAGCAGGGTCCCGGAGGACAGGCACCAAGAAACCGGCAGGTGGTGAAAAAAGGGGGCGGACGTGGTGAAAGTCTCGATTGGAGCAAAAAAAGGACGGCTCATTCGAGCCATCCCCTGTTGCAATCCTTCAGTTGTACGCTGGACGGCAATGCTTCCTACGGTACCGGAGCGGCCCCCGGCCCATCGGGCGTCAGCACCACCTTGCGGCACTCCTCCTGCTTCTTGTCGAAGATCTCGTAGCCCCGCACGGCGTCCGCCAGCGGAAGGTGGTGGGTGATGATCTCCTCCGGGTGCAGCTCTCCCGCCTCGATATGCTCCAGCAGTTTCGGCATGTAGCGGTGGACGTGCGTCTGCCCCATCGCGAAGTTCAGCCCCTTCTCGAACGCGTCGCCGAACAGGAAGCCGTGGATGAACCCGGCGTAGACTCCCGGCACGCTCACCGTCCCCGCGCGCCGTGTGGCAGCAATCGCCTGCCGCAGCACCTTGCCGCTCGATCCCTCCAGTTTCAGGTTTGTCATCACCGTCTCAAGCGTACTCCCCTTCGCCTCGAAGCCCACGGCGTCGATCGTGGCATCAACGCCCCGGTCGTTCGCTCGCTCGACGATCAGCGCCGCCGGGTCGTCGATCTCGTCGAAATTGATCGTCTCGGCACCGTAGGCGCTCGCGGCGAAGTCGAGGCGGTACTGGTTGTGGTCGATCATGAAGAGCCGCTCCACTCCCGCCAGCCGTGCACAGGCAGCAGCCATCAGTCCCACCGGACCGGCGCCAAAGATCGCGAGGCTCGACCCCTTTCCCACCCGCGCGTTGATCACCGCCTGGTAGCCGGTGGGGAGGATGTCGGAGAGGAAGAGCACGCGCTCGTCGGCCAGGCTGCCCGGCACAACGAACGGGCCGGTGTTGGCCTTCGGAACGCGGACGTACTCGGCCTGCCCTCCGGCATAGCCACCGTAGAAATGGGTGTAGCCGAACATTCCCGCGCCGGGACGCAGGTCCTTCCTGTTCATGATCGTGCCGCGTCCCGGATTCGTCTCCTCGCACGAGGCGTAGAGCTGCTTCTCGCAGAAGTAGCAGGTGCCGCACGAGATGGTGAAGGGGATCACCACACGATCTCCCTTCTTCACCTTCGTGACGGTCGCCCCCACATCCTCCACGATTCCCATGAACTCGTGGCCGAGGATGTCGCCGTTCTCCATGCCGGGAACCTTGCCCCGGTAGAGATGGAGGTCGCTGCCGCAGATTGCTGTCGCGGTGATGCGCAGGATGATGTCGTCGTCCCGGTCGATTGCCGGATCAGGAACCGTCTCGACGCGAACGTCGTGCGAGCCGTGCCAGGTGAGCGCTTTCATGGTTCTCCAGAGTATGTGGAGAGAGACAACGTGCGAACGGAGGAGATTGGTTCCGGCATACGCCCGGCTGCTGCGGCAGGAATCCAAGTACTTGAGAACGGTGCGGACGTGGTGTGATGAGGGGGCTGAGGCGTGCGGTCTGCCCGGTATGCTCACACTCGCCCCGGAACGCGAGGCGCGGCCGGGCATTGTTCGCCGGCTTCGTCCCCTCGTTGCCGGTGATGGAGTGGTAATTGAGTAGAAATGGAGTAGAGATTGAGTGGTAATAGAGTAGGGACCTCGGCAACGCGGCGCGATAAGTTTTCTCTTTTGTCGGGCACACCACCCGCGCCTCCCCGATTGCTCTTCTCTCCAGCTCCAGCCGATGCTTCAGGACATTGCGCCCCTCTTTTCCGAAAGCTTTCTCTCCCGCCACTGGGAGGCGGAGTTTGATCGTTTCCTCCGCGAGAGCGATGCCCGGATACGGGCGTCGCTGGAACAGTGGCGAGGGCGACCGAAACTCAGCGAGTCCGAGGAGGAGGCCGCGTTCATCGCGGTGTTCTTCCACGACCAGTGGGGGTATCGGGCCAGCGGCCAGATCGAGGGTGGCACGCCGTACACGCTCCGCCAGCAGTTCCCCGTAGCCGGTGCCGGGCAGCAGGGGGGAGTGGGCAAGGCTGATCTCGCGCTCGGATTTTTTCGGGGCGAAGGGAGCGATATACCGCAGGTGCTCTGTGAGTTCAAGGATGTTCGGAGTGGACTCGACCAGCGGCAGCATCGGCAGGGAAACGACCGTTCTCCGGTCAAGCAGTGCTTCGACTACCTGAAGGGAGCAAGCGACCGCCTCTACGGTCATGAACCGGTGCGTCCCACCTGGGGAATCGTCACCAACATGGACGAGTTCCGGCTCTACAGCCGTGCGCGGGGACCGGTGGCCTGTCAGCGCTTCGTGCTCACCCCTACCTCCGTCGACCCCCTCCCCTCGCTTGTTGGCGAGGGAGAGGGCGCGGCGTTCCAGCGGTTTCTCTTCACCCGCCTCTTCTCCCAGCCGATGCTCCTGGCGCACGCCGGGCCGTCTCCGCTCGAACGGATGCTGGGAGAGCAGGGGGCGGAGGAGCGGGCGCTCGAAGGGGAGTTCTACAGCGACTACCGCCGCTACCGTCAGGTGCTGGTTGCGGCGCTCCGCGGAGAAAATCCGAGCTTCGCCGGAACATCGGGGCAGCTCGTCCGCCTTGCACAGCGTCTGCTCGACAGGTTGATTTTCCTCCTCTACTGCGAGGATATGGGAGCTGCGCTCGGCTTCCCGCCGAACCTGCTGGGCGACCTCCTTCGCGCCGGGGTCTCCTCCTACGATACGCCCGATGGCGGCGCGCTCTGGGAGCGGCTCAAAGGGCTGTTCCGGGTGATGAACGATGGTGGAAGTTTCGGTGGCCACACGATCAACCGCTTCAACGGCGGCCTCTTCGCCCAGGAACCTGCGCTGGAGTCACTGCGGATTCCGAACCGGGTGTTCGTTCCCTCCCCTGACGGTGATGCCGGAATGCTGACGCTCCTGGCGTTCTCCGAGGGCTACAACTTTGGTGTGCGGCGGCACGGCGAGGATCGCCGGCCGATGATCGACGCCTACACGCTCGGGCGCATCTTCGAGCAGTCGATCACCGAACTGGAGATCATGGAGGCGGAGGCCGAGGGGCGCCCCTCGCTGAACCTCCTCTCCCGGCGGAAGCGTGATGGCGTGTACTACACGCCGGAGTGGGTGACGGACTACATCGTGCGGGAGACGCTGGGTCCACGGCTGGAGGAGCTGAAGCTCGAGGCGGGGATCACCCCTGCCAGGCGGGCCTCGCTCCGCGCGCTCGACCGCTACGAGGCGTTGCTCTCGGGCATCAAGGTGGTAGACCCCGCCTGCGGGTCGGGGGCGTTCCTGGTGCAGGCGCTGGAGTTCCTGCTCGCCGAACGGCGCTGGATTGCCGCCGAGCGCGAGCGCCACACCGGACGCAAGGGGATCTACGCGTGGGATACCGAGGCGGTCTACCGTTTCATCCTCACCAACAACATCTACGGCGTCGATATCAACCCGGAATCGGTGGAGATCACCCGGCTGGCGCTCTGGCTGCACACCGCGCTTCCCAACCGTCCCCTCACCGCGCTCGACCACACGATTCGCTGCGGCAACAGTCTGGTCGGCCCGGAGTTCGAGGGGTGGTATCGCGACAGCCACACCACGCTGTTCGCGAGCGCCGATGCGTGGGAGCGGATCAACGTGTTCGACTGGTACGCGGCCTTCCCTGAAGTGTTCGACCGTGGCGGGTTCGACTGCGTCATCGGCAACCCTCCCTACGTCAAGCTCCAGAACTTCCGGGTGGTCGAGCGCGAGGTGGCGAACTTCCTCTCCACCGCCCGCACGCTCGCCGACACGCCGCGCTACCGCAGCACGCAGACCGGCAGCTTCGATCTCTATCTCCCCTTCATCGAGCGCGGACTGGAGCTGCTGGCTCCCGGTGGGCGGATGGGCTGTATCGCCCCGAGCCTCTGGATGCTCAACGACTACGGCCGTGGACTGCGCGAGCACATTCGGGAGCGCCGCGCGCTCGACCGCTGGGTGGACTTCAAGAGCTACCAGGTGTTCCAGGAGGCCACCACCTACACCGCACTCCAGTTCTACACCAACCGTCCCGTCCAGGCGATCCGCCACGTCTCCGCTCCCGATGGAGAGATCGGCGCAATCGAGTGGGACGAGGCGGACCGGATCGACTACACGGAACTCCCCGCCGAGGGAGCCTGGACGCTGCTCCCCCGTGAGGATCGGGTGCTGATCGAACGGCTTCGGGCGGAGTGTCGGGCGCTCGGCGACCCGCGCTGGACGCGGCAGATATTCCAGGGACTGATTACCAGCGCCGACTCGATCTACCACCTCCGGCGTGTGGGGCCGGGTCGCTATCTCCACACGACGGGAGAGAAGGAGCAGGTGGAGGTGGAGATCGAGGATGCGCTGATGCGTCCACTGGTGAAGGGGAGCGGTTCCGATGTGAGCCGCTACCGCCGACCGCAGCAGGCGATCTGGCTTCTCTTCCCCTACGCGGTGGAGCGCGGAGAGGCCAGGCTCCTTTCGGCTGGCGAGATGCAGCAGCGCTTCCCGAAGGGGTGGGCCTACCTCCGCCGCCACGAGCAGGCGCTGCGTGCCCGTGAGCGATCCAGCTTCGACGACGATGCGTGGTATCGCTTCGGTCGACACCAGAACATCGACAAGCAGGCGCTGCCGAAGCTCATGATCCCGCAGATTCAGCTCCGGCTGGGCTGTGCGCTCGATGAGGAGGGGGAGTGGTATCTGCACAACGTCGCGGTGGGGGGCGTCATCGCTTCCGAGCCAGAGGAGCTTGCCTATCTGGCGGGGATACTCAACGGACCGGTAGCAAACTTCGTGTGGCGTCGCACTGCAAAGCCCTTCGATGGCGACTACCGCGCGGCAAACAGGCAGTTCATTGCGCCACTCCCTGTGCCGGAGGGAACGCCGGAGGCACGGCACGAGGTGGCGCGGCGTGCGCGGGAGTTGCAGGAGCTTCACTCCCGGCGGCGCGACAGGATCAATGATCTGGGCCGGCGCCTGGACTCCCCGCAGATGGAACACCACAACCGTGATGAGCACTGGCTCTGGAGCGACGTTCGCCGGGATGCGGAGGCGTGGGTCACGGATGCTCCCCCAGCGCTGACTGTGGCCGGACGGCGTGCCTGGGCACGTGGTCGGCGAACTGCTGCGATTGACCAGCACCTTGCGCTGCTCGGCGCGTTGCTGCGACCCGGCGCAACGCTCGGCGCACACTGTGTGGATGGAGAGCTGACGCTGTCGGTGAACGGCGTGCCCGCCCTGCGCGGCATCTATCTCGACGACGACGGGGAGATAGTCGCTGCGCAGTGGCGGCAGTACGCGCGAACGACCTCCATCACGGCCTCAACAACGGCCCAGGGTGTGTTGCGCGGCTTGCTGAAGCTCCGACGTACCGAGAACGCTGCGCTCGTCCGGCAGATTCTTGCGCTCGACCGTGAGATCGAGGAGTTGAACGGCACGATTGAGAAGCGCGAAGGGGAGATGAACGGGCTGGTGCTCGATCTCTACGATCTCAGCCCGGAGGAGCGTCTGCTGGTGGAGCGGGCGTGAGACGCGGTGCAGGTGCAAACCTCTTGGCCTTTGCTCCTGCACTCCTTTGGAAATGCTGCGGAGAGAGATGGGGACTGTGAAGGACGGGAAGCGGTGACAGGCACGGTTGCTGTTGCTCAGGGCAGCGCAAAGAGAGTGAAGGCGAGTGCCGCACACCGCCGGGAACGGCGCTCACCACCATACAGGAAGTACGAGTCGCTGGCGTCCGGTCCCGTTATGGGAGGCGGATCTCGCTGTGCAATGCGTTGTGCCGCTCATGGCTTTGACTTCGTCCCACTCTCTTCGATGACGTATCCTCTCTTTCGCAGTGCATCGTTGAGCTGCGTGTTGAACTGCTCGCGCTCCTCCTCGTTGAAGCGTTCACGTCTGAGCCGGTAGCGCAGGCTGTCGGTGATGTCGATGCTGACCGTGAGAATACTGTCGCGGCGGAGGGCGAGCGCCTGAAGCGTGTCGGAGAACTGCCTGGCTCGCGCCGTATCCGTGCCGAGTGCGCGGATGGTGTCCTGGATGGAACTGATGCGCTCGGAGAGGACCAATCGTTCCTGTCGCAGATCCATTGCGCGCGCCGCGAGGGGAAGGGCCTCCTGCACTGTACGCTCGAAGCGGACGTTGTGGGACGAACAGCCAGCACCGCACAGGAGAAGGAGCGCGATCCCTGCGCTCCACTGTGCACGCTTGCCGTGCTTCACGCTCGGAATGCCTGGAAGTGGAGTTGCAACGTTCATCGGTGACATGATTTGAGAGTGTGGTCCCGGCAGTTTCGACGGTCGCCGGACGTTGTGGACAGGATCATCTGCTCCGGGCGTCAACGACCCGCAAAGATACATTTGCGTTGCACGGCACTCCTTTTGATCGGATGTTCCGTAGTGGTCCTGCGGCAGTTTCCCCTGCCTTCCCGGTCCGTTGTCTCCTCACCAATCATCGACAGTTCGCTGCCATGAATCTTACCAGCGGTATCGGCGGAGCGTTCATCTTCTCGAACAGGGCTGCGGAACTGGCAGCGTGGTAGGCCGAGCACTTCGGCTTCACGTTCGAGGGTGGCGAGGAGTTCGGTGCGTTCTATCAGACGTTCTGGAGCCTCGATCCTGATCGTCCCGAACAGAGGCTCGATACGACGTTCTCGATCTTCAAGACGGGCGCGGACTTCTCGCGAATGGTTCCTGCGGAGGAGCCGCAGACGATGTACGGTGATCAGCCCTGGATGCTCAACCTTCGCACCGAGAATCTGGAGCGCCTCCTTGCCCACCTGGAGTCAAAGGGGGTAACGGTGCTTCGCCGTGACGATGAGGGGTATGGTCGCTTTGCGTGGGTGAGGGACCCGGAGGGGAACCGGATCGAACTGTACCAGCCGGTCCGCCCGGCGGGCGACACTGCTCCGTCGGGGGAGTGATCCCTGCCTGTTCAGCGTCTCTCGCATTGTCAGCCGCAACGGAGAGTGACGGACATCTCCACAATGTTCGGAGCACCAGGAATGAACGAGCAATCCATACAGACCCCCGCCTCCGGTCCCGCCTGCCATCGCAGCCTGCGGCGCTACTGGTTCACCCTTTCGGAGGGGATCGGTATCGGCGTGACCGCGGCAGGCGAGGGGGAGGCACGAGCGATGGCGGAGCAGACGCGTGCGGAGCGCTTCCACCGTGCATCCATCACCAGCATGGTGGTGGATGTGGACGTGAGCACGCTCGACCCGGACCACGTGCTGCCGTACATCGGCCCCACCGTCGTGCGCGGCGTCTGGTTCCCGCCGCTGAACCTCTCGGGACGTCGGGACCGTCCGGCATAGTCTCGCGCTCCTCGTATCTTTCCCGCTCTCCATTCTTCCATACATCATGACCTCCATCGTTCCTGTCGATCCCGTCCTGCGGGAGCGTATTGACGCAGAGCTGACAAGGGTTGGGGAGGATGAGGGGCTGCGCATCCTTCTTGCTGTGGAGTCGGGAAGCCGTGCGTGGGGCTTCCCCTCGACCGACAGCGATTACGATGTCCGCTTCCTCTACCTCCATCCCCTCGACTGGTATTTGAGTGTGCGGGAGCGTCCCGACACGGTCTCCAGGCCGATCATCGAAGGTCTCGATCTCTCCGGCTGGGATATTCGCAAGGCGCTTCGTCTACTCGGCGGGAGCAACATGGCGCTCTTCGAGTGGGTGGCCTCGCCCGTGGTGTACGGCATGGACCAGCTCTTCGTCGAGCGGCTTCGCGCGTTGATGATCGCCTTCTTCCAGCCGCGTGCGGCGCTGAACCACTACATGGGAATGACGCGCAAGTATTGGAGTGCGATGATCGATGCCGGGGAGGTGCGGCTCAAGCACTACTGCTACACGTTGCGTACCAGCCTTGCCTGCCGGTGGATCGTCGAGCGCCGTACACCGCCGCCGATGGATCTCGCAGCGCTCCGCGTGTTGCTGGGGGAGGACGCCCTGCAACACAGAATCGATACGCTGATCGAGCAGAAGCGTGTTGCCGACGAGTCGGCGGTGGTGCCGCGCGATCCGGTGCTCCACACGGCAATCGGCTCGATGGTGGACGATGCCGCCGCTCGTGGCGCTTCGCTGGATGCAGGCGGCAGCGACCCGGCGCATCTCGACAGCTTCTTTCGCTCACTCCTCTCGGAATAGCGTGATGCACTTCACGCTGGACGAGATGGAGAGAGAAGGGTGCGTGCTGCTTCGCTGCATCAGCGGGAGCCGCGCGTACGGCACCGACCTGCCGACCTCCGACACCGACATCCGTGGCGTGTTCATCCTGCCACGTCGACGTTTCTACGGACTTGACGAGGTGCCACAGCTTGGTGATGGCAGCGGCAACGTCTCCTACTTCGAGGTTGGTCGGTTCATCGGGCTTCTGCTGCGGAACAACCCCACCGCGCTCGAACTGCTGGCCACGGGCGGGGAGAGTGTGCTCTACCGCTCACCGCTGCTGGCTGGCCTCCAGCCGGAGCGATTCCTTTCCCGGCTCTGCCGCGATACCTTTGCCGGGTACGCGCGCAGCCAGATTCAGAAGGCGCGCGGACTCAACAAGAAAATCGTGCGGCCCATGCCGGAGCAGCGCGGCAGCGTCGTGGATTTCTGCTACGTGGCCGAGGAGCAGGGGGCTGTGGATCTGCATTCCTGGCTCGCCGGACGCGGATGGAGCCTCGCGCGCTGTGGACTGGCGCGTGTGCCGCACATGGTTGGCGTGTATGGGCTGTACTACGACACGACAGGAACGCTCGGCTACCGGGGCGTTGTGGGGGATGAGCACACCTCCAACGACGTTCTTCTCAGCAGCATTCCGAAGGCCGAGGTGCCGGTAGGGTGGCTCTCGTTCAACAGCTCCGCCTACAGCCGCTACTGCCGTGACCATGCGGAGTACTGGACATGGGTGCACAACCGCAACGCCGAACGGTACGAGAGTACGATGCGCCACGGTAAGGAGTACGACGCGAAGAACATGATGCACATGTTTCGGATGCTCGACACCGCCGAGGAGATTGCTCGCGACGGCGTTCTGCGCGTTCGCCGTCCCGACGTCTCGTTCCTGATGCGCGTGCGCGCCGGAGAGTTCGAGTATGAGAGTCTGCTGGAGATGGCAGAGGAGCGCCTTGAACGGATCGCCGTCCTGTTCAGCAGCTCGTCGCTTCCCGAGGCTCCCGATGCTGTTCGGGCCATTGAGTGGCTTGTGGAGCTTCGCGAGCAGGTCTATCACCACGGCGTGCCCCGATAGCTCCTGGAGGCGCGGGCCACACCATCAACGGTCCGGTTCGCTCCGCTGCTCAAGCACAACCGTCTCCCACTCTCTGCTGCGGTACTCTTCGTTGATGGCGTCCTCGCTGGTGCGGATTGTGGTGCCAGTGGGGAACAGAGGGAGAAGTGCCTCGCGCACTGTGCGATCTCCGCGCAGCAGTGCACCATCTCCGGCAAGTGATGCGGCGAGAGTAAGGGCGCGACGGCGTGCCTCGACCCGTGCAGAATGCGCAGCGCCGTCGGCTGGGAGGGAGAGAACAACGGTGCGGCGCGCGTAGCCGGTGGTGTCCCACTCGCGAGCGATGCCCACCGGAAGCGTTGCCGATGCCGGGTGAACGCTTCCATCCTCCCCGGTGAGCCGCAGCGTTGCGGCGAGCGGTGGGAGAGGTTCGGGGTCGAGAAGATTGTAGAGAGGGAGCCGTTGGCTCCATGCGGCTGGCGGCGCACCGGTCCCGCTCTCTTCGAGCAGCGTTCGACCGTCGCGTTCTATCCGCAACTGCCACGTCCGTATCCCATCCCTTCGGTTCAGGATGGGGTGGATCAGGATCGTTGGTGCACGAAGGCGGCGCACCTCCCACTCCACCACAATCGGCTCAGTGATTGCCGAGCGCTCCGAGGCTATCTCCACACCCTCCACCACACTATCCACAGCGATCTCCACACGCAGAGCCGATGGGTCGATCCCTGCCGACTCGACCAGGTAGCGTCGCACGCGTTCCGCACGGGCGCGTGCCAGCTTCGTGTCGTTGCGCGCGCGGCCAATCAGCCGAATCGTTGCATCGGGTTCCGCCTCGTGGCGGAGCCGGAGGATGTCGAGCATTGCGCTGGCAGCCGTATCGGGACCTTTCTGTGCGAGCGATCCCATGCTCAACGGTCTTCGTGTGGATCGTGCGTTGTGCGTGTAGCATGCCGGCAGTGCCGCCGAACCCGGAGCGAAACCTGTCACAAGGGGCCAGGGGATCACCGTGCGCACCTGTTCCCGTTCTGGCCGTGCGAGTGCGGGAGCAGGGATTGCCCCCTCGGCGGTCATGCCGAGCGAAACAGCAAGGGGCGGGAGGGTATCGCGAGGGGGAGGTGGCGGAATCGTGTCGCGCGGTGGCTCCGACGCTTCGAACAGGAGCGTTGCGTTGAGGCCGAGCGCGGTAGCGTGGCGGACATTATCTCCCGCGAGGATCGAGCCGAGATCGAGCCGTGTTTCGAGCGCCGGGCGCACACGCCCCAGATCGAACAACCGAACCTGGAACGGCAGTTCGAGTTCGGCGAGAAGACCAAGGCGAAACCGCTGGCGAGCGATCTCTGTCTCGTCCGCAGCGGTTCGTTCCTGTGCCCCATCCGCGAAGCGAACGCTGTCCGGGGTGATGATGCGCTCGCGTACCGTGGCCTCGCCGAAGAGACGGAGGCCACCCCACACTCCGGGGGCAATGCTCCAGCCGTTTCCCAGAGGGAGTGGCGCACGTGCGGCAAGTTCAACGTCGAATGTGGTTGCGGCAACGTTGAATTCCCGCAGGGTTGCGATGTCGCGTGCGCTCGTGCTGTCGAAGACGGGGACGGTGTAGCGGTCGGAGGTGAAGGATTCGCTCCCGCCGGTCAGCGCCAGGTCGAGCACGAGCCACGGCTTGAAGCGGCACACCATTCCAGCGCCGAGCGTCGCGCGCTGCGACGCTCCTGTTCCCGTTGTGCCGAACCTGTTCACCACGCCGCTGTCGCGTGTGATGCCGGTGGTGGGGCCGAACGTTCCGCGCAGGATCGTCCCCCACTCCTGCGCTCGCGCGTGAGTGGCGAGGGAAACGGTGGCGAGGATGGAGAGGACAATGAGGCGCGGGGATGGCATCGGGCAAACATGCGACAGGGGGAGACCGGAAGCAATCCGGTCTCCCCGCTGTGTTGTAGTACTGCCGCGTCGTGGTCGTGTCCTCACATCTCCCAGAAGCCGCGCTCGGCACCGTCTGCCACCCTGTGCGGAATGTGATTGCTCGTCTCGATGCGTTCGAGTGTGCCGGAGAAGCCTGCCTGTCCGCCCGGACTGACGCTGGTGAACGCTGTGTACAGGAGCTGCCTTCCGTCGGGCGACCACTGTGGGAACAGGTCGTGCAGCACCACCGTGGGCATGCGGGACGGACCGTAGGACTGCGGTTGGGTGGTGGGGGTGAAGCCGTCGAGCTTGAAGTGGTAGATTGAGTAGGTGCCGGCGTCGGTGCGGTGAACGTAGGCGATCTGCTTCCCGTCGGGGTGGACAATCGGCCAGCAGTCGAAGTTCATATCCTTCGTAAGGTTCACCGCTGGTCCACCGTTGACGTTCGCTATCCAGATATCGGTGTGATCGTAGTCGAGGGTGTTGGTGTGGGTGCCAACATAGACCACGCCGCTGTTGTCCGGGGTCCACTCCAGTCGCCCGCTGCACGGGTAGGACTGCGGCATGGAGTTGTCGGCGATGTCGCGTTCGGCGAGGTTCGTGCCAATCGTTGCGATCCTGATGCGGCCCTGGGGACCGTAGTAGGCGATCTGTCGGCTGTCCCTGGAGAAGGCGGGCGTGGTGAACGGCTCCGCATTCAGGCAGGTGTCGATAGCCATGCCGTTCAGGTCGTAGATATACACGTGGTACTGCGAACCCATTGCTGCTTTGTCGTAGCCGATCACGGCCACCGTCTTCCCATCCGGCGCGAGCGCGATGGAGGTGGGGTCAATCGCCGGGTGCGTTCCCAGCTTCCACGGTCCGCTTCCCTGCTGCCATCCCATCGGCACAAACGGTCCAGAGCTTGTCACATCCCGCGCCACGAAGACGCTCACCCCTTTCTGCGGCGCGCTGTACATGAAGTTCATCCAGTCGGTGATCACGCTCTCGCCGGTGCCGTCGGGGAGGATGCGGTGCAGCGAGAAGACGTCGCTTGCTGCGCCGACCTTGCGGAACTGAATGCCTCCGTTGACGGGAGCCGGGGTGGTGATCGGTGCGAAATTGAGAATCACCACCGCCTCGCCCCCGCCCATCTTCGAGCGCTGATCGACAAGAATATGGAGTGCGTTCGCGTCGATGCTGTACTGGGATGCGTTGTCGAGCGTTGTGAAGTAGAGATTCTCCAGCGTGATGCGGTTGCAGGCAAGATTCGTGGAGAAGATGCTGTTGATCTGGAGAGTGCCCGCTCCGTTCGCGTTGAGTCTACAGCTCCCTCCGTAGACGTTGCACGGTCCCTCCCCGCTGATCGAACTGTCGGTGAAGCGAAGCGTGATCTGCGACTCTGCGGGATGGTCAACCACTACTACCTCGCCGTTCCCCTTCTCGTAGGAGACAAGCCGCCAGGCTGTGCCGGGCAGCGCCTTGACGATGGGATCGGGTTTTGGGTCGGGGCCTGGTGGAAAATTGTCCCTGCACCCACCAAGCAACAGAATGCCGAGGAGCGTGAGGGCCAGCGAAGCGTTTGAGTAGTTCATGGCTGTCGTGGAAAGAGGTCCGCAAATCGGAACGAATGGGAAGTCTGTCGCTCCTCTACCTGTGTGATCGGTGCGCACCGTCAATCCGTACAACGAGCGGGGCGGAACAAACCTGACACGGGGTGATCGAAAAACTTCGGCAGTGCTGCGGACGATAAGCCTGCACCTCTCTCTTCCAGATCAGAACTCCTGCATGCCGGGATCCAATTTCCCCGGACGTCGGCGTTCTGTAAAAGACTATATTGTCGTTGGAGTTCTCCACAGCACGCCCCGTTCTCCTTCTGTTGTTGTAGTCGGCATCCCCCTCGACGCACTCCTGTGTGCTGCATCCTCCCGAGAATTACGGAGAGGATGTTGAGTATGAGTTATCAGCCTGAGCCATCCGGCACCAGGTTTCCCGCACCATCCAGCTCACCCCTCTGGATTTCGGAATATCTCCCCATTCCGTATGCGTTTGGTACCACGTACCAGCGCACAAGCGATGCCCTGCCCTGAAATGCAGGGTGTTGCCCTCCACGTTGCCTTGGTAGCTGTTTCCACTCACCTTAACCCCATTGGTGCAACAATGAAACGATGGTCTGCCTTGCCTCTAGCAATGGTGGGAGCGCTGCTGCTCCTCACCGCGTCGGCTGCTCGTGCCGATATGGTCGATTACGGCTTTGAAGTAAGCGACGGTGAACTCTCCGGCATGAAGGGCGCGAGTACCCTGCTCGACTATGAAACCGATGAAGGAGTGTCGAGCGTCACCGATATCGGCTTCACCTTCTACTTCGATGGCGTGGGCTACAAGCAGTTCTGCGTATCGCCGAACGGCATCATGCAGCTTGGCAAGTCGGACTTCTACGATGAGTACGGCGATATGTACAATTTCTACGAGGGCAACTTCTCGCAGAATGGTCCGATGATCTTCCCCTGGGCAAGCGATCAGGTGGTGCTGAAGGAGGGGGTCCGTTATCGCGTCGATGGTTCGCAGGGCAGCCGCGTCCTTATCGTTGAGTGGAGCACAATGAACTATTTCGTCTGGGACGGGTGGACCGACGGAACGGCCTACCGCTACCAGGTGCGGCTCTACGAAGGCTCGAACCGCATCGAGTTCGTCTACGGCCAGAGCATGGAGGAGTACGATTACTGGGACTATGGTACAGTGGGTATTGCCGAGGACCTGTTGTTTGCCGGAGATCTGGCGAACCTTGACTTCTACACCGGCAAGAAGGGCTATAACCATCGCAGCCCTCGGCTGTACTACGATGATATCTATCAGAACGCTCTGACAGATGAGCCAATTGATGGGGGGACGATGTATGTGTGGACGGGTGCCGAGGGTGGCTCGTGCGAGCAGCAGATTGTGGGCGACGAGGGTCAGGGGTGGCCAAGCCCCGGCCGCGGCGACACCCTCTTCCTCAACACCGGCACCACCGAGGTGGGGCAGTTCACCAGCTTCACCCCCTTCGCCC
>Ga0206107_1000196_pt1 | contig 39799 bp, 34 predicted proteins | sample 2B0metagenome_FD_148652 | JGI IMG/M metagenome (GOLD analysis project Ga0206107, IMG submission 148652) | Enriched microbial communities from leaf-cutter ant dump, University of Wisconsin, Madison, United States - 2B0 | ecosystem: Environmental > Terrestrial > Nest > Insects nest > Nest dump...
ATTAGCCGAGGATAGGAAAGAAAAACAAAAGCAGGAAAAGGAAAATAAGAAAAAAAGAAAACGGATTCGTAAAGATGTTAAGCTGGATGATGTAAAACCTGCAGACAATAATTCAAACCGTCACCGCCCTCCTTCAAAAGGAAATAACCGCCCGGTAAGAAGGCCCCAGGCTGAATTGACTGACGAGGAAGTTTCCAAGCAGATTAAAGAAACGCTTGAAAAGCTTACCAATAAAGGAATAAAATCAAAAGGTTCAAAATACCGGAGAGACAAGCGGAAAGAGCGCCGTGAGATTGAAGCCATGGAACAGGAGGCCATGGAAAAAGATAAAACACTCCAGGTAACGGAATTTGTGACGGTCAATGAACTGGCCAGCCTGATGGATGTTGCGGTTACGGAAGTAATTTCCGCCTGCATGTCTTTGGGCATTATGGTTACCATGAACCAGCGCTTGGAAGCGGACACCATTCAACTGGTCGCAGACGATTTCGGGTATGAAGTGATATTTTCAAATGCGGAAGAGGACCTGTTGGTTGAAGACGAAACAGAAGACAATCCGGAAGATTTATTGCCAAGAGCGCCCATTGTCACAGTCATGGGACACGTGGATCATGGAAAAACGTCTTTATTGGATTATATAAGGAAGTCAAATGTGATTGCCGGGGAATCCGGTGGAATTACCCAGCACATTGGCGCGTATAATGTGGTTTTGTCCAACGGCGAAAGAATTACATTTTTAGATACGCCGGGACACGAAGCCTTTACCGCGATGCGGGCGAGAGGTGCGCAGGTTACCGATATTGCAATTATAGTCATTGCTGCGGACGACCAGGTGATGCCACAGACACGGGAGGCGATCAGCCATGCGCAGGCAGCGGAGGTACCTATTATTTTCGCCATTAATAAAATTGACAAGCAAGGCGCAAATCCCGAGAAAGTAAAAGAACAGTTGGCCAATATGAATTTATTGGTCGAAGAATGGGGCGGGACAATCCAGTCGCAGGACATATCGGCCAAACAAGGATTAAATGTAGAGGAACTTTTGGAAAAAGTTTTACTCGAAGCAGAAGTGCTTGAGCTGAAAGCAAATCCTGATAAGTTAGCAGCCGGAACGGTTGTGGAGGCTTCTCTTGATAAAGGAAGAGGTTATGTTTCGACTATTCTGGTTCAAAACGGAACCCTGCGTGTAGGAGATTATCTGGTTGCGGGAAGCAACCACGGTAAAGTGCGTGCTATGCTGGATGAGCGTGGTAACCAGATAAAAGAAGCCGGCCCTTCTACGCCGGTTACGGTTTTAGGTTTGGACGGCGCGCCAACTGCCGGTGACAAATTCCGTGTCTATGAAGATGAAAGGGAAGCCAAACAGATTGCCTCTAAACGTGAGCAATTGCAAAGGGAACAGACCATCAGGACACAGAGACACATTACGCTGGATGAAATCGGGCGACGGATTGCCTTAGGAGATTTCAAGGAATTGAATATCATCCTGAAAGGAGATGTGGATGGCTCGGTAGAAGCACTGACGGATTCCCTGCAAAAATTATCCACAGACGAAATTCATATCAATATACTACACAAAGGCGTCGGCCCGATTACCGAGTCTGATGTTTTACTGGCAAGTGCCTCGGATGCGGTTGTGATTGGATTCAACGTAAGGCCGGGAACATCTGCTAAGGAAATCGCCGACCGCGAGGAAATCGAAATCCGCAATTACTCTATTATATATGATGCCATCAATGATGTAAAAGAAGCGATGGAAGGAATGCTTTCTCCGGAACTGAAGGAGCAGGTGATCGGAAACGTAGAGATAAGGGAAACATTCAAGGTTTCAAAAGTGGGGACCATTGCCGGCTGTATGGTATTGGACGGCAAGGTAACAAGAAATTCCAAAATCAGGCTCATTCGTGAAGGCGTTGTGATCCATGACGGAGAACTGGCCAGCCTGAAACGTTTCAAAGATGATGTAAAAGAAGTCACCAAAGGATATGAATGCGGATTGAACATTAAAAACTACAATGACATTCAGATCGGTGATATCATCGAAGCCTACGAAACTGTAGAGGTGAAGAAGAAATTGAAATAAGTAATTCTTAGAAATCATTAAATATCATAATCGTTTAATTTTGAACGGTTTTTTTAATTTTGAGAATAATTTTTAAAAAATATCAAATTACGATGAAAATAATTATCAGTTTATTGACACTTTTAGCAGTTCAAATAACATATTCTCAAACAGAAAAGGAAGAAAGGCAATATATTTATGTCGGTAACAGCATGCTGAATGTTGGATACGGTTCACTTTCATTAAAAGCACCATCAAAAGGGGACACCCAGGGTTCTATGTATTTGTATGACCAGTTTTCGGCAGTTAAAGCCGGAGGTGTGCTCCAAGAATTTTTGGGCCGTTATAACGCATATGAGGATAGGATGGAGTTTAAGTCCGGAGATAAAATTTATGAGTACTTTCCCAACATCCATGATAAAGAATTCACAATAATAAACCTGAATAAGACATACATTTACTTAACTTATTTTTTAGATGAAATAAGATCGGAAAATGGTTATTTAGTTTTCTTACAAAAAGGAGAAAAATATACTTTATATGAGAAAGAGAGGATTAAATTACAAGAAGGAAGAGTTTCTCAAACAGGGTATGATAAAACCGTTCCGGATAAATATATTCCTGTAAAGAATGAATTTTATATAGGAATGGAAGATAAAATTATGAGAATACCCAAATCAAAAAAAGATTTTACCAAATTATTTGGATCGAAGGAAAAAGAAGTTTCAGATTTTTTAAAGAAAAATAAATACTCATTAAAAAATGAATCAGATTTAAGGCTAATAATCAATTATTTAAACAGGAACATTTAATTCTTTTCTAACTTTTTCTCAGTTTTACGGTTGTGATTATATAAGTTTTTCCACTATAGGTTTTTTGATGAATTTCTCACTATCGAATCGAAACATAAGACAAATTGATAAAAGGCTCAAGGTGTGTAATTTAACACTACAATTTATTGTTTGTTTATGCGGGTTTGCACAAAAATAAATTTGCATTTCTTAAGAAAATGTTACACTTTTGTGGCGATAATGTTATAAAAAAATAAGTATGAGGACAAGATTTGCATTTTTAAGTGCACTTTTCCTGCTCTTTATTGGGCAGGTAGTTTTTGCTCAAGTAACAGGTACGGTAGAGGACGCTAACGGATTTCCGGTGGCAGATGCAGAAGTAGTTGTACGAGGGGCAGGCACATCAGCTGTTACAGATGAAAACGGATCGTTTTCCGTTGATGCTAAAATTGGGGATGTGTTAATAGTAACCGATCTAATGGGTGTAACTCAAGAGTTTAATGTTTCTAAAACTAATTTAGGATCGTTAAAATTTGGAGCGCCGGTGGAATTACAAACTGTAACCTTATTGGGAGGTATTAAGGTGGATCCCGCTCAAAAGGTTGGGGCGTACACTGTTATTAATAAAGAAGATTTTGAGTTGACACCCGTGGCTTCAGTAGATGAAGTTTTAAATGGTAGAGTTGCAGGATTGAACTTCTCTTCAAATGGCGGCCAACCTGGCTCTTCTACTATTATAGCACTTCGCGGAGTAGGATCGCTAATTGGGACAACAAATCCTTTATATGTAATAGATGGAGTTATTGTAGGAAAAGGGTCAGACAACTCTTTGGTTATGGAATCATTCAATCCTTTGTCAAGTATTGATCCAAATCAAATTGAAAATGTTCAGGTGTTGAAAGATGCCTCATCAACTTCTTTATATGGCGCTCGTGGTGCAAATGGTGTGATTGTTATTACAACCAAAAGAGGGAAATATAATCAAAAGACAAGGTTTAATTTATCAAGCGATATAGCCATTCAGGATATTGCTTATGATAAGAGTAAATGGATGAATGCACAAGAATTTTTGCAGTGGGGAGGATTAACTTATTATAATTCTGGTGATTATAGTTCTATGGCAGATGCAGTTACTGCCTTCACAGAAGATTCTCATTACGACGGATTTACTGACTCAGACTGGAGAGATGCTGTTATGAGAAATAATGCTACGGTACGAACATATAACTTTTCAGCTACCGGAGGCGGTGAAAATACGTCTTTTAGATTGGGAGGATCTTATTATCAGAACAAACCATTGGTAGAACATGGGAAATATGATAGAATTGGGATAAGTTCTTCAATTAATCATAAAGTTAGCGATAAATTTACTTTAAGTTTTGTAGGAAATTTCTCAAATACAGAAAATCATACCTATCCCTCAGGGGGGGCTTTCGCGAATCCTTGGCTGACTCAGTGGACACTTGCGCCGATTATACCAGTTTATAATGAAGATGGTTCTTTAAATCAGACAAACTTGCCGGGCTTAACACAAGGATTTAATCCGTTAGGAGTGTTAGAGAAAAATTTTCAAGATGGTTCTATCAAGACCTTTGTATCTTCAATCTCAGGAGACTTGCATTTGACAAAGGACATGAGTTTTAATTCTTTATTTGGTACTCAATATCAGACAGTGGATGAAAAATTATGGTGGGATCCATCCTTAGGAGATGGTGCTCAATATAATGGTTATCTTTATGAATCAAGAGGGAGTTATTGGGACTGGAACTGGGTTAATACCTTGGCTTATAAAAAGATTTTTGCAGAAAAACACAACTTAGAGGTTTATGGGGGTATGGAATACCAAGAGCATAAGGCTCGTTATATGGTAGCTCAAGGTATGGATTTCGAATTTATTCAAGAACCATACTTGTCAAATGCAACAGATCAAACTACATTTGGTATAGGAGGAAATATTGAAAAATGGATTCAAATGTCTTATTTTTCAAGACTAAATTATTCATTTGATAATAAATATTCTGTTACAGGGCAGATACGTTATGATGCCAATTCTACCTTGGGTAATATTGATAGGAGTGGAATATTCTGGTCTGTTGGAGGTTCTTGGAATTTAGGTAACGAAACATTTATGCCTGAAGTATTTAGTACACTTATTCTAAGAGGTAATTATGGTGAGTCCGGTAATATCCCTTATGCGGATAGCTGGGGGAGTAGTTACAATGCGGTTGCCTTAATTGGAAACACCAGCTATGGAGCAGAAGGAGGATTGACAATTATAGAACCAGGCAACCCGGCTTTAACTTGGGAAGTTTCAAAACAAATGAATGTTGGGTTAGATTTTGGTATATTGAGAGATGCTTTAAAATTCTCTGTTGAGGTATATAATAAGAAAACATCGGCAACCATCATGCCTAATACGATTGTTCCCACCACTCCAACACCGTCGGGAGCTACAACATATATGGCAAATATTGGAGATTTACAAAATAAAGGTTTTGAAGTTGAACTAACTGCTCGTCCAATTAATAAAGAATTTAAATGGACTTTATCAGGAAACTTCTCTTATAACAGATCTGAAGTGCTTTCTGCCCCTGACCCTGAAGCTATATATTTCTTAGGAGCAATGAAAGGAATTAAAGTGGGTCAGCAGATTGCAGAGTATTATACTTATGGCTGGGCAGGTGTGGATCCAGCAAATGGAGATAACTTATGGTATACGGATGACACAGAGTCAGCTACTACTAATGATATAAATGAGGCTACTCAATATTTCCAAAATAAAACGCCTTTCCCTTTATATATGGCAGGATTAAAAACGGAATTCTTTTACAAAGGAGTAAGTTTAAGTGCATATTTTACCGGCCAATTTGAGTATTCTGTTTATGATAGGTGGAGTTCTTATGTTTATAATGACGGGTTTTATGATTACTTTAATCAAACTACTGATGCATTGTACAATAGCTGGACAGAAGACAACCCGAATGCGGATTATCCAAGACAAACGATTGGCGGAGTTAACAGTGAAGGACAAAGATATAATGTGGCATCTACGCGTTATTTGAGAGATGGAGACCATATAAGACTTAAAGAGCTTAAGTTGGCGTATAGTTTTGGAGATATCTTTAAGAAAGCCACCGGAATTGATAACTTGACGGTTTATGTAAAAGGGGTAAATATGTGGACTTATGTTTTTGACGATAAATTAACATTTGACCCTGAATCAAATTCAAATGCCTATGGTTATTCATGGCAAGGCAAAGGAGTGTACGATTATACATCTCCTTTGATGAAAAGTTATTCATTAGGAGTATCTATTGACTTTTAAATATTAAAACATGAAAATAATTTCATTACAAAAAATTCTAACATTATTGTTAATTGGTGGTTCTTTATTAGTTACCACTTCATGTGACGAAGACAGATTAGACCAAGAGCCAGATTATGCTATGCCGCTATCATCGGTTGATTCTGAAACTGATTTGGGAGGTGTTATAAATGGTATGTATGACCAGGCGTCACAAGTAAATGCTTTTGGGGCAAGAATTTCTATATTAGGAGATTTAATTTCTGATAACACATTTATTAGTAGTGTTAACTCAGGAAGATATATTGTCACAAATACAATGTCTTGGACTGTTGCTAACTCCGATGGTGAATTTGGACAAATAAGAGCCTTAAATGGAATTGTAGCTTTAGCTAATTTGGCTATAAATGCAGAAATTTCGGATTTTACGAGCCAATCTACTGTAAATAATTTAAAGGGAGAAGCATACATAGGAAGAGGGCTGGCATATTTTTATATGGTCAATTTTTATTCATCAAATCCAACGTCTGGACAATATCAGGAGTATGGCGTACCAATTTATACGGGACCGTACAATCCGGATTATAAGGGACCGCGAAATACAGTTGATGAAGTTTATGATCAGGTAATTTCTGATTTGACTACGGCTTTGAATTTGATGACGAATGAAACTCCTGCAAATAAAGGTCACCTTAGCCCTACAGCAGCAAGATTACTTTTATCAAGAGTTTATTTAACGAGAGGAAAAGCAGGTGATTATGATTTGGCTTTGCAATATGCGAATCAGGTTATCAATAGTGCTCACGCTGGAAGTTTTGATTTTATTAATTCGTCGAACTATGTAAATTACTTCTCAAGTACTGATACAAATGATACTGAAAATCAAGATGAAACAGTATGGGAAGTCAATATGACAGCAGCAGATAATCCCGGCACAAATGAGGCGCTAGGAGCCTTGTATCCAAGTAATGGCTCTCAAAAGTGTATTTTGTTTAAACAAGACTTTGTGGATAGTTTTTCTGCCAATGGCGCTAGTGATGTCAGAGCATTGTTATTTGGAAATCAAGGGCCTGCTGATGACATCCCAAGAGGAGTGTTTACAAAAAAATGGCCAAGATCTACTTCTGAAGGGAATTTCACAATAAATGTAAAAATTCTGCGTATGTCAGAAGCCAAGCTTAATCGTATTGAAGCATTATACCGTTTAGGGCAAACCACTACAGCGTTGACAGAGCTTAATAACTTTGCCTCAACAAGAGGAGGAAATACATATACTGGAAGTGATTTGTTAAATGATATATTGACGGAAAGAAGAAAAGAATTTTTTGCGGAAGGGCAACGCTTTTTTGACCTCAAAAGAAATAATCTGCCAATTATTAAAACAATGAATTGTGAATCAAATTGTGAAACACCAGCTGACAACAGAAGGTTTGTTTTTCCAATGCCTATTTTAGAAATGACTCAGAATACTTTGATGACCCAACACCCTTTATGGCAATAAGAAATAAATTGCTTATTATAAAAAAAAGCCTGCTCGTAAGAGCAGGCTTTTTGTTTATCAATGCAGTTTTTACCTCCGGCAAATGTATAATCAATTAAAAAAATTAGGAATTCTTAATAAAATGTTACAATTTTGCCACGATAATGTTATAAAAAATATAGTATGAGGACAAAATTTGCATTTTTAAGTGCACTCTTCCTGCTCTGTATCGGGCAGGTGGTTTTTGCCCAGGTCACCGGTTCGGTACAAGATGACTTTGGCCCGGTCGCTGACGCTGAAGTAACTGTAAGAGGTAGCGATGCTTCGGTAGCAACAGATGAGAACGGAACTTTTACAATTGATGCCCAGGTGGGTGACGTATTGGTCATAACCGACGCGATGGGTACAGCCCAGGATTTTAAGGTCTCAAAAAAGAATATGGGAACTCTGAAATTCGGAGCGCAGTTAATTCTACCTGAGGTTACATTGATTGGAGGTATTAAAATGGATCCTGCACAGAAGGTAGGCTCTTATGATGTTGTGTCAAAAGAGAACTTTGAATCCACACCGTACTCTTCGGTGGACGATGTGCTGAATGGTCGTGTTGCCGGGCTAACTTTTTCTGCAGCCAGTGGTGATCCTGGATCTTCAAATATGGTGATTATTCGTGGGGTAAGTTCTTTGGTAGGCTCTCCTAATCCTCTGTATGTGATTGATGGTGTTGTTGTAGGTAAAGGTGCAGACAATGCTTCCATAATGGAGTCTTGGAACCCGCTTTCAGCTTTAGACCCTAATTCAATCGAATCAGTTTCAGTATTAAAAGATGCATCTGCGACTGCGTTATATGGATCACGTGGAGCAAATGGTGTAATCATTGTAAAAACCAAAACTGGTAAATACAATCAGAAAACAAGATTCAATTTCTCTACCGAGATGGCCGTTCAGGATAGGGCTTTTGATAAAATGAAATTAATGAGTGGTGATGAGTATATTAAATATGGAGGGATGTTGATGTGGAACTCACAGGAAAGAGGACTTTTGCCAAGTAGTGTTCCTACTTTTAATAACATGGAAGAAGCCACCCAATATTATTTAGATACTTATGAGCCTCAATATACTCCTGGGGATCCCTACACAGATTGGACAGATGCAGTTACACGAAATGTATCTACAGTAAAAACGTATAGTTTTTCTGCAACAGGAGGTGGAGAAAAGACAGTTTTCCGAGTAGGAGGTTCCTATTATGAAAACAAACCATGGATTAGAGATTCAAAGTTTAATCGAATAGGTTTAAATTCAACTTTAGAGCATAAAGCATCTGATCGATTGAAATTCAATTTAAATTTAAATTATAGTAATATTGATCGTGATACTTATGCCGGAGGTAGAGCTTCTGCTAACCCGGTGAACTCTGCAATTATGACGTCACCGTTACGCCAGATTTATAATCCGGATGGAACATTTAACCAGGATTTAGGTAATTTAAATACACAGGATTATACCCCAGGATTTAATCCAGTGGGTGTTCAAGACGGCACAGTTGAAGAATCATGGATCAATACAGTGATTGGCTCTGCTAGCGCCGATTGGGAATTTGTTAAAAATGTTTCTTTCAATTCTTTATATGGTATGCAATACCAAACCATGAAAGAAACTCAGTTAGTAGATAGCTACATTCCTTATTTCACTTTATCAATAACTGATAAAGGTTTTTATCAGGAAGCGAAAACAGAAATTATGGATTGGAACTGGTCAAACACTCTGAGTTATATCAATAAATTTGCTGACAAACACGATTTGCAATTTTATTTAGGGATGGAATACCAGGATCATAAATATGCAAATCTAACTGCCTTAACCTTTGGTATGAACCGCTATATTCCAAATTTTGCGTTTACTGATGAAGAAATTTTTGTTGGTAACAGCCCAATTAGCTGGACACAGATTTCTTATTTTTCACGTTTGAATTATATTTTCGATAATCGATATATCATTTCCGGTCAATTCAGAAGAGACGGTAATTCAACTTTAGGAGACAAAAATAAATTCGGAACATTCTGGTCTGCAGGATTATCTTGGAATGCACATAATGAAGACTTCATGCCTGATTTGTTTTCTACCTTTACATTGCGTGGAAGCTACGGAGTTTTAGGTAATATCCCTTATGCGGATCAATGGGGTAGTCAATATGATGCATTAGCATTATTAGGTTACAATACCACTAACAGTTGGGGTGGGAATTCAGGAATCGGAACGATTGCATATCCGGGTAACGCTGCTTTAAGTTGGGAAGAATCTAAACATTTGGACATTGGTTTGGATTTAGGATTCTTTAATAATCGTTTGAAGGTAACAGCAGATTATTACAACAAGATTACAGATGAAGCTATTTTCCCGATTAGTCCGGCAGTTGAATCAGGATATTTAGGATCTTATGTTGCAAATTCCGCAAAATTGGACAACAAAGGAGTTGAGTTGAAAATTGATGCTCAAGTTGTCAATAATAAAGACTTTAAATGGTTTTTAAATTTAAACGGTTCTTACCAGCAAACTTTTGTGGATGAATTATTTGTTGATTTGGTAACATTTGGTTCAGACGACCCGGGTGATGCAGATAATGATTTTGTGGCTTTAGCGCCGGGACATTTATTGGGAGAATATTATGCAGTTCAGTATGCAGGAGTAGATGAAGAAGGAAATGCTATTTTTTGGACAGATGGAACATATACAGAAACCACTACTAATAAAGCAGAGGCCGAAAGAGTATGGATGGGTAAAAATTCATTTCCTAAATACATTGCAGGTATAAGCTCAGATTTGTCTTATAAAAATGTGACTTTAAGTTTCTTATTCTCAGGCCAATTTGATTTCTATGTACACAATGGAGTGAATTCATATACCATCCACGATGGTAGGTTCCCTACCCGTAATCAAATCACAGAGGCTTTATATGACAGTTATACAAACGCTCCTGGCTTGGAAAATCATAATGCAGCTTATCCAATGGCATTATTAGGAAACCCAAGTGAATCAAGATTAGAATCTTCTAGATTTGTAAATAAAGGAGACAATATAAGGTTAAAAGAGCTTAAGCTTACGTATTCATTTGGTGATTTGTTTAAAAGCAGTACACTTGTAAACAATCTGTCAATTTATTTTAGAGGGACAAACTTGTGGACGTATGCATTTGATAAAGAATTGAAATACGATCCGGAATCAAATTCAAATTCCTGGTCATGGATTGGTAAAGGCAGATACTGGTATTCATCTCCGGTATTACGTACGTACTCATTAGGTATTCAAATTGATTTTTAAATTTTAATTATGAAAAAATATTTTTTAATTTCGATAATCCTTTTTTCTGCTCAGATCATGACATCCTGTGAGGATGAAGATTTAGATGTTGTACCGGAATATTTGGACGGTATTAACACAATTGACACAGAAGAAAAGTTACAATTGTTTTTGAATAATGCTTATTTAAATACAACAAACGCCAGCGCGTTTGGAGCAGAAGCATTGTTCTTTGGGGACTTGTTGTCAGACGGAATGTTTGCAAGTTCATATTTAAATACGGCCAATTTTAATTACAACGCATTGGTCAATGACTTTAGTTTTTATGGCTCAATGTACGGTACGATTCTTTATTGCAATATCGTAATTAACAATACTATTGTTGAAGAAAATGAAAATGTCCATAGAATCAAAGCTGAAGCTAAGATTTTAAGGGCATTCGCTTACTTTGAATTGATTAGTACGTATTCAGCAACACCTACCTCAGGTCAAAATCAAGAATATGGCGTGCCATTGGTTTTAGGTGATTTTGATATTAACCTTCAACAACCTCGAGCTTCAGTTGCGGAAGTATATGACCAAATTATTTCTGATTTAGAAGCGGGAGTTGAAGGAGCTTATGATGCACCTGAATACAAAAATTATTTAAGTAAAACAGCAGCACGTCTGTTATTGTCAAGGGTTTATTTGACAAGGAGAGCATCTGGAGATGCAGAATTGGCATTAAACTACGCAACTCAGGTAATCAATAATTCACCATCAGCTTTTGCACCGGTAGATCCTGCAAATTATGAATCTTATTTTATCGGTATGCAGAATTCACAATGTGAAAACCAACCCGAGACCATTTGGGAATTAGATTTGAATTTCAATAATAACTCAAGCACCGGAATTGGCTCTAACCTTTCACTGCCAAGTTATTATGAAAGGACAGGTACCAGAAGCTCTTTCCTTTTCACCCAAAATTTTTACAACAGCTTTGCTGATACAGACGTGAGAAAAGGAATGTTTACGGCAACTGGTGTACCTCAAACTGATGATCCAACGGGTCTTTGGACAACTAAATGGAAAAGAGCATCAGAATCCGGAAACTTTGTTCGCGATATTAAAATCTTAAGATTCGCTGAAGCACAATTGAATAGGATTGAGGCATTGTATTTGACCGGTCAAACAGGTACAGCTTTAACTGAATTAAATGCGTTTGCAACTTCAAGAGGAGGAAATACTTATGCAGGTACCGATTTGTTAAATGATATTTTAACAGAACGTTACAAAGAATTCTTTGCTGAAGGGTATAGATTTTTTGACTTAAAACGATATAATTTACCGATTCACAGAACTTCAAATTGTATTGAATGTGATTTGCCTGCAAATGATTTAAGATTTGTATTCCCAATTGACGATGGAGTTTTACAGTTAAATGAACCTTTAACACAATACCCCGGCTATTAATTTTAGCTCGGAATTTATATAAACCCACTCCCGCGAGTGGGTTTTTTTATTCCACGGATTTTGAATTAACTTTGCCCAAATCATTTTCTGTATGAAAAAGCTGCTGGGGCTTTTATTTTTCATTCTCTTTTTTGCCGGACATGCGCAGGTACTTCAGACGGCGAACATAAATGACCCGGAAGCCGAGCGTGATTCATTGCAGGAATTTGGGAAACGTGAAGCTGCCAACGATAGCCTGCAGGTTCATACACCGGTGATTTCAGATTACAAAATCTGGCGGGAAGGTGACATAGCGCCAACCGTGATTGATACGGTTTTGAATATCGAAAGTTTTTACCGGCAGAATTTTATACAAAAAGATATTTTCGGAAAGATGCCTTTTCCCAATCCCGGGCAGACTTTTAACCCGTTGGAATTCGAAGCGCAGAATCCGAGAATCCAGATTCTTCCCACGGGAAAATCATTCAATTATTTGTATCCCGAAGATATCCGTTATTACGATGTCAAAACGCCCATGACCGAATTTATCTACGAAAACGGCTGGCGCGAAGGGCAATATCTGTCAACCACATTTGCACACAACTTAACGCCGCAATTCAATTATTCCGTGCGTTACCGCGGGCTTCGTTCTGTGGGCCGGTACCAGAACCAGCTGGCTTCCAACAATGCTTTTATTGCGACAATCAGTTATAAATCCAAAAACGAAAGATTAAAATTCTGGTCGCATTTTGCTTCGCAGAATTTAGACAATGAGGAGAATGGGGGTATTCAGGATTTAAACCAATTTGTTCTGGACGACAGCCTGCGGACGACCAACCGCCAGAATATCCTGGTCAACCTTGACAACGCCGACTCCGAATTTGACGCGCGCAGGTTCCATCTGGGAGCAAGTTATGGGTTGTTCGGAAAATCGAAATCAGATTCTACAGAATTAAGAGCGCCATTGATTATCAAAAACATATTCACTTACGAAAAGCAAAAGTACTTATACAGGGAAAATAAAGCGGAAGATTATTATGAAAGCCCGGTTTTTTCAGATATGGGGCGAGGCAACAGAAGGCATTTTGAGACCCTGCAAAATACATCTTCCCTTGAATTCGAATGGGGCGAAAGATTATTGCTGGAAGCAGGCTTGCGGTATGAAAATGTTAAGCTTTATTACAGGTCGCCGCTTTCACAGGGACTGGTCAATATTCCGGCTCAACTGGAAGACAATCTACTGGGCGGGATCGGGAAATTGTATTTTGACTGGAATGAACGGATTAAATTAAATGTTGATGCCGAATTCAAATCAGGTGAAATTTTTAAAAGCCAGTATCATCTGAACGCCGAACTGGACATTCAGCCTTTTGAGGGATATCATATCATTGGTGGCGCGTTGGTTCAATCCGCTTTTCCGTCGCTGAATTTGTATTACAACCAGAGTTTTTACAAGGATTTCAACTATTACAATTTCAGTTTTGACAATACCAACACGCAGAAATTATTTGGGAAATTGGACTTGGCCAAACTGAAAACCTCTTTTGAAGCCGAGCTGTATAATGTCGGTAATTATGTTTATGTGGGCGCTGACTTCAGGCCGAAACAGCTGGACGGAAACATTTCTTTGTTTCAAATCAAAGTCAATAATTTGCTGACTTACAAAAAATTCAATTTAAGGACAACTGTTCAGTATCAGAAGGTTACTCAAAACGAAGCCTTTTTGCCGCTTCCCGATTTCATTGCGCGTGCATCAATTTACTGGCAAAGCCGAATGTTTGACAACAAGGCCGACGTCCAAATTGGATTCAACGGAAATTATTTTACCGAATTCGAATCAAGGGAATTTTTTCCCGTCATCAATGAATTCATGCTGCAAAGGAATAATTCAGAATTTGGCATTCAGAAGATAGGTGGATTTCCAGTCCTGGATTTTTTCCTGAACATCAAAGTCGATCGAATGCGCATTTATCTTCGCGCAGATCACTTCAACGCGTTTTGGGGAGAAAATAATTATTACAGCGCGCCATTTGTTCCTTACCGTGATTTCAAAGTGCAGTTTGGAGTGAAGTGGTATTTGTTTACTTAATTTGAAATTCGGTTTACATTTCGGAAAGTTTTTGCAAAAAACCGTCTTTTCTTCTTGAAGAAACTTCGATTTCAGTATCGTCCGTCATTTTTACAATTCCGCTTTTCCCTTTATTATAACTTTTGACATATTCCAGGTTTATCAAATGTGAATTGTGAACTCTGAAGAAATTATAAGGCTGCAGCAATTCTTCAAATTCCTTCAAGGTTTTGGCTACGGTTAGTTTTTTATGATTTTTTAAAAATAGCGTGGTGTAGTTCACATCACTTTGGCAATGGATAATATCCTGAACATTTAGAAACTCAAACCCGAGAACAGTCGGCACAATCAGCTTTTTGTTTTGGGTTTGAAAATTCACCAGATTTTGTTGTAAAATAGAAAGGTCTTCAAGTTTTTCTTTCGATTCAATTTTTTGATTCAGTTTCTCCACCGATTGAATTAAATCATCCGGATCAATAGGTTTCAAAAGATAATCAACAGCGGAAAATTTGAACGCCTGAACGGCGAAATGCTCAAATGCCGTGGTAAAGATGACGTGAAAATTAATCTCATGGAATTTAGCCAAAAGATCAAATCCGGTTTTGTCGTGAATTTGGACATCGAGGAAAATGGCTTTCGGTTTTAATTTCCGGATTTTGTCAAAAGCGGAATCAATGTCAGAAGAAAAAGCAACGACTTGAATATTTGGACAATATTTAATCAACAGATTATTTAATCTGTCAATACAATGAGCTTCATCATCAATAAGAATGGCATTTATCATAATTCATCAAAGGGTAATTTAACTTCTACGCGTGTGCCTTTCTCAAGATCAATAATATGTACGCTAGCATTCGTGTTTTTGAGTTTGTTGAGCAGGGCGATACGGTCTTTGGTAATTTGTAAACCATAGGATTTATTTTTGGTCTCCGGATTTAAGGAATTTTGGCCACGACCAACTCCATTATCTTCTACTATACAACTGAGCATATCATTATCCCGCGTGACTTCAATTATGATTTTACCATCGGTATTTTTGCCTGATAAACCATGCCAGATACTGTTTTCCACAAAAGGCTGTAAAATGAGCGGAGGAATCATTGTCTGATAAATATCTATTTCTTCTTGAATTATAATCTCATAAGAAAATTTGTGGTTAAGGCGTGAAGATTCAAGCTGCATATATAACTCAAGCATTTTCAATTCATCGGCAATCGGAATTTCTTTTTCTTCGGAATTTTCAAGAATTCCACGCATTAGTTTGGCGAATTTTGATAAATAATAATCTGCTGAATCTGTGTCGTTTTTTCCAATATAATCTCCGATTGAATTTAATGAGTTAAATATGAAATGGGGGTTAAGCTGTAACCTGAGTACTTTCATTTCTGTATCGGATATTTTCGCCTTTGTGAGTAAATCTTTTTGAAGTTGTTTTTCTTTCTGTGTTTTTTTATAAAACCAAAAAAACAGTAAAGCAATTATACCTGCAAATACAGCACTAGTAATAATCGTATTTTTAATGATTTTTTGCCGACGGATTTCCGCATCGGCAAGCGCTTGTTTTTTGTCTGCTTCGTATTGCATTTCCTTACGGGAAATTTCAATTTTTTTATCGGTATTGAGAACATTCTCCTTTATTTCCACATATTTTTTGTAAGCTTCTAGAGCTTCGGCAGGCCTTCCCAAACCTTTGTATATATCTGATAAAAGCTGATAACTTTCGGAATTTTGTCTTTCAATAGGTAGATTTAGGAATTTTGTTAAAGCCATACTTTCTTCCAAGTATTTCAGTGCTTTTTGAGAATTTCCCATATTAAAATAGGTTTGCCCCATAGAAGCCATAATTCCCTGTTTAGTAATATAATCCTGAATACTATCAGAGAGAGGCAATCCTTTTTCAAAATATTTCAGGGCTAACTCAAATTTTCCTTGCCGCATGGATACTTCTCCCTTATTTCTAAAATACATGGGATATACATTTATATAATTTAATTTTTGTGCAAGCGCGTATGATTTGTCTAAATAAATTTCAGCATCCTTAAAATCTTCTTTTTCAAGATAGGTCAAACCCATATTCAGATAAAGAGCGGCGGATGAATAATCATCTTTGTAAAGAGTTAAAATTTTCTCGGCTTTTTTATAATATTCAACTGCTTTATTATAGTCCTTAATGAAATTATAGATAATGCCGATGTTTATATAAACTCCTGCCTCGAATTTCTTTTTTCGTTCCACTGGCGCATCAAAATCCTTCATAGCTTTTAGGGATTTGAGCTGATATTCAATGGCTTTCTCGTGCTGTGACATCGTTTCATATAATGCGCCTTTTTGTCTGAGCGCAGATACAGTTCCCCGTTTCCATTTTAGGTTATTGGAAATGGAAAGTGCCTCATTGGCATATTTCATCCCTTTTTCAGGATCAGTATAAATTAGTTGTTCCACCATTGTGATTAATGTAAGTGCCCTTATTGTATCCTGCTTTTTATAAGTTTTGATAACATTCTCAATTGAGTCCAATTTACTGGAAGTCATTTGGGGATTTTGAGCATTTACATATATAAAAACCAAAATGAAAAAAATCAAAGATAGAATTGCGTTTGATTTAAGCAGATAGTTAAAAACAGCTAGCTGTAAAAGAATGGATTTTTTAAATGAAATGTAAGTTTTCATATAAGAGAATTTAGGTAAAGCTAATTTAATAAAATCTCATTTTAACAGCAAAAAATAAATCAAGTCAAGCAAAAAATAAATGGAGGTTGCAGAAAATCATCCGACAATGTAATCTTGATAAAAATTTAGAAAAAAGCCATGCGACATATAGCCAACACCACAAAAATAATTTCATTCTTAAAAACATTTCTATATGCGATATCCCTTTTGTTTTATTTTTTAGTCTTCATAAAAATAACTCAGCAAACGGGAAACGTAATTGAGTTTTCCGGCATTGATTTAATTATGAAAAATGTTTCGAAATTAGCATATATACCGTTTAGCGCATCTTTATATACCCTGCTCAGTATCATTTTATGTTTGATTGCTTTTATTCTCAGTTGCCTGAAATTAAGAAACAACAATATTTACAGTTTCATATTGTCGCTGTCCTGCATATTTTTTCTTTTACTCATGGTTTTTTCTATACCATTCCAAAGAGATATAAAAACTACAATAGGTTTTGATTTTACTTTGATGTTTTTAGCGGTAGCCGGCTGTATAGACTTTTTCAAAACTAAACAAAACGAATCTCCTGAAAAAAATAATTCGACTATTCTAAATATAAATATTATAACACAAAGCGGATTGAAAAAAAAGACAAAATCCGAATTATAAATCAAAAATAAATAAAAATGAAAACAATCAAAAAACTTTTAGTATTCCCATTGGTAGCGGTTTTGCTGTCAATGACTGTTTCCTGCAACGGAAACAAAGTAGAGAACTACATTTCAGACTCAGAAAATCTTGTAGAAAAATGGAAAGACAAAACTTCAGGCGAAGAAGCATTGAGCGAGAAAGAGAAAAAACAACTCAGAGATGAACTGATTGATTTGGGTGCGGCGCAAAAAGAAATTCAAATGGATCCGGAATTAATTAAAAAAATCACACCGGAACAAGAAAAAAGACTGACAGACCTATCAATGGACATCGCATTTATCGCTATGAAATCACAATAATTAATTTTAAAATCTATAATCATGAAAAAATTTACAATTCTTTTGACGCTTCTATTTTCAACTTGGCTTTCCGCTCAATGTTTTGAAAAAGTCATAGCGGGTGAACAACATTTTTTAGCAATTAGTCAAGACGGGGCACTTTGGGGTTGGGGAGAAAATGGCTCACGACAATTAGGTGATGGTTCTACAATTAATAGAGATGAACCAGTATTAATAAACTCTGATTCTTGGTTAATTGTATCTGCGGGCTTAACACATTCGATGGGAATTAAATCTGACGGCACTTTGTGGGCATGGGGAAGTGATAATTATGAAAAGTTGGGAAATGGTTCAAGTGGAAATGCCGCTTTTCCTCAACAAATCGGTGTTGAAAATAATTGGAAGGAAGTAGTGGCAGGTGAACGTGGTACAATGGCGATAAAGAATGACGGTACATTATGGGGCTGGGGAAGTAATAATAATGGATATCTTGGGAACAATGAATCGAATAGCTATGAAGTTGATCACCCTGTTCAAATAGGAATGGATACGGACTGGGTTCATATTTCAGGTGCTGATGGAAGACATTGCCTCGCTATTAAAGGAAATGGAACACTTTGGTCATGGGGTTGGAATAGCCATGGTCAATTAGGAGATGGAACAATGGACGATAAATATTTACCTGCTCAAATAGGTGATTCAAATGACTGGAAATGGATTGATAGTGGATCAAGGCTATCTTTTGCAATGAAAACCGATAATACAATCTGGGGGTGGGGATTTTGTAATACAGGATTTACAATAGACAGTACTTACCCCCTACAAATTGGAACAGATAGTGATTGGAAAACAGTTTCATTTAAAAAACATGAAGGTTCGCAATATATGCTTATGATAAAAACAAATGGAACGCTTTGGGGTTGGGGAAATGATAATCGAGAACAATTAGGAAATGGTGCAGACGGAAATTATGGAGCACCAACACAAATTGGAGATCAATCTGATTGGAAAAATGCCACAGCAGGATATTTTCAATCCAATGGAATTAAAGAAGACGGAACATTTTGGACTTGGGGCGATACTGAATTAGTTGGAGATGGTAGTGATTATATATCTTCTCCCGAACAATACAATTGTACACCTTTGAGTGTAAAAGATTATATCAATGAAGTGAAAATCAAATTCTACCCCAATCCGGCAAAAAACAAAATCACAATAAGCGGATCCTCAGTTACTAAAGCAATGGTTTATGATGTAAGTGGCAAAAAAATCAATTTAAATATAAACAATAACGAAATCAATGTTTCAGAACTTATCCTGGGAACCTACATTTTAATCTTGGAAACCGATAAAGGTATTTTCAAAGAAAAATTAATAAAAAAATAAAGATGAAAAGGAGCATTTGAGAATGAATCAAATGCTCCTTTCTTGTTGCAAAACAATCAAAAACAAAAGCTATGAAAAAAATAATAATCCTTTTTCTTGCCCTATCGGGTATAATAAACGCACAACAGAAAACCGCCGCAGATCAGGTGTTGGAAACAACAGATGCAGTGGTTGAAACGGTAAAATCAATTGGAGAAATCTTTAAAAAGAAAGATAAAAATAAAGCGGAAGACGAAACTAAAATTTCCACAAAGACAAGTGAAACTAAATCGAAAGATAAAACGGAAGGTGAAGGAAAACAATCCGAATTCATTGATGAAAGTATAGTAAAATTAATCAAAGCTGAAATTGCCTCTGAAAATGATGAAAAGTTTATTGAGACAACGGATAGTGTTTATTATAATTTGGAAGATGAGTATGGAGTTACATACGTAGAATTTTCAAAGCGAAAAAATGAAAATGTGTTTGGCGATTTAAATGGAGATGAGAAAGATGAAATGGTCATCACAGCACATAAAGATGGCGGAAAGCCAAATATGCAGTTTTATGAAATATATGTATTTACTCAAAAAAATAATAAATGGATAATTGCGGCAATTAATAATAATTAAGATTCAATAGTTCAGAAAAATCCTGAAGAAGACATTTGTAGTTCTGTTTTGATTCCTTATGAAATTAAAGATGGATTTCTGAAAGCAAAAATGACTTGTTTAGGAGAATTAGATGCATTATGTTGTCCTTCTCAGATTTTTGATGTTACGTTAAAAATGGAGAATAACAAATTAGTGTTTGTGAAAAAAGAATTAATCAAATCGAAATAGAAAAAGATTAAAACCCTATATCCATCGATTCGGTCGGGAAGTTCTCAAATTGCCCGACTTCCTCCAAAATCTCATACAATTCGTTCAAATCATCGGAAGTTACCAACCGTTGGCGATAAGGTTTGAAATGCGGAATTCCTTTGAAATAATTGGTATAATGCATCCGGGTTTCTAGGATTCCGGTGCGCTCGCCTTTCCATTCCACAGCCCATGTGAGATGTTGCCTGGCAGCTTCGGCTCTTTCGGTTAAAGCCGGCTCAGGTAAGATTTCACCTGTTTTCACGAAATATTTGATCTGGTTAAAAATCCAGGGATTGCCAATCGCGGCACGGCCGATCATAATTCCGTCCACACCGTATTTTGTTTTATACTCCAATGCTTTCTGCGGCGAATCAATATCACCGTTTCCGAAAACAGGAATTTCAATATTGGGATTGGCTTTCACTTTGGCGATTTCCGTCCAGTCGGCTTCACCTTTGTACATCTGCGAACGGGTTCGTCCGTGAATGGATAAGGCCTTGATACCGGTTTCTTGTAATCGTTCCGCCACTTCCTGAATGTTGATGGAATCATAATCCCAACCCAATCGTGTCTTTACGGTAACCGGCAAATCTGTACTGTCGATCACGGCTTTGGTCAGGCGAACCATCAGATCAATATCTTTTAAAACACCGGCTCCGGCACCTTTGCAAACCACTTTTTTAACCGGGCATCCGAAGTTGATGTCCACCAAATCCGGATTTACAGTTTCCACAATCTTGGCTGACAGAGCCATCGCTTCTTCGTCACCGCCAAAAATCTGAATCCCGACAGGGCGTTCGTAATCAAAAATATCCAGCTTCTTTCTGCTTTTGATGGCGTCACGGATCAATCCTTCAGACGAAATAAATTCGGAATACATCAGATCAGCACTGTGCATTTTACACAAACGGCGGAACGGCGGATCGCTCACGTCTTCCATGGGTGCAAGTAGCAAAGGGAATTCCGGTAAACTTATATTTTCTCCGATTTTTATCAAAGTAAATTTTTTGCAAAGTTAATGTTTAGTTATGAGTTATGCGTTTTTGAGTTATGTGTTTAATAATTCAGTTCATAATTGGCTATTTCGGAGAAATTAAATATGAATAGCCCCGGATTTCAATCGGGGGAAAATGGGTTAGAGAACAAAATCAAATCACAATACACGTTTCATTAGAATTAATTACATTTGTATTACAAATAAAATCAACATGGATACAAAAGACAAAAAACTCACTTCCGTAAGATTAAATAAAAACCTGTACAAACATTTGCAGAAAAAGGCAAAAGAGGAAAACCGAAGCGTAAATAATTATATCGAAACATTGCTTTATGATGCTTCTGAATACAGAATTCCGAACGAAGAAACTTTGGCGGCAATGAAAGAAGTGCAGGATTATGCGGAGGGCAAAATAGAGTTGAATGTAATTGAAAGCAAGGAAGCGTTGTACGAATATTTCAAAAAATTACAAGAGGAAGCAGCAGATTCATAAATTCTTTTTTCATAAAAACATCTTATGAGCCAATATAAATTAGTTGAATCAACGCAATACGAAAGTAACGTCACGGTGAGCTTGTCGAACCGCAACCCTTCGCCCCCTCGACAAGCTTGGGGGGACAGCTCAGGATGACGATAATCATAAATATTCAAATTTTATTTTACTAATTATCAACCAATTAAATTTATGTTTATCCATTATTCACGTTAATTAATAATTCAAATAATGTCAGACAGGAACAAAAAAAATCCCTACGCCAAATACCTTCAACTGACGAGCATTGCTTTCCAGATGATGGCTGTTATGCTGGTTTTTATCTGGCTGGGCAAAAAGGCCGATGAAAAATGGAATTCGTCCGGAACCGATTATTTCACGCTCATTGGAACTTTGGTCGGATTGGGCGTATCTTTGTACCTGATTTTGCAACAACTAAAAAAATTAAATGAATAAGCATTTCCTCAAGGCGGTTTTCTACATCCTGTTTTTCCTGGCTTGCGTTCTGGTTCATTATCTTTTGATGAAGTTCGCTTTTCATTCCGAAGCCGATTTTACATCCATCTATACTTTCACCATAATTATTTGTGCATTTACGCTGTTTCTGATTGCCGAAGCAAATGAATTCTTCCACAAATACCTTGGATTTATTTTCATTGGAATCATTGCCGCGAAACTTATCGCGGCCAGGATATTTATGAACAGATTTGAATTGATGGACGAAACCCAATACAAATACAGCTTCATAGTTTTGTATCTTATTAGTTTAGTATTAATTACGATTTACACAGCTAAACTTTTGCTCAGCCCTGAAAAATGACAAAAAGCAGAAAATTCGGTTTCTTTATTACAAAAATAACACTTACTTTTGCACCTCAAAATTGAACTAAATGAAAGGTACCGTTTGCAGGCTGCTTAGTTTTTTTGTTTTAGTACTTACTTTTTCTGTTTCTTTTGCTTCTGAAAATGAACATGGAGCAACTCAAAAACCGCTTTCCGAAGAAGAACGGATCAGAGCGGAGGTTACAGAAGTCAAAGACCACCACCTTGCGGACGATTATCATTACATCTTTTTCAGCGACAAAGAAAAAGGCGAACATTACGGCTTTGCGCTTCCCGTGATTTTATTTGACAACGGATTGAAAATTTTCTGCGCTTCCGAATTTCATCATGGTGAAAAATTAGTTGAAAAAGAAGGGCAATTCTACAAATTATACCACGGCAAAATTTATAAAACAGACGCACAGGGAGCCATAAAATATGAAGGGAATTTTCCTTCCAATGAAAAACCCTGGGATTTTTCCATTACCAAAAACGTCATCAACATCATTCTCGCCGCGGCGCTTCTCTTATTGATTTTTGGTGCAATGGCAAAATCATATAAGAAATCAGCCGTTCCAAATGGAATTGCCAAATTCCTGGAACCGATTGTGTTATTTGTAAAAGACGACATCGCGATTCCAAATATTGGCGAAAAACATTACAAAAGGTTTATGCCTTTTTTGTTGACAGTTTTCTTTTTTATTTGGGGGTCTAACCTTTTGGGTTTAACACCTCTTGCTGTAAACTTAACAGGAAATATAGCGATTACATTTGCATTGGCGATTTTGACTTTTATTATCACAACATTTTCAGGACGTCAAACCTATTGGATGCACATTTTTAATCCTTTGGGAAGTTCAATGCCCTGGTACGCGAAACTTCCTTTGTATATTTTATTGATTCCAATTGAAGTTTTAGGGATTTTCATCAAACCGTTTTCACTGATGATCCGGTTATTTGCTAATATTTCCGCGGGGCATACCGTAATTATCATGCTTTTAGGAATGATCTCAATTTTTAAAAGTTGGTTTGCCGGGCCGTTGTTTTTCGGATTGACGTTTTTTACAAACTTAATTGAATTTTTAGTAGCCTTGTTGCAGGCTTATGTATTTACGATGTTATCCGCGCTTTATTTCGGATTTGCCGTGGAAGAACATCACGAAACAGAAGAAGCACATTAATGATAAAATTAGAATTTGTTTAATTAATTTTAATATATACTTATGGAAACACAAATTCCAAAAATTGTAGGTGGTGGTTTAGCCGTAATCGGTGCCGGAATCGGAATCGGTTTGATCGGTAAAGGTGCTGTGGAAGGTATCGCACGTCAGCCCGAAGCTTATGGTAAAATTCAGACAATGATGCTGATCGCAGCAGCGTTGATTGAAGGTATTGCATTTGCCTGTTTATTCGCAATGTAAATCAAAAAAGAAACCCATTGAACAACGGTTGGTTGCAGTGGGTTTTTTTCTAAAAAATTAAGTAAAAAGTTTAAAACGAAAATATAATGGAGAAATTAATCAACGATTTTTCATTTGGCTTGTTTTTCTGGCAGACATTGCTTTTCCTTTTGTTGCTTTTCGTGTTGAGAAAATACGCATGGAAACCGATTTTAGGTGCGGTGAATGAAAGAGAAAAATCTATTGAAGACGCTTTGAACGAAGCCAAAAAAGCACGCGAAGAAATGGCGCTTTTGAAATCTGAAAACGACAAGATTCTCAAAGAAGCCAAAATCGAACGTGACGCGATCCTGAAGGAAGCAAGGGAAATCCGCGACGGAATTGTAGCCAAAGCAAAAGAATCCGCGCAGGAAGAAGCAGACAGATTGGTTGAAAACGCGAAAGCTGCCATCCAGAACGAAAAAGCTGCTGCAATGACCGAATTGAAAAATCAGATTGCAACGCTTTCTATCGAAGTGGCTGAAAAAGTGCTTAAAAAAGAATTGAGCGAAAAATCGGCGCAGGAAGCATTGGCAAAAGAAATGATTAACGAAGCTAAATTGAACTAAGAATGGCAGGATTCAGAGCAGCAAAACGATATGCCAAAGGGCTGATGCAGTTTGCCAATGAAAGCAACCAGGCAGAAAAGATCAACCGGGAAATGGGGGATTTGAAAAATGCCGTTCAGTCCAGCCGTGAATTAGCGCAGTTTTTAGGTTCTCCCGTTTTGGATTCCAAAAGAAAAATCCAGATTTCAAGCGAGATTTTTAAGGATTTTTCTTCCGTTTCCCAAAATTTCATCAAACTGGTTCTGAACCATGGCAGAGGAGATATTTTGAAAGAAATCGCTTCGCAATACACTGAACTGTACAACAAACAAAATAACATCAGTACGGCGGAAGTTGTTTCGGCGATTGAGCTTGACAATGCAATGATTCAGGAGATTGTAGAAACAGCGAAAAAGAAAATCGGGACGGAATCTTCATTCAATATCGAAAATAAGGTTGACCCGAACCTCATTGGTGGTTTCATTTTGCGTGTAGGCGACAAACAAATTGATAGCAGCGTCCGCAGCAAATTAAACCGGTTGAAAAAAGAATTTGACAAAAACGAATACATTCCTAAATTTTAAATAAACAGAAATGGCAGAAATAAAACCGGCTGAAGTTTCAGCGATATTAAAACAACAACTTTCCAATTTCGATGTAAATGTAGAACTATCGGAAGTTGGAACTGTATTGAGTGTTGGAGACGGTATTGCCCGTGTTTACGGATTAGACAATGCACAATACGGTGAGTTGGTGGAATTTTCCAACGGACTGGAAGGTATGGTACTGAACCTGGAAGAAGATAACGTAGGTATCGTATTGTTAGGCCCGTCCAAAGAAATCAAAGAAGGCGACACCGTAAAACGTACCAACCGGATTACATCTATCCGTGTGGGCGAAGGAATGTTAGGCCGCGTGGTAGATATGCTGGGTAACCCGATTGACGGAAAAGGCCCACTGGAAGGCGAATTATTTGAAATGCCAATCGAGCGGAAGGCGCCGGGGGTTATTTATCGTCAGCCTGTAAATGAACCGATGCAAACCGGTATCGTTTCCATTGACTCGATGATTCCGATCGGGCGCGGGCAGCGTGAATTGATCATCGGCGACCGTCAGACCGGAAAAACTTCAGTTGCGCTTGACGCCATTTTGAACCAGAAAGAATTTTATGACAGGGGTGAACCTGTTTTCTGTATTTATGTTGCAGTCGGACAAAAAGGTTCTACCGTTGCTCAGATTATGAATACTTTGCATGCGCACGGAGCAGACAAATATACTGTAATCGTTGCCGCAAATGCTTCTGACCCTGCGCCAATGCAGGTTTATGCGCCGATGGCAGGCGCTGCGATCGGAGAATATTTCCGTGATACAGGCCGTCCGGCATTGGTGGTTTATGACGATTTGTCTAAACAGGCGGTTGCTTACCGCGAGGTTTCCCTATTGCTTCGCCGCCCTCCGGGACGTGAGGCTTATCCGGGCGACGTATTCTACCTGCATTCCCGTTTGTTGGAACGTGCGGCGAAAATCATCGGTGACGACAAAGTTGCTTCTCAAATGAACGATTTGCCTGAATCTTTGAAAGGAAAAGTAAAAGGCGGCGGTTCCCTGACGGCATTGCCAATTATCGAAACACAGGCGGGTGACGTTTCCGCTTATATTCCGACCAACGTGATTTCCATTACAGACGGACAGATTTTCCTTGAATCAGATTTGTTCAACTCAGGTATCCGCCCGGCGATCAACGTAGGTATTTCCGTATCGCGTGTAGGTGGTAACGCCCAGACAAAACCGATGAAAAAAGTTTCCGGGACATTGAAGCTTGACCAGGCGCAGTACCGTGAGCTGGAAGCTTTTGCGAAATTCGGTTCCGATTTGGATGCGGCTACCATGGCGGTGATCGGAAAGGGGGAAAGAAATGTGGAAATCCTGAAACAAAACGTAAACTCGCCAATCCCGGTTGAAGAACAGGTTGCGATCATTTATGCGGGAACAAACGGTTTATTGAGAAATGTTCCGGTATCAAAAGTGAAAGAATGGCAGGAAGATTTCCTGGCATTGATGAGAAATAAATATGCAAACGTTTTAGAACAGATCCGTGGCGGACAATATTCAGATGAAATCATTGATGTATTGAAAACCGCGATTGCTGACACGACAGCGAAATATAATTAATTAGGTAGAGATTTCTCGTTCCGTGGCACTTCACTCGAAATGACAGTTCTGGTGTCATTCTGAACGGTGGCTGAGTGCGGTCATTGAGCGTAGTCGAAATGAAGCCAAAGCGAAGAATCTCAAAAAGTACTTAATACTTAGAAGAATGGCAAACTTAAAAGAAATACGAAGCAGGATTACCTCGGTAGCGTCAACGATGCAGATTACCAGCGCGATGAAAATGGTGTCTGCTGCAAAGTTGAAACGTGCGCAGGACGCGATTGTGCAACTTCGTCCGTATGCTGATAAATTAAGGGAAATCCTTGAGAATATCAGTTCGACTTTGGACAATGATGCCGGCGGAAAACTAACCGCACAACGAGAAGTGAAAAAAATGCTTCTTGTTGTAATTACTTCCAACAGGGGTTTGGCGGGCGCGTTCAATTCGTCAGTAACCAAAAAGGCAAATACCGTTTTGGCGCAGAACCAGGCAGCAGGTGTTGAAACCGAAATCCTTTCCATCGGAAAGAAAGCGTATGACTTATTGCGTAAACAAAATAAGATTTACAAAAACAGTTCTTCGCTTTGGGACGATGTGAATTTCGATGATGTTGCCGCGATTTCGGAAGAAATTACAGAGAAATTCCTTGAAGGTGATTTTGATGAAGTACGCATTATATATAATCAATTTAAAAATGCAGCGACCCAGGTTGTAATTGATGAACAATATCTTCCGGTTCAGATCCAGAAAAGCGAAACGGAATCGGCTTCTGCAGTAGATTATATTTTTGAGCCATCCAAAGAAAGGATTGTAACGGATTTAATTCCGCAGGCATTGAAAACGCAATTGTATAAAGCAGTCCTGGATTCAAATGCTGCGGAACACGGGGCGCGTATGACGGCCATGCACAAAGCAACCGACAATGCCGATACGTTGAGAAAGGAACTCGTATTGCAGTACAACAAAGAAAGGCAGGCGGCCATCACCAATGAGATTTTGGAAATCGTGGGTGGCGCCGAAGCATTGGATGCATAAGATTTGATATCATATCAAAATATAAAAAAGACAGGTTTTGCCTGTCTTTTTATTTGTATTCAGGCGAATTTTACAAGGAATTCGATTTTAATTACAGATATTTGCCGGAAATAATTTGCAGATGGTTTGGGTGATTTTTATTGTTTGCGTTTCCATTTTATTAGCGCTTGATCTGGGTGTTTTTAACAGGAAAGCGCATATTATTTCCCATAAGGAAGCCGCCAAATGGACTACGTTTTGGGTTGCTTTGTCACTGCTTTTTTCAGGAATTATTTATTGGCTCTATGCCAGTCAGCATATTGACAATCCCGAAAATTATACGCCAAACAATGCATTCTGGAAATACATTCAGGGCTATTTGCTGGAGCTCTCGCTTTCGGTGGACAATATATTTGTGATTGCCGTCATTTTCCGGTCATTCAGCATTCCGCAAAAATACCAGCACCGGGTTTTGTTCTGGGGAATCATCGGCGCGATTGTATTCCGCGCGGTGATGATCTTTTTCGGAATCTGGCTGATCAATAAAATTGACTGGATTACCTATATTTTTGGAGCGTTCCTTATATACACGGCATTTAATATGGCATTCTCAAAAGAAGAATCTGAATTCAATCCGAAGGATAGCCGCATATTCAGGATGATGAGAAAAGTAATCCCGGTTACGAAAAGCATCCACGGACAAAATTTATTTGTCAGGAAATTAGGAGTATGGGCGGCCACGCCTTTATTTTTAGCCCTGATTATCATAGAATTTACCGATATTTTATTTGCGCTGGATAGTATTCCGGCAGTTTTGGCCATCACGGAAGACCCGTTCATCGTATTTTCATCCAACATTATGGCCATACTGGGATTGCGTTCCATGTATTTTTTCCTGGCCAACATCATGGACAAATTCTCTTATTTGAAATACAGCCTGGCGGTAATTTTAGTTTTTGTCGGAATTAAAATGATTTTGCATCATTATTTGGAAAAACTTAATTTGGAAATCCCGGAAGGTCTATCTCTCGGTATTATAGTCGTTTCGCTTGCTGCAGGAGTGCTTTTTTCACTGTATAAAAACCGGCGGGAGGAAAGAAATGTTCGTTAATTTCAAAAAAAGAATTGGAAAAGTGTGAAATAATGGTTAAAATTGGCTTAAATTTAAAACCGCAAAATTAACTCGGAGAATATTGAACAAATTTGTTTACTTATGAGAAAAACTTTACTTGTAATTTTTTTCCTTCAGCTTTTGGTAACCGGTAGCGCGCAGAGCATTATTGTAAATGGGACTGGCACGGCCGAATCGAATTATGAGGCAGAACAATTACTCACAGACGTTTTATTGGATGGAGGCTTGTGTTCTTCAACCTCTAATTTTCAATTGAAAGACAATCCCGCAGAACCGTTTCCAAGTTTGGACAGGAGTTGGGGATACTTTGAAAAAGGCAATTCCAGTTTTCCTTTCGAAAGAGGAGTTATTCTTACCACAGGTTTCGCAGTAAACGCGGAAGGCCCTGATGATGGAACTCAATCAGACGGAGATACTTCCTGGACAGGCGATGCAGATGCGACTTATCTGGCAAGTGCAAATACAAACAATGCAACAGTATTTGAATTTGATTTTATTCCGCAGGGGAATGAAATTTCTTTCAATTATATCTTTGCTTCAGAAGAGTATCCGCAATTTTCATGTAATTCCAGCTATAATGATGTTTTCGCATTCATCATCAGCGGGCCGGGTATTACAAATGACCCGGGGCTGAATGGTAAAAACATCGCATTGCTTCCCAATGGGCAGCCTGTAACAATTAATAATGTAAATGACCAGGGTTGTGGCGACGATACTTATTATGTAGCCGGCCCGTTCAATGATATTGAGCACGGAGGACGAACCACTCCTTTGACTGCCTATTCTGCAGTACAGCCAGGGCAGACTTACCATATCCGCTTATTGATTGCGGATGCGGGAGATACCGCGTATGACTCAGCCGTTTTCCTGGAAGCGGGATCATTCAATTTAGGTTCTACAATCGTTGATTTAGATGGTGTTGACATTGGAGATAACCTAATGGTTTGCGGTCAGGACGAATATACTTTAAGCGTAAACGTGGACGATCCAAGCGTTCAATTACAATGGTACTTTAATAATGACCCGATTCCGGGCGCCACTACCAATACGTTGGTAATCACTCAATCCGGCTTGTACCGTATAGAAGTTGTAAGCGGCGACTGTTCGGCGTCAGATGTAGTAGATGTTGTTTTTGGTGATTTGCAAACCAACGGAACAGAATTTACAATTGATGAAGTGGATTATGGTGGAGACGGTGTAGAAACATTTAACCTTACCGAAGTACAGTCTGATGTTGTGGACAACACCACTGGAATGATATTCGTTTATTATCCGACTTATGATGATGCTGTCAACCAAATGAATCCAATCACAACACCGACGAACTACAATTCAGGTGAAACCACGGTTTATTTAAGGATAGCCAATTCTGACGGGTGCTACCAGATTGTGGAAATCCACCTGGTATTGTTGGATGACTGCATTCCGGCAGAACCTATGTGTGCGAGCGAAGATTATGGTACAAATATTCCTTCAGTTGTTGGAGGGGATACAGCGCCTCCGGGCCCGGATTATGGATGTTTAGGCTCAGAACCTAATCCTACATGGTTCTATTTCAGGGTTGAAGAACCCGGAAATTTAGTCTTTGACTTAAATCAATATACCGAACCGGATCAGGGAGGACAGGGAAATGACATTGACTTTATAGTATGGGGGCCGTTTGATGAAGTTCCTTGTGCTTATACAGATTTGACCGGAAATTTAATTGTAGATTGTAGTTATTCTCCGGCTCCTGAAGAAGAAGTAAATATCAATAACGCTCAATCCGGTGAATATTATGTATTATTAATTACGAATTATTCACAGGCATCAGGTTATTTCAACTTGATTTTTAATACTGATCTTTCAACCGGAACATTTGACTGTACGATCTTAGGAAATGCTGCTTATAGTGAATGTGATAATGACGGTGACGGACAGGTTCAGTTTGACCTGAATGAAATTGCCAATGATTTGACGGAAGGAGATACCACGCTGACCGTCACATTCTATTTAACTGAAGACGATGCAACAAATGATACAGGTAACAACACCATTTCATCACCATACACGGTTAATATAGCAGACGCACCGGCTACTGTTTATGCACAGATCAAAGCCGAAGATGGCGACATAGAGGGAATAATAAATGTTACACTTTCTATTAATGCCGGCGTAACAGGAGCGCAGGATGTCACCTATGAAACCTGTGACATCGGAAATGACAATTCTGAAGTATTTAACCTGACTTTTTTTGAGGTAATAGCCAATCCGGAAAATTACACCATAACTTATTATGAAGACGAACAGGATGCGATTGATGGTAACGCTGCATTCATCTCGAACCCTTCAAGCTACGAAACAGGAACAACAACTGTTTACGTAAGGATTGAAAATGGGGACGGATGTTTCACGATTGCCGAAGTCAACTTATCCGTAACCGGGCTGGAAGTAGATTTAGGAGAAGATTTCTCAATGTGTGATGGTGAATTTACCCTGACCGCGAACGGTGATTTCTCAGGATTTACAGATGTTACCTATACCTGGAGAAGGAACGGCGGCATACTTGAAGGTGAAACCTCCAATACTTTGGTAATCGATCAGATTGGCCAGTACAGCGTAACGGTCAATACTGCCGAAGGCTGTTCAGGTTCAGATACGATGAATGTCATCCAGGGTGAAGCGCCTACAATCACTGCCATAACCGTTGGTTCTGACTATGTTACTGTAGATGCGGTTGGCGGAACTACTCCATACCAGTACTCCATCACAGGAGATGTATGGCAGGACAGCAACCAGTTCAATAACCTGGCTCCGGGAATTTACACCATGTATGTAAGAACTTCCGAAGGATGTGTGGCCTCACAACAATTTGCCGTATTGTTCATTGCGACCATGTTTACACCAAACGGTGACGGAATCAACGATACCTGGGACATCCCCGGTATGGAGATTTATCCGGGTTCAAATGTCGTGATTTATGACAGGTATGGAAGATTGGTTTACCAGTCGGAACTGGTTTCTAAAGTTATCTGGAACGGATTCTTTATGAATGGTCAGAAAGCGCCGACGCAGGATTACTGGTACATTATCAATGTAACGGACGGACGTAAGTTTACAGGTCATATAACCGTAAAAAGCCGTGGCGAGAAAAATTAAAATTAAAACTTCGGGGATTATTTCCCCGGAGTTTTCACAGATAAAATGAAATTTTTAGCAGAATCATTCAATACTCCTAAAATGAAAAGACAAAATATAATTCTAACTTTAGCATTGAGTCTGGTATCCATAGGCGCGTTTGCACAATCAAGTTTGCCCTTTGACGAGCAATACTTCATAATGGATAAAGTTCTCGTGAATCCGTCTTTTACCGGCGCTTCAGATGACATCGTTTTCAAAGCATCGCACAGAAGACAATGGGACAATATGCCCGACGGGCCGACAACCACACTGGCAAGTATTCATGCCAATATCGTTGACCGTGTCGGTTTGGGTATGTATTTCATGAACGACAATAACGGAGGCACAAAAACCAACAGCTTTAACATTTCCGCCGCTTACCATATTCCGATCGGCGACAAAAAGAAAAGGCAGCTGGGACAGTTTTCGTTTGGTACGTCATTGAGTTTTGCCGGCATGCACTTCACCGGGGAAACCCTTATACAACCCGATCCTGTCGCCAATGACCAGGAAACAAGAGTGTACATTCCTTATATCAATTTTGGTGCATCGGCAACTTATGAAGGCTGGATGCTCGGACTTTCTGTCCTGGACATCCCGTTGAGTTACAATGACCCGATTGTAAATCAATATGAGCCAAGCCCGATTTTTTATTACGGAATGCTGGGGAAAACATTCAATCTTTCAAAACAGTTTGAGCTTGAACCCATGGTGGCTTACCGTTCTAACTTTGACAAAGACAGCCGCCTGGACGCGAGCCTGAGGGCAAAAGCCAAATTTGAACAAAATGCTGTATGGCTGGGTGCCAATTACAGAATGGATTTCTTCAATGATGAAAACCAATCTCTGAGTGTTTCGCCCGCAATCGGTGCCGAAATCGGAAGGCTCAATATGGCTTTTTCCTATAACATAGGCTTGAGCGACATCAACAACGAAGGAAACAACGGCTTCACAGCGAGCCTTGGTTATGATTTGGAGAACTTCTTTAAACCATTGTTTAAATAATAAAATCAATTTTTTCATAACAAAGAGGGCAGCCCTGTGGGGTTGCCTTTTTTGTTTTTATTTCAGTACACGACAAAAATAATTATCTCTGATTTTCCTTGATTTTTGCCCCTTCCCTAAAGGGTGAAATCAAGGAAAATCAAACACTCGCCGCGGCGAGTTGGGGAAATTTGATTTTCCGAGAAATGTGCATATCTTAATTTTTTATCGTGTACTAAAGTTTTTATAATCGAACTCAGGTTTTAAAATTGTAATTTTGAAAGATGTTTCTCAAAGCCATCCATCTCAGGAATTTTAAGAATTTTATCGAATCCCGGTATGAATTTTCCTCCAGGATCAATGTTTTTGTTGGCCGGAACGGTGTAGGAAAAACCAATATCCTGGATGCTATCCATTACCTTGCCCTGACCAAAAGCTACCTGAATTTCAGCGATACCCAAAATATAAATTTTGAATCCGATTTTTTTTCGGTAGAAGGAATGTTTCAGAATGAAAACAAAGAGGATGTCATTTTCTGTGCAGTCCGCAAAGAAAAAGGGAAAGTATTCAAAAAAAATTCAAAACCTTACGACAGGATTTCGGAACATATAGGAAGCTATCCGCTAGTGATGATTTCGCCTTATGACATTGATTTGATCAAAGACGGAAGCGAAACCAGGAGAAGGTTCATCGATAATATCATTTCCCAGTCAGACAAAGGATATTTGCTCGACCTGATGCGTTACAACCGTATTCTGGCACAACGGAATTCACTTTTGAAATATTTTTTCCAGAACAATTCGTTCGATGCGGCTTCGCTGGAAATTTATGACGGGGAATTTATTTCATTGGGAAATAAGATTCATGCGGCGCGGAAAGAATTCCTCGAAAAATTTGTTCCGGTTTTTTGTGAATATTACAGGCTCATTTCCCGCGGAGATGAAAAGGTTGATATAAAATATGAATCCCGGTTAAATGACGACGTTTTTGAAACGCTTTTGAAAGCCAGTTTACAGAAAGACCGCGCGGCGCAATATTCTACAACCGGAATCCACAAAGACGACCTGAATTTTGAAATCCTGAATTACCCGGTGAAAAAATTCGGTTCGCAGGGACAACAGAAATCTTACCTGATTGCTTTAAAGCTGGCCAAGCTGGATGTGATAAAGAATGCGCTGGGCATGACACCGTTACTTTTGTTGGACGATATTTTTGATAAGCTGGACGAATCCCGCGTGGAACAGCTCATCAAACTGGTAAATGAAGAACGTTTCGGCCAGATTTTCATTACCGATACCCATCCGGAACGCACCGAAAGCATTGTGAAAAAGATCAGTTCCGAAAGTAAAATCTTCAGGCTATGAACAGGAAAGACAACAAACAGTCGCTGGGTGAAGCCATCCACAGGATGATTGCTGATTTAGGAATGGAGGAAAAGATACTTTCGGTTCAGGCAGAGGAAATCTTTGTGGAAATGATGGGGAATTACATCATGAAATATATAGAAAAGGTCAGCATCCAGAAACAAATCCTGCATATAAAAATTAATTCCCCGGAACTTAAAAATGAATTGCTTTACGGGAAATCCAAAATTCTTGATCATATCAATTCCGAAATCGGGAAGGAATACCTGAAAGACGTGAAGTTTCTTTAGCCCATAAAAAAACTGCGGACAAAAACGCCCACAGCTTTAGAAAAGGTGAAGATTGATTGTAAGATTCTTTACAAAGATAAGAAAAAAGCAACATCACACATATTTGTGTTAATAATTTATTTTATTTCCTCTCATCTTCATTTCATAATGGATGAAGAGCAAGAATTTATCAAGAAGTTTGGGATAAAATTAAAACAAATCCGCGTAGAGAAAGGGTTTTCCCAGGAAATGCTGGCAAACGATGCAGACATTCCCGTCAACCAGGTGGGAAGGATAGAGCGGGCGGAAATCAAGACGACTTTGGGAACAATTTATAAGCTGGCCGATGCGCTCCAGGTTGCTCCCAAAGAGTTGTTGGATTTTTGAGCATTCCGTTCTTACATTTGCGCTATGCCGTTTATTGAACATTCATCTTACCATCCTCCTTTTTATTTCCGCAACGGCCACATTTCAACGATTTATTCCGGGAGAATAAAAAAGACAGCCATCCCCGGTTACAAAAGAGAAAAGCTGGAACTGCCCGATGGGGATTTTTTATTGATTGATTCTATCGAACTGAATCAAGCCAAAAAAGCGTTGATTCTTTGTCATGGGCTGGAAGGAGATTCCCGGCGGTCTTATAACAATACCTGTGCGAATTATTTTCTTGAAAAGGGATTTTCTGTTTTTGCCTGGAACAACCGCAGCTGCGGCGGGGAAATGAATCGCCTGCCGCGGTTTTACCATCACGGGACGGTGGAAGACCTGGACAGTATCGTGCAGCATGTTTTGGACAAAGGTTTTGAAGAAATTTATCTGGTAGGGTTTTCTTTGGGTGCCGCGCAGATTCTGAACTATTTCGGGCAGTTTGAAGTTGATAAAAGAATCAAAGCAGGCGTTGCCGTTTCGGCGCCCATTCAGCTAAAATCAAGTGCCGAAAAACTAAAAAGAGGTTTTAACCGGATTTATCTGAATGTTTTTACAAAAAAACTAAAAAAGAAATTCATCGAAAAAGCGCGGCAACATCCGGATTTAATTGACCTGAAAAGAATTCCGGAAATCAAAACTTTTGATGAAGTGGATGAATATTTCACCGCGCCTTTACACGGTTTCAGGAACAAAGATGAATATTACGAAAAAGCGGCTCCCGCCTATTCCATTGAAAAAATCAAAACGCCGGTTCTGGTCATCAATGCTTTGGACGACCCGTTTTTAAGTGAAGGATGTTATCCGGTGGAATTTTCAAAAAACCACAAGTTTGTTTATCTGGAAATACCCAAATACGGTGGACATTGCGCATTTCCTTTGTCAGGCTCCCGGTATTCGTGGGTTGATTTTCGGTCTTATGAATTCTTCAATTCAGAAATAACCTCTAAAGGATTTTGAGCGGCAAATACAGCATTCCCTGCCACCAGGACATCGGCGCCGAGTTGTGTCAGCTGGGAAGCATTTCCGGGAGAAACACCACCGTCAACTTCAATCAAAGTTTCTGCGTTTTTTCGGTCGATGAGTTCCGCGGCCTGGGTCAGTTTCTCATACGTATGCTGGATGAACTTCTGTCCGCCGAACCCGGGGTTCACACTCATAATCAATAACAGGTCAATGTCTTTGATGATTTCTTCCAGTAGGTGAATGGGCGTATGCGGATTCAGCGCAACGCCGGCTTTCATTCCTTCGTCTTTAATGGCCTGTAAAGTCCTGTGCAGGTGCGTACAGGCTTCGTAATGCACGGTGAGGATATTGGCGCCCGCATCCCTGAAATCTTTGATATACCGTTCCGGCTGAACAATCATCAGATGCACATCCAGGACTTTATCGGTCAGCTCGTCAATGGTTTTGATGACGGGCATTCCGTAGGAAATATTCGGAACGAAAACGCCGTCCATCACATCGAGATGAAACCATTCGGCTTCGCTACGGTTGATCATTTCCACATCACGGGCAAGGTTTCCAAAGTCGGCGGCTAAAATCGAAGGAGCTACAATCGGCATGGCAGAATTTTAAACAAAATTAGGGATTTTGAAGTTAGGGAATTGGATTCAAATTAAAATTTATAACCAATTCTAAATTCAACGGTTGGAGAAATTACCCACTTTGAAGTGCTGATTTCAGGGTCGCTATAATATTTATATTCTTCTGTATAATTCCTAATGTTTGCACCTGCATTGAATTCATAATAAAAATGATTCGATATGGATCTTTTGAATCCGTACTTAGGAATGATTCCCAAACTTTTGGATTTTAATGAAATACCTTCATTATCGTTCAAATCTTTTGTCCAAATTGGTTCGAAAATAATTTCAACCGCCACATAATTTGCAGAATTATTCAAGGTTTTTTTATCCTTTTTTATTCTCTTGTCAAAGTTGTAATAATATCTTCCTTCTAATCCAAAAGTTAAATTTGTGTGTAAATTCCCGAAGGCCCAAACATGTGAAGAGTCATAATATAAAGCTTCATATTCAACTTTTCCAATCACAGTAAATTCATTGGTAATTCTTTTTTCGTAGTTAATCCCGGCTCCCCAAAATCCTGCATTTACACTAAACATATCGGTTGCTTTTTCTTGGGATTTTAGATTTGTAGAAATCAATAACAGTAATCCCGAAAGAATAAAATTTCTCATAATCATTAGTTTTAGGCATTTCTTTATAAACGAAAAATGTTAAAACATATTATAAATTAAAAGCACATGATAAATAAAAAAACACTCTAACAAAGTGATTATCAGAGTGTTATTTTAAATATTGTACAATTAAAACTATCTTCCAATATAAGATTTCAGAATCTTACTTCTTGAAGTATGTTTCAATCGTCGAATCGCTTTTTCTTTGATTTGACGGACACGTTCACGGGTCAGATCAAATGTTTCACCGATTTCTTCCAAAGTCATCGGGTGTGCGCCGTTCAGTCCGAAATACAAACGGATCAGATCCGCTTCTCTCGGTGTTAAGGTCTGCAAAGCACGTTCGATTTCGATTCTCAGGGATTCGGTCATCAAAATTCCATCGGGGCTTGGAGATTCGCCCGTATTCAAAACGTCGTATAAATTTGAATCCTCACCTTCTACCAATGGCGCATCCATGGAAACATGGCGGCCCGAATTTTTCATCGACTCTTTCACATCGCTCTCAGACATATCGAGCAATTCCGAAATTTCTTCCGCCGAAGGCGCGCGTTCATGTTCCTGTTCCAGCGAAGCATAAGCTTTGTTGATCTTATTGATGGAACCGATTTTATTCAAAGGCAAACGCACAATCCTGGATTGTTCCGCCAATGCCTGTAAAATAGACTGGCGAATCCACCAAACGGCATACGAAATGAATTTGAATCCGCGTGTTTCGTCAAAACGCTGCGCGGCTTTGATAAGGCCTAAATTTCCTTCGTTGATCAAATCCGGCAGGCTCAGTCCCTGGTTTTGGTATTGTTTGGCAACGGAAACCACGAAACGCAAATTGGCTTTGGTCAGTTTTTCCAGAGCTGCCCTGTCCCCCGCTTTGATTTTTTGTGCTAATTCCACCTCTTCATCTGCCGTGATGAGGTCCACTTTTCCGATTTCCTGTAAATATTTGTCTAAAGATGCAGTTTCCCGGTTGGTTACCTGCTTGGTAATTTTCAGCTGTCGCATTTATCTGTCTCTCTTTTTTAAATGTTGAATGTGTAATAATACTTATACGTGAAAACCATGTAAAATGTTACACAAAAGACACAAAATTTATTTAAAACCTGAGTTCGGTTATTCAAACTTTGTCAAAACGCTTTTAAATAGTGAGATGTGAGATTTTTCTTGAACACAATATCGGGTATATTGTGGAAAGAAAAACCGAAACAGATTGCTGTATAAAAGCGTTTCATTTTTTCGCTGTTAATAAAAGCATTCGTCTGCCTCGTTGTATTTTCACACGATAGCTCGCTATCCTTTTGAAAATCCGCCTTGCATCCAAATACTTTTATTAATTTTGACTTTGTTTTAATAATCGAACTCAGGATTAAATTACTTCCGGATTGAAAGCTTAGCATTATGAACATTGAAGAATTTAGAAAATATTGCCTGGCAAAACCGCATGTTACGGAGGAATTTCCGTTCGGGCCAGATACCCTGGTATTTAAAGTGGCGGGAAAAATGTTCGCGCTGACGGGATTGTCCAATCCCGAATTCACCGTTAACCTGAAATGTAGTCCCGAACATGCCGTGGAATTGCGTGATTTATATCCTGAAATCCAACCGGGCTACCACATGAATAAAAAACACTGGAATACGGTTGGTTTTGAAGGAAGCCTTAATGAACAGATGCTCCGGAAACTAATTAACCATTCCTATAATCTGATAGTAGGTTCTCTGCCGAAATCCAAACGTGAAGAACTGGGTTTAATCCGTGGAGGTGAATTTAAAATTGAGTAGAATGTTGTTTTTTAAAACATGGATGGTATCGCTGTTGGCTCTTTTCCAGATCAGGTAAGGATAGTGAATGTCGCGTAAAGTTTTTTCTTTTGATGAATTGATAATCAGTGAATTGTAAATGGACGAGTCAAGTTGAAGCTTATCGGGATTTTCCCGGATAAATTTACAATCGGTTTTTAAATAATAGGGGTCGTTGAGCCTTAAGCTGCCGTCTTTTTCAAGTTTCCATTCTATATTATAAGGTTCGATGACCGTACTTTTATCGACATAAATTTTGGAAGAATTGATCACAAAATTTACCATCAGTACCAACGCGGTAAAAATAGCGGCGACAATAACCCAATAGGCTTTTTTCCAGCTTTGACTTTTTTTATTTTCCAAGATAAAAGAATTTTCAGGTTAATTAAGATCTTTCATAAAAACCGTGTTCATACTTCGGTTAATAAGAAATAAACTTACAAATTTTTCAGGCCAAACAAAACAAAAATTTCCTTTAAAAATGGCTAAATTTGCAGGTCTAATTAAAGAATCGCTTCACAATGCAGTATCACAACAGGGAAATTGAGAGGAAATGGCAGAAATACTGGGCTGAGAATAAAACGTTTAAAGCCGAAAATAATTCCCCGAAACCAAAATACTATGTGCTGGATATGTTTCCTTATCCGTCCGGCGCGGGACTGCATGTCGGGCATCCGCTGGGCTATATCGCGTCCGATATT
>Ga0206107_1000197_pt1 | contig 38927 bp, 40 predicted proteins | sample 2B0metagenome_FD_148652 | JGI IMG/M metagenome (GOLD analysis project Ga0206107, IMG submission 148652) | Enriched microbial communities from leaf-cutter ant dump, University of Wisconsin, Madison, United States - 2B0 | ecosystem: Environmental > Terrestrial > Nest > Insects nest > Nest dump...
GCTGCTGGCCATCGGTGGACCCAGCGCCCAATAGCACCGTTGAACAACGTAATACCGCTCAACGGGTAGTCAGCTGACTGCGCAGCAGTCAAGGAGCACCGCAACCTCGGCAGCATTCACAACCGACGACGACACATGCCAGCAGCACCCTCTTCGCAGACTCACTGCGATGCGCTACCCCCTGGCAGCAGTTACCGGCAGGGCACATGAGGGGTATCCAACGGTTCGTCCGGTTCCCCTTTGATGAGACTTCAAAACATTTTCAGCTGGTGCACAACATCACGTGCGTATGGGTGTGACAACCCCGCAACAATCGCGAACGGTTCAGAGGTGACCGCCGTTCACTGACTATAAGGGAACCCGTCACTATGACTGTCACATCCATCACCGCAACCAGCCCCATCCTCACCGAAGCCCTCGACGACATGCTCGGCAAACGCACCCGCCGTCACACACCCTCACCGGCCACCGAATCCGCGTTCGCTGGGCAAACAGTTCTTGTCACCGGAGCCGGCGGGTCCATCGGATCAGAAATAGTCACCGTGCTCTGCGCGATGAACGACGTCACCGTGTACCTACTCGACCGAGACGAAACACTGCTACAGCGCACCATGTTCGGAATCTCCAAAGACGGGCTGCTCAACAGCGACAACACCATCCTCGTCGACATCCGCGACCGCAAATACCTCACTCGAGTCGTCAGCAGCGTCAAACCAGACATCGTGTTCCACGCAGCCGCACTCAAACATCTTCCGTTACTAGAAAACCACCCCGTCGAAGGAGTGAAAAGCAACATCTTCGGCACCCAAAACGTCCTGCATGCCGCCCGCGTCGCCGGAGCGCACACCTTCGTCAACATCTCCACCGACAAAGCAGCCGACCCCACCAGCGTGCTCGGAGCCACCAAACACGTCGCTGAACAGCTCACCGCCGAACACAACGACACCAGCATGCGAGCAGTGTCCGTACGATTCGGAAACGTCCTCGGATCCAGAGGATCCCTACTCGAAGTCGTCCAACACTCCATCAATGCCGGAACACCCATCAAACTCACCGACGAGCGTATGACCAGATTCTTCATGACCATCAACGAGGCAGCACACCTGGTCATCGAAGCCGCAGCCATGACCTGTGAACCCGGCAACCTGTTCGTCCTGGACATGGGACAACCGGTACGCATCATCGACCTGGTCACCGCCTATCTGAGTGCGTCAGGTCAGCAGAACCCAGGCATCACCTACACCGGACTGCGCGCCGGAGAAAAACTCTGCGAACAAATCTATGCAACAGCAGAAACCCATCAGCGCACGACCAACCCGCGCATCTCCCAAACCACCATCGAGCAGATGACCCGAGACGAGCACCACAAACTCGCCGGCCTGGAAGAAGCCGTCTTCGGTGCCGGGCGAGAAAACGACCAACGAGTCATCGACATGCTCTCACGTCTCGTTGGCACCTACACCCCAGCGTCACCTCACGCCGCGTAACCGCCGGCAGCATCCTCGACACCAGCAGTCACGGTTGCTGCCCCATATCAAGAGAACAGGAAGAGGTGATGGTGGTGGTGCAGATTCTGCTGTGGTTTCTGGCCGCGGCCGCGTTCATTCTCGCCACCGACGGAATGCTCACCGCCGCAGGCCGACTCAAACCAGGTATTCACCTAGTTAGCGCTGACACCGAGTACTCGTATGCGGTACTGGTCCCCATCTATGGCAATACCAAATACCTCACCAACATCGACGCGTTAGCCGTCTACACCCGCCACATCACGTTGGTGACCACCACCACCGAGACAGCCGAGTTCTATGCAGACCTCCACACCATCGCCGCCGCCCACCACTTCGGGATCCTCCAGATACCCATTGAGACGGCTAACACGGTCGATACCACCAGTCAGCGGGGCACGACAGTGCCTATCCGGGACCAGATCATTGCCGGTGCCATCCGAGTTATCGACACCGACTACGTGATCTGCATCGACGCGGACACCACACCGCAGAACAGTTTCGATGACCTGATCGCCACCATGTCCTGCGGCAACATTGATGTCGCGTCTGTGGTGCTGGCACCCAGCGGGCAAGACAGCCTGCTGGAGCGGCTACAAGTGGTGGAGTACACGCTGGCGATGCGCACCCGCAGAGTGTGGAATTGGCTGTTGTCTGGTGGCTGCCATGCAGCTACCACCACCGCCTACCGTGACATCATGGATCATCATTCGACGTTCTTTCAAGGCAACGATGTTGAAGCGGGACTACTGGCACAGCAGCTGGGCTACCGGTGCGGTCATATCTTGTTCACAGCACGCACCGACACACCGGCACGGTGTCGCGACTGGTGGCGACAACGGTATGCCTGGGCTGGGGGAGAGTTCCGTCTGCTCGTCATCAATGCCGCTACCGTGATCGGTCATCCTCTGTTTTTCTGCTACGGCACCATCTTCGTCATGGCCATGTGGGTGCTGCGGGTGCTGACCGTTATCACCCACCCTGCGATTGTGGCCGTGGTGTACCTGCTGTATGCGATAATCCTCGCTGTTCTCACAGCTGGGGTTGCACCTGTTGGCCGCACACGCCGGCGAATAACAGACACAGCCGTAGTGGTGGCGGTGTTTCCGCTGTACGCGCTGGTGTCGTCACTGATTCTGGTGGGGTTGTCACCGGTGTCGTACGGGTATCAGGCAATCACACACCGCAACATCGGCCGGATCGGTGTACGGAACAGTTCTACACCGGAAACACGCGCACCCGAGCGCAGCAGCTGATTGAGAACCGAAGACCTGTCTACGACAGCTAACTGGGTCTGGCTCACATATCACTCGATCGTGTTGATCTGTGTGTAGTTGTCTGCAGTCTGCGGGCGTATCGCGCACCAGTTACCACTCACCGTCACGCAGCCGCTGCCCCGCTGCAGGGTAGCTGCGGTGGTGAAGGACATAGCCCCTACGAAAAGGATCTCTGCTGTTGATAGTGAAAGTCATCCCTGTATCAATCTTGGTGGCTGCGGCCACCATCGCTGCTCTACCGGCGGCGTCAGCTGTTGACCGTGGTGTGTTAATCACCCCTGCCGGGGCGCCGGCGACGGTGAAGGTGCGGCTACCTGCCAATGTGCCAGTTCGGCATGTGAAGAAATACGCACTCAAAAAGGCCATGATCGCGCAGTTGCGTGTGTCAGCGAGATGGGCGAAAACTGCGAAACCGCGGGCAGTGCGGGCACGTGAATCCGGTAACCGTTACCGGATCAACACCGGTAACGGCTACTACGGTGCCTACCAGTATTCGGCGGATACATGGCGGCGAGTCGGAGGCACACGGTTCGCGGCCTACGCCAACCAGGCACCGCCGTGGGCGCAGGACTTCATCACATACAAAACAGTGAAACGATACGGCTGGGGACCCTGGGGAGGGTAAACCCAGCCACAAACCCATCGTGAACTGGTGCCGCTTGTTACCGGCAGCCGCTCTGGGCTACAGCTGTGACGACAGAACCCGACATACAGCCCGCTGCGATGCACCCCCAGCTTCGGCTCGGGGATCATCTGCCGAACAGGTGCTGGGCTGCGGGTGCTGCGACTGTTACGTGATCCGTTCTGCTAGATCAGCTGCCACACTCGCGAGCTCTCCGTCTGGAGTGTATCCGACGATGACGGCGACCCCCACGATCACAGTTGGGGTGGTGTGCGAAGCGAGTGCGCTGGCGAATGTGTTGATGGGAAGCTTATCCAGCCTGCCCTGCTCATTGACCAGCATCATGTGCTGGTCATCTAGAGGGACCACTTCCAGGTAGCCCTGCACCAGTGTTTGCAGCTGAGTGAGACCGCCTGTCAGGGTGACAGGGTGTGCACACTGTGCACCGGGAACGATCTGTAGCGCGTTGATCTGATCCATAGCCTCACCCCCCAGCACCGTTGATCGATGATCATGGAACACTACGGTAACAGTCTGGGCGGACACCAGCGACAACGCACACACGTTGACTGTGTACCCGTGTGCGCAGCCCCGCTGTGGATACCGGTTTCACGGCACGGGCTCTTACCTGCCTGACGCTGGCATGCAGGCACAGCCCTCTGTGAGGGTCCGGTGAGAAAAACAGGCGGCCGCGAGCATGACACGTCTGACTACAGCCACTGGTAATACCGTCGCCGGCCGCTGTCGATGGGCACTGTTGGCCAGCATGTGAAGGTTGTGTATGTCACGTCCGGTTGTCACAGCCGCCTGGGTCACATCACGGTCGACAACCTGCACGGTGCTCGTCAACTGTGCGGCGAGGGAGGTGACGGCGGCTGCCACGGTGCAACATTGCTGTGGTGCGGGGCAGGCGCGGATGACGGCTGCGATCTGGTCGAGTAGCGACCATGTGATGTCCGCTGCGGTGCCTGGGGATGGCTGGTTGCCTGCGGAGGGTGTCCGACAGTCGCCGGCTAGTGCGGGGGTGCGGCGGAGACTGCTGGTTTGCTGGGGTTTCGGCGTTGGTTTACCCGACCGGTGGGGCGGCTGTGTAGTCGACGATGCAGAACCCATGCCCGTCCTCCTGCCTGATACGTGCGCCTACCCAGATGGTGCCGCGCAGTGGGCGTCATGACAACACGGTGGCGCCAGTACGTCGTTGGCGATGCTTACACCGCGACCGTGTGCATTGAGCTGCGCGGTGATGGTGCCGCAGCAGCGAGAATGTCTGCTATCGCGGCTGCTGAGATCAGCACCCGCGGTCGTGGCGCGGCCAGCATCAAGACGAGCCCGCACCCGCAGATCACGCAGCGACCCCGCGGCACATGTGAGGTGTGGTGTGGGGGAATAGGTCAGGACACGATCCGGGGTCAGCTGTTTGCGGTCAGGCTGCAGTCACCGATGATGACCAACGCTGCCGTGTCGCGGACCCGCGGCAGAGCTTGCAGTGCAGATGCCCACACGCGGAGGCGTCACCTTCACACCGGTGACGTGTCCACAAACCATCAGCTGACACAGCATGGCAGGCAGTGACCTCATGTGCGGCTAGGAGCCGCTCGGCAGCGGATCGGTGGGAAACCAGTTCCGGTCGCTGCAGCGGATAAGATCACGCACATGTTCAGCTCACCGGCCGGCCAGCACCTGACCTGCCGCACGGTGCCCACCTACCAGTAGACCGCCTGCATCATCGGGTGTGCCTACCTGAGGCGGCAAAGATGCCGAAGGTGGTGTCATCGGCGGTCACCGTGCACATCGAATGCGGAGGACCCGCCTGTAAACGGTTTTCACTGCACCCGCATCACATAACCCGCAGATGGCACACCCATGGCATGAGGCCAGCCACACTCTGCAAACACCCTCCACATGGGGGCAGATGCGCATCCACCCGGCAGTGTCTATGCCCGCATAGTCGGCGAAATCCCGTCAGCGGGACAGCATCCATCCCGACGCGGGCCATGCTTTGTCACAACAGTGGTGTGCCGGCGTACTGCACACGGCAGAACCCGTGCACCTGTAGGCCGGCAGAGGCAGTAGGCGGGTTCGACGGTCAGCTGCGGGCAAGCGGATGGTTCGACGCCGCAGCCACCAATGCAGACGACGACGAATCCAAATACAAACCCGTTGTCGACACCGACGCATGCCCCAACAGGTCACGGATCGCCGGTAACAGCTTCGGAGACGCAGTCAACAACATGGTGGCAGCAGTATGCCGAAGCCCATGCGGTGTCGTACGGACACCTGCCGAACGGCACAGTGCATCCAAACGTTTCTGCACCCCCCGAACAGTCAACCTCCGCCCAGACTTGGATAACCAGAACGCAGCCTGCGAATCCGCAGCAACCGCAGAACCGGCACCAGCATCCAACCGTGACAACAACAAGGGACGCACAGTACTCACATAGTCCTCCAGTATCCGGGTCAGGGCAGGGGAGGCGTACAACTCGCGCATCTTGCGGCCCTTACCGCTGCGTACCAGCAGCACCGCCACATCAACACCATCGACCTGTTCACCAGACATGTCGTCAACGTTGAACGCGCACACCTCAGCTACCCGCGGCCCCAACTGCGCCAGCAGCTGCACCAGCACCACATCCCGTGCAGCCAACACCGCACCCACATCACCGACCTGCCGTGACACCCGCGACCCTGCAGTGTCAACCAGTGCGTGCGCGTCATCTTCAGACAACGCCCGCCGGTGCACAGGAAGCCTTGTCACCTGCGTAGGACGGAACACCGAATCCGGCATCGGAGACGCCGCAACGAACCCTTTCCGCACCGAAAAGTCAAACAGTTTCGTCACAGACGACCGCAGCCGCAGCACTGATGCCGCCGAACGGCTTCGAGCAGCGGGAACATCGGTATGGAATCGCCGGTCCGGGGCAAGTGACACCGCACGTAGCACCTCATCGACCTGTTCACCGGTCACATCATCAATGAGTACCCGATCTGGTTCGTCGACCACCGTCACCAAATAGGTCATGAACAAGTCCAGGTCATACACGTAGGCACGGTAGGTGTGCTCACTGATCACAGCAGGTGTTGACCGGTGCATCACACGCAAAAACTGGCAAACAGCATCGGCGACATTGCAGTGTGTCAACGCTGGACGGGTCACCATCACCTTCACCGGCTTTCCTTCGGCTACACCATCACCGTCGGTGACGGCGTTGGCTGCGATCGTAGCGGCCCCGGCCGCGGCTGGCTTGTGCAGCAGAAAAACGCTGACACTGGCAAGGGTTGCATGCGCCCGAACAGTGCACCAGTGTGAAACATATCCACCAGCAGGGTCAGGCACCGCAGGTGGACACGCCGCCGGTACGCCCGCAACCGCTTCACGTCCTTAAGGACACATTCCGATCGCAGCACCGAGAGCTGACCAGAACAGCCACCGATCGGGCAACCCCACCTCAACGGCTCGCAATTTTGGCCGTATCGACGCTGCTGGACATTCAAACGCATGTTGCGAACAACCCCAGCACCCCACCGCAGGCGTTGACTAAGCTTGCCAAGCATCACCATGACGCCGTCCGCGAAGCTGTCGCAGGAAACCCTGCCACCGTCAGCTGCACCCTTGATGAGCTAGCAGCAGACCGCGTATGGCAGGTGCGGGCTGCGGCAGCAGCTAACCCGTCGCTACCGCAAGCAGCTCGTATTCAACTGCTGACCGATACCCAACCACAGGTCTCACAGAATGCGTGCAGCGCTCACCGTCATGCCCTGACTGCGGCAGCCTCCCAGCTGGCGGAACCAGAACGAACACATGCACTGCTTCTCGCCGAACAAGGCTTCCCTGGACCGTTCCACGACCTGACCGTCGTCATCGGTGCCGGCATCAGCGGCGAACCTCAACAGTCAGACACGGGACCATTGACCGGGCCGCTATCGCGGGAGCAGCCAGCACACGGGTTAGCCTGCGACTGGTCGTGACAGGATGTCGACCATGTCCAGCAGTTGACTGACGGTGCCGGTGAAGTCGCGGCCCAGCAGCAGGAACTGTGCCATGTGTTCTTTGTCCAGGCTGAATATCTCAGGATGAGTCGCTGCCACGATTTGGGCTAGTACCGCACCATGACGTGGACGCGCTGCCTGTAGATGGCTGACCATCAAGCACCTGCGTACCGTGTCGCGGTATCGGCGAGATCGCTGACATCCTGCCAATACCACGTCGAAGGCGTAGCATGCCAGTTCACCGGTGACTAGGTCATCCTGAATCTGCAGTGGGCAGTACTTCCAGAACCTGTTCACCGCCAACGGCTGAAACGACCGCTTCGTACGCTTGTACAAATGTATCCACGTGTCAGTGTCGGGTTGCGGTGTCAACGGCAGAAGAGCATCCGGTGATGACCCACCCCGGTCAAACAGCGAGATCCGTACCCGTGACGTTGCCGCTGGATGCGCATACAAAGCGGCCGTTTGGGCGGCGTTCAGTGTGTACACCGGGTTGTGAAATTGTGTGGAGTTGGTGAACATGTACGCCTCAATCATGTCACTGGTCAGCGACTGATCGAACGGGTCGAAAACTGGCAGAAATGTGACCTCGCCGCGAGCGTTTAACACCCGATCGTCTACATGTTTGAGGTACTGGCGGGTCGCCAGCACATGCCCGGGCAGCCGACGCCACTGATCCATCACATCCAGGTAGTCCTGCTTATTCATGCGCGCAAGCCGGCGTATGCAGTATTCGGTGTCAGGTTGGAGCACTATCGATGCGGACTGTGCGTCGCACTGGTGCAGCAGTGCCCGGATCAGTGCGCTGCTTTTGCTGCTGTCTGTGGTATTGGCCCACAGTGTGTGCATCCACAGGGTGTACTCGGTACCAGAATGGTGTACTGCACTGGTGTGCACTAGGCCGATATCGGTGTTAATGACTGCGTCGACGACATCGTCACCTGCCAGGTCCGGTAGGTGGGGCAAATAGCCTCGGTCTGTTGATGTCACCAGATCGGCGATGACACTGTTGAGGATGCGGATCCGGTGAGCCGTCGAGCATCGTGTGGCTAAGAACAGGAGACGATCCCAGCTGTCAAAACTGGTGAACCGTGCAATCAGTGCGTCCACTACAGGCGCTGGGGTATCAGCGTTCACTACTCGACGAACAACATGATCGAGTGTGACCCGTCGAGGTTCTGCCGTGATCGCGGCGGCGAGATCATCTACCGGTCGAGGTTTGGCGAACCATTCGTCTCGGATCTTCTGCTGGCGATGCGTGCGGCATTCTAAGTCTGCGGGACAACCAGCAGGCAGTTTCGCCGCGGCCACAGTCGCGGCACCCATGTTGTCCTCTGCCACTGCCCGGTGAAACAGTTCAGCCGTGACATCTGGGGTGGTATCAAGTTCCGCGATCACATCTAACATGAGGTGAACAGTGACGACCCTATGCTGCAGGTGCACACCTGCACACTGTTTGCTCGGGCAGGTGTGCACCGCTAGTTATGCGCGTTGCTGATGTTCTGGCTCATCGGTTGTGTCTGCGACAACGTCGGTGCTGGCGGTGGCCGCATTCTCAGCCACCAAACCCTCGGCAAGGTCCCCTGAGAACTGTTTGTCTCGGAATGTATTCACTAATACAGCCGCCAACCCGGGCAAGGCTCCACCGTTGTCGGATCCGGACACCAGCACCTGCGGCACTGCACCGCATGTGGATGCGGTTCAACGGCACCGACATAGATCTGGACACGGTGGCCGGCTCCAACAACACCCGTCAGCGGCTTGACAAAAAGGGATCGCGACACCCCCAATTCCACCGCGGTCTTTCGCTGGCCATCACCGTTGATGGTTTAGCTGTCTGGTGCCCGCGATCAGTTCGTGGTGTGATCGCTGAGTATCCGATTGTCGCCATCAGAAACCGGTCGGTGCACAAGACCCATGCTTGCCAGTAGCCGACGCAGATCTGTCGGCCAGCCCGGGAACCCTGCAATGACCAGTTCACGAGCAACTTCTTGTGCATGGGTATCTAGTGATGCAGCGTATTCGTACAGGTCGTGGCGGCGCCGATGCCCGATCGCGGCCTGCACATGTGGATGCAGGTCGGTTGCCAACACCCGCAAGATATGAGCGGGAGTAGCAGGGTTAAGCGCGATCGCGATCCGCACCACTTCATCGGGATCACGAGCTAGCCGTGCAATGTCGGTGAGGCTGATACCAGAGTCGGTGGCTGCACGTTCACGCATGTACCAGTGACCGTCGTCAGCTGGGGGAGTTCGGTATGCCGTCTGCCGGTGAAACGGCCACAGGGTCCACATACCCTGCGATGGTGTCGATAACTGACCAGCATGGCCACAGCCGTTCATGAGTGCCTGGTCATGCCTGCGACGCATCACCTGACGACACCCCTGCTGCGTCTACCCTGACATCCCTTACAGCTCACACTCGGGCAGATGCGCACTTGACGCCAGATCGGTGAGTGGGGAACTGTTGGTAGCCATGAGCAGTGTGCCGGTCACTCGTCGGCAGTAGTGTGTGTGTGTGCGGCACTTGCCGGGCTCGTTGCCGTTAGCTTCGCTGTCACCGGTTGCCAGGCAGATAACCGTAAATGTATGCAGTGGACATCACCTGTCATGATGATGCCGAACCCAGACGGTAAGGGTGGTTTCTACCCGATGCCGGTCAGCATGTGCGTGCACTGGCAGGACATAACACCAACCCATCCACCATCGAGTGGTTCCCCGGGGCCCGACACGGCACCGAGCACGTCGGTAGTATCACGTGCGTGTTAGAGGCCCGCACACCCGGCAGGCCAGCATCCACCTGCATTCTGCCGGTTCGCTGGCACCTGACATCACCGGAATTGCTGAAGATGCGCTGTTCTGGTTGCGCTGCGGGCGGGGATCGAAGCCGCACAGATGTCGCTTGAGAGGCGACCGCTGTGCCATTGAGCTACCGCGGCCAGCAGCCATGCCGGGCCCAACGGGTGCCGGGCGAACTCGACAACATCGGATGCCGGCATCATGTGCACCGTCATGTCTTCACCAATCAGGTCACCCACAGTGTCGTCTGCGCAGATGAGCGTGCGATATGTGGCTTCACTGGCCTCGGCGTGGCCTGGGAAAAGGGGAACGACCGTTCTCGTCACAGGCACCGACGGAAGGTTTGCCGCAATCATGTAGACACAAAAAAATCCTGTCCATCACGTACGGGTGCGGCTGATCTGCCAACAGGACCGGCCCGTACTGATCCAGCTACTGCGGTAGCGACCATGCTGGGTCATCCGTGAGTGGCATCGAGGCGGACATACGCTCGATTAGCATCTGGTAGTGGATGTCTTTTGGTAGGCGTCCATAGTGTCAATCAGCTGCAGCAACTGACGCTGCCGACGTACAGCTTAGTGTTCTGCGGAGTTGGACTGTCGACGTCCCGCCAGCGGAAGATTCGCGCACAGCACCCGTGACGATTCCCCGGGGGAGAGGACAACTGTGGTGAGTTCATCGGCAAGGTCATGCTCTTCCCATCGCACATGATCAATACCCAGACAGTGGGCACGTGATGCTATGTGGTGTAGATGGGCAGCATCGGCGGTGTTCACAGCGACGACGCTGTTCGAAATGTCTTGCCAATGCTGTGCGTTCTGAGGGAACTGGGAATGAAACTGTGCGACACCATGAATTGCTTGCGCGATCTGGTATCCGGCACTGAGGTCGGTCCTGCCGACGACATACAGTTTGTCGTCTCGATCAGTGGACCGTTGACTTCTTGCCAGGGGAGCGCTTACTGGCGTTGCAGATAGTGGATTCTTCCTGCTGTCCGCTTCTGCCGGCTGGCAGCCGTGGACAGGTGTTGTGCTTGGTGTGTGCTGTGTGTGCGGGTGTACCTAGGGCATGACGCTGGTTGTCTTCGGCAGTGTTGGCATGGTGCCTCACGCACGCGCATGGTGCACGCACGTGTTGTGTTCCCACAGTGCCGCCGGCCGTCGAGATTGCACATAGGTGCGTGTACTGGGCACAACAATCAGGGACCCCCAGAGTCGGGGTGGGGCAGTGGTGTTACCGGGTGATTGGCTGCTGATGCGTCGGGCGTTGTGGATCGCCTCCGAGAACAGCACGTAGCTGGTGCGGCCATCCCGGGAACCCGGCTTCTACCACCGCCCGCGCTCGATCACTGTGCGGACGCGGCAATGTGAGGATGTAGTCGTGCAGCAGGTGCGTGCGGGCAGCGTCAGCTGCTGCCCGCACCCCTTGATCGGAATCGGCTTCAAGACGGACAAGCACGTCAACTGGAGCGCAAAGATGGGCCGCCGCGGCCGCTCGGACCGTGCAGTTGGGGTGAGCCGCTAACACGTGAATGACGTCACTAGCGAGAAACCTTCGGCCGGCTAAAGCCAGCGGCACCCGGATGTCAGGGTCGGCGGCTAATCGCAGCACAACCGGATGAGGAACGCGGGCGTTACCGGTGAGTGCTTCGCGAACGCTTGATGAGTTATCGCCAGCTAACCGGGTGAACACCTCCGGTGGACTGTTCTCCCGGCGGGACACCATGACTCGTACGCCCACGTCATCATGCCGACTCAGCGTCCGTAACAGCTCTGCAGAGACCGGTGTCGGTGGATCATTGAGGGTCAGAATTGTGCGCGCAAGATTCGGTGGCATGGCAGCTGTGATCTGTCTTGCTACATCTGCTGGAATTGCGGGATTGCGTAGCGCTGCAGCCCGGACACCGATGTCTTCACTGCTGGACAGCCAGCGGATCGCTTGTTCGGAAACGGCCGGATTCTGTGCCACAGCGATGAGGACATCTGCGTCGATGCTGCTGACGCACCGGTGCACCAGATCGTGTGGCAGCGAAGGGTTTGCGGCAAGATCACACGCGTTGACAGCACCGATGGCAATACCGTTCCAGGTGTCCTGGTTATTCCACCACGCTCGAAGCAACGGTGCAGGAGTCTGAGGATGCCGTGCGATCGCGGCCATGATCCGTGTATCGCTTGTGAGGTAGGTGACGAACTGCAGCAACGTGTCTGGCCCCGTGTGGGGATGGCGCGCTATCGCAGTCAGCAGAATCAAAACCCGTGCGTTGTCAAGCATTGACGATAAGGGTGTGCCTGTGCGATCACGTGCGTAGTGACGTTTCATGAGGGCCAGGTCATGGAGGGTAGCCGCGCTGGTATTGGGATGCTTGACCACTTGTAGTGGACAATTCGCCGCGATCCGAGCCAATGCGGAGGCTGGTGTGTTCGGGTTAACAGCCAGCACCGGCGCTAACTGCTGGCCGTGGCGGGCAGCCAACACGGCCAAAGTTCGCGGCGGGGTGTCGCAGCGGGCCGCTGCATCGAAGTCAGCTCCTGGTACGTGCCTGTACTCATCAGTCATGTTCAGACACCGTGTGCGCTGCTACCTCAGGATGCAGTGGGCGGCTTGTCAGCTGTCGAGGTTGCGGGTGGGGTCCGGGTGACCGCAGTGTGAGCAAAAGGGTGACGTACCCGAATGGGTGCATGTTAATTGACGGTGCCAGTCGCGTACCGCGTTCACCGATGCCGTCATCAGCTGTGCATAGTCTATACGGTGTTCGCGTGTGCGTGTACCAGTGTGCAGAACCGATCGGGCCGGCAATGCAGCGACCGGTTCGTTGAAATACCGCACACCGTTGTCGTGCAGATCGCGGCGGGTCGTGGCAGTGATAAGAAAACCGTCACCGTGAAGGTTCACTCGAACCTCGTAGCAGATGTCGGTAAATGTCAGGGTGTCGCCGGCGCGGACTGCTACAGCATCTATCCCGAATGCTGTAGCAGCTGTCTGCGCGGCAGCTTGCGCATCTCGACGGTACACCAGCTCAGGTGCAGCCACCGTGACGAAACGTGGACGGTCCGGAGGGGACGGAAAAGGCGCAAGAAGTTCAATGTCTGTCACGACACCCAAAGGCACCGCCCGTGTACTCCGATAGCCTGTACCAACCGCGGACAACCGGTGCCCGACAGTGATGTCTACGTCGAGACGGTACCCGGCCAGTTGACGTGTGCGGCGGACACTGCCCAGCAGACGGTCGTCGGCGACGATACGACCGTCACTATCGGCCGGGTCGTCGTAGGTGAGGGTCAGTGTGCCCTTGGTGGTGGTGATCTTCCACGTCCCGACAGAACCGGCATGAACAGTGTGCGGATGCGTCAGCAGCGCCTGCGGGTGCCGAGCCAGAAATGCGTCAACGCCTGTGCGGATAGCTGCGGTCAATCCGCTGTCCGGGTCGACGTCGGGTACGTATGCGGCGTAGGCGCTGGACCGCTGTGCCCAGTGGGTGCCGAAGCCGTGCCGGTAGCAACCGGACTGGTCGTCGATCCACACCAGCGTCCGGTCGGGGAAAGAGCGGCAAAGGGCGTCGGCTTTCGCGTCGGCGGCGGTACTCGATGACCCGAACAGGGGTTCAAGCGTGATCACCGGCAGTGGCGGCAGACCGAGCAGATGCCCGTACACAACTGGTGCCGCAGTTTCCCAGCTCGTGCACCACACCACGTGAATATCTCGCTCAAGTAAGGAGCGGATCCAGTCACCATGGGCCGTATCGACGACGACCTCATGTGTGAGATTGATGTGACCATGCCCCCGCAGAAACGCCGCTTTCGATGTTGCCCATGCCGGAAGGCACACCGGTGTCCTGACCGCTGTCGGCGGCAGCGGGCTGTGGGCGTGCATGGGGTTGAGGACACCATCGATATCGATCGCGACGACTGGCCGGTCGCCGGTCAGCGGCAGCTGCGGTATGTCCACCGCAGGGTAGGCCAGCGGGTCGGACAGCGGACCAGCGTCAGTGTCGTGACCTTGCGTGGATGGATGCGGGGGTGTCATGCCGGCACCTGAAGGCCAGGCGTTCGCTGCGACAGGGCTGCGTCAGCCTGGTCGGCTGTGTGCGCTGACGGGGCGTGGGCCATCACAGTTGCCGGGCGCAGATGAAACGTTAACGGCGCCGACATCGCCAGCGGTGTCGCGGCGGCATCCGGGTCGGTAGCGAAAAACGATTGGGTCCCGATCCTGGTACGGGTGACTCGAGCGACGCCATCGATATGCTCGACAGCGTCGGCTACCGCTGTCGGCGCCGGGTACATCCGCCGGCGGCGCCAGTTGCAGATCGCGGTGTGACCGTGCGCTTGATGAAACGGAACGGTGTCCGGGCGGTACATCCACGACGGATAGACTTCCGTCGCCGCAATTGCCCACAACGGGCCAGCACACGGGTCGTTACGGCCGGTAATGATTTCCCCTTCCCGCCACACCACCGGCGGTATCGTGTTGAGTGCAGCCGCTGTCGCAGCTGCCGTGGCGGTGACACCACCTGTGGCGGCCCGCATCGCCGGCGCGCTCAGTCCCGCGTGGGTGACCAGCAGCTGCCCAGCAACTGTGCCAGTGAGTACGTCGCCGGCTGGTTCAACATCAAATGCGGCAGCGATCGTGATCTGGCCGTGCTCCCACCACGAGCGCAGAATGCTGGTGACCTCTGCGGGCGTCTGCTGATTCCAGAACTGGGTTGTGCCCGGTAGATGCTGGGCGTCATGGTTGCCCAACAGCTGCACCCACTGCCTCGGGTTGCGTCGCATGAGCGTGTCGACGTAGGTGAGGACCCCGAGACTGTCAGGACCTTTATGCACAAGGTCACCGACCTGGCAGACGATGAGGTCGTCGGGAAGCTCTGCGGTAGTAGTGTCCACTCCAAGACAACGTAGCTGTTTGTGCAGCATGCTCAGATGTCCACCAATGTCACCTATGATCGCCAGGCGGGTGGGTGTGGACACTGCTCCTCCAAAACAACGATTCGGGTGGTTGTTGGTGCACAGTGCCCGCGGTGCAAGCTGGTGGCACACATTCACCCAGGCGTCACCAGTAGGGCATGCGGCCGGTTCAGCAGGGTGTGCAGATCGTCAGGCCAACCAGGAAACCCAGCGGTAATCACCAGCGCGGCATGCTGTGCTGCTGGCGGCGGCAGACTGTCGGCGTAGCGGCGCAGTAGTGTCAGTCTGCCTGTGGTACACGCTGCGGTCCGCACACGGTGATCGGTGTCGGTAGCTAAGGTGGTGATGGTGGCAGTGGATGCGTGCCGGTGGGTTGCAACACGTGAGCGCACACACGCTGCCGGTTCACTGGCCAGTGCCGCCAGGACCGTGGTAGGGGTGTTCCGATGGTGTGCCACAGCGGTCAACACCCTCATTCGTTCCGAACGGCGGCTGCACCGACCGCCGACGGTTTGCTGCGGCTGCGGAAGGTAATGTTGATGAATGCTGGTGATCAACGCGGCCGGTAGGTCAGCACGCATCAGCAGGGTCAGCAGGTGTTCGCTGGTGGGGTAGCGGTCTCCGATTGTGGTCATCAGGCGTGTCCAGTTGGTGGTACGCATCCAGTACTGATGCCTGTATGTGACGATGCTGTCAGCCAGGACCAGCGTCCAGGCGAGCGCGACTACCGCCGCAATTGCGCAGAATGCACCGCAGGCACTGCCCGGGTGCTGCGTGTACAGCAGTATGGTCAGCGCAGCAGCCGTCCACGCGGCAGCGGCACGGGTACCAATGCTGGCTAGTCGACGCATGGCAACGGTGGTTTCTGTGATGACCGCTTCCCACCCGTTTGTGGGGATACCAGCAACTGTCAGCCGGGACGTAGTGATCGCTACTACGTGACCACGTGGTCAGTACTCGGGTTCAGTGATGATGGTGCGCAAGTCGTCGGGCCAGCCGGGGAACCCGCTAGTGATCAACATTTGGCCTGGCTGCGTGCCGGGTGCGGCAGCGTGGTCACGTGCCGCTGTAATGCGGGAATCCGGATGTGTGTATCCACCACTGTGCGTACTGTGTGGTTCGGATCATGCTGGAGCGCCTCGATGACTGGTGTGGTCGTGTTCGGGTTGGCGGCTACCCAGGCGCGGACAACGAACGCGTCATGTGCGGCCAGTCTGCTGAGGGTGCCTGACGCAGTTTGGGGGGTTCTTGGCGATGAGGGCAGCCAGCAGTGTGGATAGTGAGTGATGACAACGTGGCGAGTTGTCTGAGCAGTTTATGTAGAAGATGCCGCACAGATTATGAATGTGCCCGTCGGGAGTTGCGTCGACAATGTCACGGTATTGTGCCGGTAGTTGCTGGTGCTACAGATGCAGCCGTGAGGCGGCCGTGTCCATGATGTCAGCGGGTAAAGCAGGTCGTTGCATGCACACCACAAGCAGGCGGATATTGCCTGACCGGTCCGTGACCGCCCAGGCACCCAGTGTGCGCTGCATACGCCGCCAGTTGGTTGTTGTGGACCAATAACGAGTTCTCACTGTTGTGCACAGGCCCATGATGCAGTCGATGACTGCCAGCAGCACAAACATGAACAGGTACAACAACGTGGATGTGACAATCGCTGCGGTCGCGAGACACAACCCCACCTCGACGAGCATGACGTGGTCCTTCCCTGCCGGCGGCCGGTTTGTTGGTATACCTACGCCGCCGCGCTGGTATGTCTTACTGCAGGAGCGGCTGGCTTGTGCTGCGTGTGCTGGTGATGCCCTGACACGGTGCTGGACGCCTTCACCACGAACACACCTGGTGTGACCGTGGTGTGTTACAGGATGTAGGCGAAATCTGTTGTCCCAGCGTGAACAAACCTCAAGTACCGTGAGACCAGTTCAGCGCAGATAGCACGTTGACAGTCGACTGTCTGCAATTCATTGAGCACCAACAGCGGAGGGCACCCAGACTGCTGACGCAACGCTCCTACGTAACGGCCTTCCATGATGGCCGCCACCACCGTGATTCCCAACGACCGTGCGTGCGCCACCGGGTCGCTGGCATGACCTGCACTCACAGAACCCCACCACGTCCCTGTGCCGTCACCTCAGATTGCGGACGAGGCTGTGATGGTGTGAACACGTCGAGCAGTTCAGCAGCAGACACCGGCCCGCTCGTATCAGGGGTTGTGGTGGGGACAGGAGCATCGTTGTGCGGCATTGACAGTTCCTTTCATGCGCGGACATGCCACAGCAGGGTTGTGTGTCTCACGGACTGTCCGAATCACGTGTACGCAATCCATCGATCACCGATAAAGGGAGTCGGTATCGACGACGACGTATCTAAAGCGTGTCGCGCCTACGGTGTGTGCCCATGACAATCACCGTGTATACCGATGGAGCAGCAAAAGGAAATCCAGGCCCAGCCGGATGGGCCTGGTGGGTAGATGACACCTGTTGGAAAAGTGGGGGATGGGCTCGTGCCACCAACAATCACGCCGAGCTGTTCGCTGCGTGTGAGGCACTACGTACATTCGAATCCGTCGGCGGCGAACTGGTCATCGTGACTGATTCCCGCTATGTCATTGACTGCCTCACCCGCTACATCCATGGATGGAAACGCAATAACTGGGTCACCAGCAAAGGTGGACCAGTCGCCAACCGGGATCTCATCAACATTATCGACGGTCTGGCCAACCGGCGTGGCATTGCGGTGCAGTGGAGATGGGTGAAAGGACACGCCACCAGCGTAGGAAACATGGCCGCCGACCGGTATGCCAGTGCGGCAGCACACGCCCAACACAGCCAGACACAGATCTATCACGGTCCAGGGTTCATCTATGAGAACGCAGGTGAGTGATGTGTGCCAGGGCCGTGACTAGTGGGCACTGTGTGGGGCATGCGCGTTGACCTGTACGACATCGCCCGAGTCGTCGACAAGCCCCGCAGTGCAGTCAGTGGCCTGCTGTTTTCCCACTGGTACCGGCAAGCCAGGAAGCGGGCGCTAGGTGACCCTGTGTGGGCCGAGATTGAAGCCAAACGTCACGACCCTGCACATCCTGGGACGGCCATCCTGCTCAGCGACGAGTTGAGCATGCAGGACTGGGAAACCCAGCACGAGATCTTCTACCGGTTGAACCCCACTCCGTGGTGGAGACACGTGGATTGGTGGCTGGACAAACACGGTCTTGCCCATCAGCTGCGGTCATTGCAAGACTTCTATCAGCGCGGCCGCCGTGGGTTCGCTGACTGTGACGTGTGGAACCTCGACCACTACCTGGACACCACGATTGCGGCTGCGCTCGAGCAGCTGCGTGACACCGGGCACGGATACCCCGCCGGCATGACGGACGCAGAATGGAACGTGATCCTCACCGACATTGTCGCCGGGCTGCGCACCGACCCCGATGCTGAAGAAGGAACCCCTGAGCATGACGCCCGTCAACGCGCCCTAGACCTGTTCGTCACCCACTACGGCAGCTTCTGGGACTGATCACCGTGCACGGTGATCACAACCAACGGAGACTGCCCACCACCGCCCCGATATACACGGCACTGATCCTGTGGGTGATCTTCACAGCCGCCTGCGTCAGCGGCGCCATCGCCACAGTGCACAACACGACCGATGAACCCGCACCATCACAGGGCAACACAGCCACGCAGTAAAACCTCAGCGCCACACTCCTGACAACTGAATCCCCAGCACGTTAACCGCTACCGAGATCAGGATCTGTGACCAGCTGTACTCGACGAACATAGGTGCGTGCTGACGATGTAGCGCGGACGGTGCACTACCGTGCCGCACCCACTCATCACCGTCATCACAGCCCTGACCGCCACCACCAGCGCCCAACACATCGAAGCCGCGCTCATCGCCGAATACGCGGCCACACTACCCACCTGCCCGGCACCACAATCACGGGTATCGACAGCTCTTCACGCCGCAGATCCCGACCTGCGTGCCCACCTGGCCGCAGCCAGCCCACCTACCACGTGGACTTTTGACACCCTCGTCGCAGCATGTGAGGCACTACTGCCCGCAGGAAAGACAGGAGGCGTGTTCACACCAGCAGCCGTCGCTGACTTCATGGCCGCTCAAGCGTTCACACACCTAGACGCCACACACAAAGATTTCACTACCGTCACCGTCATGGACCCAGCATGCGGATGCGGGGCACTTCTCATCGCAGCAGCCCGCGCTCTGCGCGCCCGATCCGGTGAACCGCTGGCAGTGGCGTGTTCACGCCTACACGGAACAGACATCAACGCCGATAACATCCGCCGGGCACACCTTCTGCTGGAACTACTATGCCTAGCCGAAGCAGACAGCACCATCCCCACACCACAACTTCGGACCGCCGACGCTTTGCACACCACACCATCCACCACATACGATGTGGTGTTGGCGAACCCGCCCTATGTGCGCTACCAAGACCTCACACCCGGCACACGCGCTGACCTGTCTGCCCGGTGGTCCAGCTGCTCCCACGGCAACTTCAACCTGTTCTTCCCGTTCTTCGAACTCGCCGAACAGTTGACCAGCCGTGACGGTGTCGCTGTGTTCATCACCCCGAACAGTTTCCTCACCACCGCCTCCGCGGCGCCACTTCGTGGGTGGCTGACCGACCGACACTGGTTGACCACCATCCTCGATTTCGGGACCCATCAGGTGTTCGACGCCATGACGTACACCGCGATCACCGTCGCTGACCACGCATCCACACCGGCTGTGACGTATCTACCGGTTGCTGGAATCGAGGACCTCACCACCCTTGACTGCGATCGGGTAGCACAACGAGGCGCATCGTACGAACGCCTCAGTACAGGCCCCTGGCGGTTGGTTGGACGAGACGACCGTGACGCTATCGCCACAATTGAAGCTGCCGGACGGGCACTGTCACAGGTCGCTGATATCCGCTGTGGGGTAGCGACGTTACGCGATGGTCTGTACACGCTGAGTGGGGTGTTCGACGGTAACGGTCACTACACGACGACGTATCAGGGGCAGACGTATCAGATTGAAGCGGAACTGACTCGACCGGTGATCAAAATGGCCGGCATGACCGCTGACGCGTTGGCAACAAACACTGCACGAATCCTTTACCCGTACGTTCAAGACGGGTCCCGGGTGGCGGTGATGAGTGAGGAGGAACTACGCGACCGTTTCCCTCACGCCTACACCTACTTGAGTGCGATCCGCCCGCAACTGGCACGCAGGGACAAAGGACAGAAAACCTATCCCACCTGGTATGCCTACGGGCGAAGCCAAGGATTGTTCCCGGTTGGTCAATGCCTGTTAACGCCGCTGTACGCGAAGACACCACGATTCCTGCCGGTACCTGCGTATGCTCAGGATGCTGTGCTGCTCAACGGTGCAGCGGTCACCGGTACTGATGTGCGTACAGAGGTACTGGACGTGTTGTTAAACAGTGGGGTAGCGGCGTACTACGTGTCCGCGACCTCCGCTGCGATCACCGGCGGATACCACCCGTATTCGAAATCTAGTCTCGCGGGATTCGGTGTCCTGAACCTCACCGACGAACAGGTCAGCGAACTGGCCAGTATGCCGGTGGACGCCGCCGATACTGCGATTGCGGACTTGTACGGGATCGCGTTGCCTGACCGATACCGGCGATCACACACGCAGGTTCCATCCAACCGGACGTGCGGCTCAGTTGACGAGGTGACCGGTACATCTTAAAGCCTGTCGACATGTTGTCGGCTGCACCGTTCTCGGGTGTCCCGGTCACGCGGGCGCGTGTGTTCGGGTTCCCGCGTCGCAGGGGCCAGGTTCGCCAGCGGTTGATGGCTGGCCAGTGCTGTCCTCTCGGCGGGCGTTGGTGTCCCGGCCTTCTGCTTGCGGGTCCGGGGCATGGGATCGCGCCCATGCGGCGATATTAGTAGCGGCGTTCAGGTCACGGTCGATGCTGATCTGGCAGTTGCGGCATCGGAAGGTGCGCTCGGATAGGTCGAGTTGCTCGCGCACGTGCCCGCACGCGGAGCAGGTTTTCGATGACGGGAACCAGCGATCAACGGTCATGACCGTCCCGTTCTTCCAAGCCTGCTTGTAGCCGATGATGCGGGCGAGTTCCGCCCAAGCCGCGTCACCGATCGACGCCGCGAGGTGCCGGTTGTGCAGCATGCCTGCGATGTTGAGGTCTTCCAGCGCGACCCGTGGGTATTGTGTCAGCACGTTGGAGATCTCATGCAGCGCGTGATGGCGTCGGTTGCGGACAGTCAGATGGTGTGTGCCGAGCCGGACTGCGGCCCGGCGGCGATTATTTGATCCTTTCTTCTTGCCGGTGACAGCCCGTGCCAGGCGGCGCTGGCGGGCCATCGCGGTTTTCAGATGCTTTTGGTGAGGGAACCGGGCGATCTCGGTGCCGGTCTCGTCGGCGGCGACGGCCAGGTCGTGCAGTCCGCGATCCACCCCCACCCACGCGGTCGATGAGCCAGGCTCGTGCTGCTGAGCGGGGTGCAGGTCGGCAGCTTGCACGTTGAGGCTGACGAACCAGTGCCCGCCGCGGCGGCTGACGGTCGCGAACAGAATCTTTCCCCTGCCCGCGGCGAGCATGCGTCGCAGTCTGCGGGTGTCGTCATGCACCCGCACCCGACCGATGCCCGGCAGGGTGACCGACCGCGCGATCCCGCCATCTCCTAAACGGATGCAGGGCTTGCCGTTTTTCGGGTGCTTGTTGCGTAGCCGGAACGACTCGACCGCTTTGCTCTTCTTCTTGAAACGCGGGAACCCGACCCGGCGACCGGCCCGCGTCCCCTTGCGGGAATCAGCGAACGCGCCCAGAGCTTTACCCAAGTCGACGGCCGCTTCCTCAAACACCTGCGCCGACACTTCGCCACGCCACCGCAAACCCGTGACCTCGATCTCAGCATCACCTGCGGCATCGACGGTGATGATCCGGCCAGCAGCCTCGGACCGTTTCCAGGCGTTGAACGCGTTGACGAGGTCGAAGCCGGTCCACGGCACTTTCACCGACACACCCGTCTGCTTCGCTTCCAGCGCTGTCTTCACCAGCCGCAGGCACGTATTGAACGCAAACCGGGATGCTCCGGCATGACGCGACAACACAGCAGCCTGCTCGACCGTGGGGTCCAGGCAGAACCGGAACGTCGTATACCGCACAACCGGGCATAGTGCCCGCCGGGCCTGACAACGGCACACAACGTCGCGGCTGTGCCTCGATGTCAGAGCGGCGTGGATACCAGCGCCGGGTGTGACCCCGATCCCGCTACCCCATCCGATACGACCGACGGGCAACAGGCCACACTCGCGCCGGATCTGCTGCGTGAGCATAGCGGTCCGGGCAGGCCAATCAACGACAACCGGCTGCGCGAATACCTTGACGCGATCTTCCACGTGCTGCGCACCCAGCTGCCGGTGGCGGCACCTGCCCCACGACTTCACCGTGCCGTGGTCCACGGGCCGCATCAGCAATTCCTGCGCTGGACCCGCCCGTGGCATCCGAGACCACGTTCTGATCACTCTGAGGCAGTCAGGCTTAGCGGCGCACGCGCCACCACACTCACCCGGCGCGGTCATGAACTGCTCACCGGCGAAAAAGGATCGACTGGATCACACACTACACATCCTCACCGACACCACCGCACCTGCTGCTGGCGGTCGAAATGACCGCCGCCGACACCCAGGACCGGGCCGGACCCCCGGCTACTCAAGGCCGCCGCCCGCTCGTGCCCGAGCATCCGCAAGGTGTGGGCGGACAACGGCTACACCGGACCAGCCATCCGCAAACTCGCCGAACGGACCGGGATCCGGTAGCCGAGGCGCTGAGTCGTCGAATACCCCCACGCCTGGATCAACCGCAGCCGACAACTCGTCCGGCAATGGGAAACCACCCCGAAGCCCACACCGGACCACTGATACTCAGCCCCTGATCGCGCTACTGCTCCGCCGCCTTGCACCGGAATTTGTCGACAAGCTTTGGGTGCCGAACGACTCGATCGTGACAGTCGCAGCTGACTCCAGACCGTGGCTGTTGACCAGACATCCGATCGTCAAGTACGCCACACTACGGTCAGGCCCCTCGCATAGCTGTTCACACGGCAACTATCTGGCAGATGGGGTAGCTGGTCGCTGGGAGGGTCGTCAATGAGTTCTTCACCCGTGCAGGTCTTGGTAGTAGCTCCGGCACCGATTGCGGCTACCGTCGCGGCTGCTGTGAGCAGCGCCGCTGTCGCATGCACGATTGTGCACGAGCCGGCTGCTGTGCTTGATGTCTGTGCTGTCGCATCATTTGATGCAGCTATCGTCGCCGACAACCCCCAGCAATCAGCGGTACAGACGCTGGCGCTGTTGCCTACCGCCCTGCGTGCCTGCTCCACCGTCATCTCCGACACAATCGATGAAGGGCTCAAGATACGCTCCGCGATGGCCGGCGCCGCATATTGCCTTCCGGTAGATACAGGTTCGCGCGAGTGGTCCAAGCACCTGGACACTGTCGCCAACGACCCGTTGGCGACCGAACTGCGCGCCTGCCCGATTCCGTTGACTGACGCCAGCGTAGTCGGCCGCATGTCGTGGCTGCTGGGAACAACCACCGCGTTCTTGAACGTACCGGCTGCCCAACGACTGGATCTGATGTGGGATTACGCAGACGACAACGTCACAGTAGAGATTGGGTCATTCATCGTCGTCACGGCGACGGAATCGTTGGCGTTCAACCAGTTCACCAGCTATTCACGGGTAACCGCGGTCGGTCGTATGACATTGGTCAACTTTCTTCACGAAGCCGCTGAGTCGATGGTCGACAACGGTCTGCTCACCCGTGGTGAGGAACCGCAGTACAGCGACCAGACAGTGGCCTTGGACACCGATGTCGTTGCCGGCGCATACGCAGCCCACACCTCACAGTGACAACAACCAGCACCAACGCCGTTGACACTATTGACGGTTTGTATGTCAACGGTTCGTATGGGTCGCCGTTGCCGACCGTGCGTTTTGCGGCTCAGCAGATCACCGTGCGAACCGTCCGTATCATCGCCGCCTGGGTGGCCGGGGTCGGGATTCTCGGTGCAGTCGGAGCCACCATCCAGATCACCAACACACCCGCAGCCGCCCTCACAGTGGTAGTTGCAGGTCTGCTCGTTGAGGGATGTGTGGGGATATCCCTGATCAAACATAAGATTCATCCGGGGTGGTTGACTGCCGCGTTGATGACCGCCACCGCAGCATGCGCGGTTGTGCTAGCTGAAAATGCGACGTTGGATACAGTTGCTCCGCTGGGCTTATGGCTGGTGACCAGTTGCACTGTCATCGCGCTGGTCCACTCGTTTCGAACTGCCACATGGCTCAGTATGGCCAGCTGCCTGGCGACTGGTGCGTTCCTGATACCAGCAGTTGCTGATCTTGGACAGGTACCCATGATATTGGTGGCCTGCAATGTCATCGCATCGTTTGGTTCAGCGTTGATGTGCTCTATCTCGGTGCGGGGATGCATCCAGGCAAGTATCGATATTGATGTGTCGAACGAGGCAGCGATTGCAGTTCAGACCACCGCAATGATCAGCGCCTATCAGGCACGTGCACTAGGAGCGTTGCAAGACCGGTTACATAACACTGCAGCGAACACGCTGGCAGCAATCCCGTTCGCCGCCGCGGCTGGTGCAGACCCTGAACTGATCCGTGCGCGAGCCGAACATGACGTGCAGCAAATCAGCAACTTAGCGGCAGTGGTGGATACACCAGCTGAAGTGGCTACTCCTTTGAGCAGCATCTGCACAGATATTGCCGCCGCAGCATCCAGGTTCGGGCTCGTCGCCGATATCGTCCCCGCCGAACTACCCCCGGCGCTGCTGGACAAACATGTCGCCTCTCTTCTGTTCACAGTAATAGAGGAAGCGTTGCTGAACGCAGCGAAACACTCAGTGTCAGCGGCGGTAGGACTTCGTTTCGCTGTCGGGCCCGCGACGGTCACTGTTTCTGTGGCCGACCGTGGCCCAGGGTTTGCTGCCGACAACAGCATGGCGCTGACCCGGTTAGCCAGCGACCCGTCGATATCAGTGCGGGTGGTGAGTACACCGGGATCACCGACCGTTGTGACGGTGACTGCTCCTTTAGCTGTACACACGGAGCAACCGCAACAGCAGCAGGACCTGGACGGAATCCAGCGGTCGATGGACCGATCGTTCTTAACCCGAATGCTGTCGACGATTACACCAGCTATCGCCGTGATAGGGCTCATGATCGGCGGGGTCGAGATTGGATTGATGCAACTCGTTCACCCGGTGGCAGGTGTATTCGTTGGGTATGTCGCTGCGTTGATGCTGGTGTTCGCCGGATACGCACTGACGCAGCGGCGCCCGATGCCGTGGTGGCTTGCGGTGACATTCGTTGCTGCGATTCCGTTGCTGACGTGGATGGGCGCGGGGCAGTGGCCAGCCTGCCCGGTGGGCAGGTACCCAGATTTGGGATATGCGGCCGCGTATCTATTTGCGTTGATGACCGGGCGGAAACTATTTGTGACTGCCGTGACCGCATCGTGGCTGGTGACCGCGGCCGTGTTTGCCGGGTCGTACGGGTGCACGTCGGGGGAGATGTCTGGAGTGTTGGTGCGGGTGGGGGCAGTAGCGTCTGCGGTGTATATACGCTCTGTTCTTGTCCGGTATTGCCGGGTGATCACTGCTCGCCGTGAACGGGCCGCACAGTTGAAAGCCGACTCGGAGATAGTTGATGCGCGGACAGCGTTGATGTCTCGTTTCGTGACCGGTTCGGCGTTGGCTCCCACACAAGCATTATTGGGTGATCTTGCGTCGGGTCGAGCCGATCCGGTGGACGCGCACACGGCTGCTCAGTGTGCTCGGGAAGCGGACTTCTTGCGGGCATTGTTATCGATTGATGCTCAAGCCGGTGCGGTTGCCGATGTGGTAGCTGCGGTGGTGATCGCTGCGCATTCTGCTGGCCGGGTGGTGACGGTGAACATGAGCGTCCCGGCACCGGCGTTGTCGCAGACGCAAGCGCAGGTGGCGCGTGATCAGCTTGTCACCATGGTGCAGCAGTGTGAACCTGGTCCGGTGAGTGTGGTGACAACACCAGATGGGGTGCAGGTGTTTCCGGCAGCGGTTCAGAGTAGTGGCCACTTCACTGGATAGACCCGCAAAAGGGTGGTTCGTTCATTCGAACTGACGATGTGACGGACTGGTTCAGCCAATGTGCTCACCAGCCGGCTGAGCACATTGAGAAGTGATCTTTCATGAAGTTCCACAAACATGATGCAGCACCGGAATACAAAGAACGGCTGGCATGCTTCACGAGCACCCTCATGAACCTGTCTCTGAAACTGACACAGAGCTGACCTTGAACGCTGCTGTTCAAGCATGTGGGGTGAGCCGGTCCACCATGCGACGGGCCCCTGGGCGCGGGCAAGTTCCCTCACGCCCGCCAACGAACCAGCGACCGCGGCTGGCTCATCCCCGTCTCGGATCTGTTGCGGGCCGGTTTCACGCCAAGCGGGTATCAACAGGTGCACAACCCGCACCAAAACCCTACCTATGAGCACGTACAGGTAAGCGTGCACAAGCAGCTGGTGAGCATCCCAGCGGGTGTGCTATTGGATCTTCGAAATAGGTTGTCATCACTGGAAGCTGAGGCAGCGGAACTCAAAGAGCTAGTGACATAGCACCTGATCACGCACACTTTTCAGGGAGCGCACGCACACATAGCCAGGCAATCGGAAACCCAGACAGCCATGCTCTCGCACGCTGCGTCAGGGGCTATGCCTACCGGTTACCCGATCATTGAGGGATGCGGCCGGCCTATGACACAGTCAGGCAGGCGACTGCTGCACCCGACCGTGCGGCGTTATCTGCAACTCAGGATGACTGCTACTTTGTTCTTGCCGGGACCGGAAGCTGCTGGAGGAATACGCTCTGCAACGACGTACCCGACACGTCGGGCATCGTTAGCCGTATTGGGTAGCAATTTGACCCGTACGCAATGGACACCACTGCGCCAGCACTGACGCAGCATGTTGAGCTGATACACGGTCCGCCCAGATGTGCAATTACGGAGGCTGGAAATCGTGATCAGCAACCAGATGATTTCTGACGTAGGCAACCGGATCAGCAACAGCAGGCAATCCAGTGTCGCGCGCATGCGTGACCGGTGAAACCCACGACAGCACACACACGGCCGCTATTCGATGCCGCTCCGATTGCGTATCAGCAACCTGCCACGTATTCACCCACGTGCTGTCGACGCTGGCAGCAACCGCGTGTACGCACACCCGCGTTATCGCCGCGATAGCCACATTCGTTGCCCGGGTATGCACCGCCAGTATTTCCCGAGTGGAATCATCCACACGAAGGATTCCTGTGTACGCCCGCGTGGCTTGCTCACGCATCGACGGTTCAGGTAAACCAACTGAGTCGCTCAACATCTGCGAGTACATCCCTCTTGTCCGGTCGGCGGCATGATCAGCGTAACCAGCAGCACCTACACGGGCGGATCACCTACACGATCACCACCCAACGCAGATACCCGAACCCCGCGGGCACTACCTGGGACGTCTGTATCGAAACAACCCTTGCAAACGACCGGCCGAGGCTCGGTGTCCAACGCGAACAAACGCCACGGACGAACACCCGCACTCCGACAACCTTCACAACTACATCAGAGCCGGGACCAGATAGACCGGCTTGCCGGAACGACCTGGACTGTGGCAAACACGGGCCACCTACTCGCTGATACCCAGCTGTACACACGGGTTGGTGCGCCACACGCATTGACACCCACACAACAACCCCTCACTATTGCAGATGACAAAAACAGTGTCAGGAGTTGTTATGGATGTTGGTTCAGGATTAGCAAACGCCGGCGTCAGCGTGCTTGAACTACGACCGGACAGCTGGACTTTGCAGGCCGGCGACAGCGGCGATGTCGAAACATTTCACGTGCACACCAGTAGCCGGTTACCACGGGGACAAGAACCCGTCCCCGGCGGTGCCACGCCCAGATTGTGGGTATGCGCGCAGACTCAAAATCGGGCCGCCGTCACTCGCGTTGTCGAAGCTGGTTGGTCTGTACTGACCCCAACATGGATCCATATTCAGTTCCCGGGCACAACGGTGCACTGGCCGCCACCATTAAGCCAGCAACCCCCGCCTCAGCCCTGGTCACCCAAGTTCGCCGCAGTTATTCACCAGCTACTGCTGCACGCCTGGCATCGCTGGGATGCCCCCCAGGCCGTTGTAGCGGCCAAATCGGCAGTCACGCAAGCGTACGTGTCCAGTGTGTTAGCGCGAACCAGTCAACTGCGTGAACCAGACGAACACGCGTTGATGACACTGACGTCCATGTGGCGAGACCACCAACCGCGCCACCGGGTACGTACCTGCTGGACCGCCCCAGGGACCGTCAAACGATGGCTCGACGATCTCGCCGCGACACACCCGGACACCACATCCTGGATGGTGACCGCCGACGTTGCCGCCGACATCCTCGCGCCGTGGCGAGCACCCACCATCTTGCACATACTGACCGATAACATCAATTTTTCCCACCTACCGTGGACACCAGCACCACACCCGGGTGCGGCGAACATCATCGTCGATGTGACCAACGATCAGACAGTGTTCAGCAATGCGACACACCACAGGTGGGGCAGCCTGAACGTGTCCGTTGCCGACCGGCTACAAACCTGGCTAGATCTGCACACTGATCCACAGTCCGACCGTCACGAAGCACGGGCACACGTGCTGCACACACTGCGGACATGCTTTACGGACACGCAAGGAACACCGCGATGACAGTCCAGATGGTCAGCGAATCGAACAGCCATGACCTGGCCATCCTCGCATGCTCCGACCTCACCGATTGCGCCCAGAAAGCAGACATTGACTACCGCATCGTCGGTGGGGTCATGTCCGCGATGTACCGCAGCGGCAACCCCACACTGATCACCCGCACTCGAATGACCAGTGACGTTGATATCGGCATCCACTGCCAAGCAGTAACAGCTGATCAGCTCGATCACCAGCTACGCGCGTGCGGGTACGTCAAAGTCGACGGTAACCGCTACGTGCAAAACGCCAGCATCGGGCAGAAAACGATCGACGTGCTCGTCACACAGGAGGAACACAAACGGCACAATATCGGAGTAGGAGCGATCACAGCGGACGCCGTGGAAGGCCTACATTTAGCGTTGGCACGACCAGGAGTTCACGCAACCATCGAAGCGGCGCTGCACTCTGAAGAAAAGACCGTCACATTCACCGCAGCATTCCCCGATCTAGGCAGCGCCATCGTTATCAAAGCAGCTGCATGGGCAGCTCGGCACAGCTGGAAAGACGCCGTCGACGTCATCGACCTGGTACGCATCTTTACCGCACACCAGCGCACCATCAACGATCTTCCCGGACGTCACTCCAGTCGGCAGAAAACACAGAAAACGCTGCGGCAGCTTGCCCGCAACTCAACGAAACAACTCACCGCCGCCGAGTGCACCCTGTTGGCCGCGTTCGCCCAACCCACAGATACACACATAACCAGGGGTCACTGAACACCCATTGCGTGGACATCATCCCAACCCCACAGTTACTGGTACATATAACAGACATTATACGTACCAGTAACAGAACGTTGTCTGGCTGCTCTGCTGGGCTACGGGGCCCCTACTACTCTTCCTTGAGCGAGACAGGTCCCCCGCACAATGTTGTGCAGGGGACCTATGGTGGTGAGCAGCGATCACTAGTGCCGTGGCTATGAACCCGGTTTAACGGTTTCGGCCGGGGTCACTGGGATCGTCAGGATGCTGAGCGAAAATCAGTCGTGGGCCTTGGATGTGGCCGCTGGTCACGTCCAGCAGGTACGCGGCGAGATCGGCTGTGGTGGTGGTGACGCCGCGCAGGCGAAGGGTTCGCAGTGTGTTGACGTTGACGCGTGACCACGCGATCGGGTGGCCGGCCGACAGGGCCAGCATGCTCACGTATGCCGATTGGGATCTCGTGTTGCCGTCTCGGAACGGGTGGATGGCTGTCAACTCCGCCCAGTGGTCTGCCAGCTGGACGGCGAATTGTGGACCGGGTAGTCCCCTCAGGTAGTCGTTGGCTTTCAGGTGCGCGAACAGGGTGTCCAGGTTGGCGTGGATGTAGTCAGGACGGCAGTACGGGACCCCGGTTCCGATGGCTTGCACGTCGACGTCTCGAACCTGTCCCGCGAAGGGTAAGACCTGGTGGAATAGCCGGTGATGGATGCGCTGCAGATATGAGAAGTCGAAAACCAGAGGTGACCCCTCCAGCGTCATAGCCGCCCAGGTAGCTGATGCGAAGTCGTTGAGGGCGTCGTCGAGCTGGTACGGATCGCGGATATTGAGGTTGTTCCGCAGAACACCCCCGGATCCCGGATAGGTGTATTTGTCGTCCAGGCTCACTCAAGACCGTATTTCATCCGGATCTCTTGCAAAGCTTGCTGCTCGGTCAGTTCGCCAGTCAGAACTTTTCGCGCCCGATCCAAGGCATCCTGATTAGGAAAGTGCCCAGCCAACTGCTGACCCTTCTCAATCTGGGCCAGCGTTTCTTCCACATCCAGGGGCGGCCCTGATGCGGCGTTGTTCGGAATGGTCATACGGTTCCTCTTCAACCAAGATACAAAAAACGTGGAATTTCTCTATGTATTGTGCCGCGTACCAGCCGGTTTTGTATACAACCAAACCGGAAGCTGGGCGGTAACACAACCGACTGTAGCGGCGCCGAACCAACTACCCAGACTCACAACCTGCTGACTGCGCGCTGGCGGATCTGGTGTCCCCAGCAACCCCAACTGATTAACTAGGCATCGCACCCCTTTCTTCTGATTCCCTGACGACACGTACGGTTGACTGAGCCGTGTGTGAATCACAGACGCCGCCGGCACGGTGTTCGCAGGTAAGGAGGAATCATCTGATGTTTTTCCCAGACCTTGGGTTCTCATGCGATGTCGATCGTCTGCCGGAATTCCTTCCTGACCAGTCTTGCGAGTTTTCGGCCTACAGGTTTTCGCGCGCTTTGCCGCATTCGGTATGGGAAGCCGCCCGTTTCGAAGGATGTACCTACACATTCCCTGAAGTCCAGACATTGCTGGACGGTGTCGCTGTGGGCGGGCATACGTTGGTTGAACAGAACCTCGTGTTGGGGTTGGCTCGGGCAGCTCACGTTCTTCTGGATGCCGTTCGCGGCGGAACGTTCACCTTGTCGAAGACATTCTCAGATCAGTTGCATACCCATATCGGGTCGGCGGAAGCGATCGAGAGTGGTCATTTTCGAGGTGAAGGTGTTGTGCAAGGTGGTGGGACTGTCCGGTTGGGTAACGGTCACGTGTTTCAGGCGCCGGATCCCGGTCCACGAGGCAGCAACCTTGTCCCCATTTTTCACCGTGGTGTCGACTACTTGACCACCAGTATTGATAACCCTGGTCATCGAGCAGTGTTGTATGCCGCGTTCGCGACCCGCAGCCAGTTCTATTTTGACGGGAACAAGCGCACAGCACGGTGGATGATGAACGGTGTCCTGATGTCTGCCGGCTATGAACCTATCGCTGTGCCGGTGAACAAAGTAGACGATTGGAATAGCAGCTTGGTTGAGTTGTTCCACACAGGCGATGCCACCGCCTTGTGTGTTCTACTGGCGGACAGCCAGTTCACGCTGGTTGAACGCAGGATGCGAATAATCGCAGCAGCAACACACCCCCAAGAACACGGCAGAACCCGCGAATAGCCAGTGTCTGGTTGCGTGCGAGGAAATCGTTTCTTGATGCAGTAGACACGGAGCAAATGTGCCTCTCCCCTACCAGCAGACGAAAGAGGAACCACATGTATTAGGTCTGCACACATGTTGCTCGCGGTCCTTCAGCCACTGTGTGTGGGGTCACGGACGCTAACGAATTGGTGACGGTGGTGTGTGCGTTCAGGAAACAAGAATCAATTCAGCCTGCACTGCCGGCTGCCACCCAAGCCGGACAACAGTGTCACCCTGCAGCTGCGTAACTGTCATCGGGTATCCATCCTCAGCCTGCACACCGGATGCAGCCAGCCCCGGAAACTGAAGTGTCATAGTTGTCGCAGAGACAAAGATCCGAACTACAGCCGCCGATGACTCGACTGGTACTTGCGCTATCAGATGCCCTAAGGCATCACCAATGCTGGAAGCAACCTGCGCGCTCGGAGGTTCTACATGATCAGCTTTCACGTTCAAGGACGGTGTGTAACCGCACCCATGAACCTTCACGATAACCGACGCCAACGTTTCAGCTAAAGGACCGGCCTCAACTGGTATCGCCAAAATTGTGCGCAGGAACCGGGACTCCTGTTCACAGTCAGCGACCACAGCTGGATCAGTAAGATCCAACTGCCTGTTCGCAATACCTTCCAGCAGATCACGGGTGCGTTGTAAACCCGGACCGGTGATCACACGGCTGACTGTGGCAGTACGCACGTCGATCACGCGGGTATCGCGCGTGAGTTCAGCCGCTTGCCGCTTACGGGAAACAATAGTGCGGCAGAACTGACCGAGTTTCGCACGAAAGTAGATCGTCGCCAGTATGACCGACAGCTGGAGAATGATGCCCGACATCTCCCGGCTCGAGCAGCCGTGCGCGTTGGCGAACCCCACACTGGTGACCAGCCACGTCACAAAGCCGACTACGACAACAACACGGCGACTGGTCAGCAGCATGAGGAAGAACGTCATCATGTACGCAGCGGACCCAACCCTGGCACCGGCCGGGCACCCTGGCAACACCAGTCCCTGAAGCCACGTCAACGTGGGAATGCTGAGGATGTACAGCACCGCGAACCACCACGGCATTCGCCCGCTGGTGGTCAATCGGTAGCCCCACACGATGAGGATCACGATGGCGGCGCCCAACCAGCCGAGCACCGGCTGCGGGCCGACAACCAGCAGACTTTGAGGAAACGATAACGCGATAGTGATCACTGCCATGGGTGGAATGATCGTGGCCATTGTCCGCACCAGTAGTGCCCGTGCCGCCACCATGTCTTGTGCTGTCAACTGGTTGTCAGACGTGTGCGGTGTGGGTCCAGCAGCCGGGCATTCAATGATCACAGTCGTGCCTTGTCCTGGTTCGCTGGACACCGTGACACGCACATCGTCATGTAGCACCGCTATCTGTGGTGGTGCATGACGGGCATCAAAACCGACCCCATGATCAGTGATGGTCATCGTGACGGCGGTTTCTGTGCCACCAGTTGCAATGGTCGCTTCAGTGGTACCGGCATGAACGCTGATGTTGAGTAACGCTTCTTCTGCCGCGTGATACACCGCATCTGCCGCGGCGGGATCCAGCCACGCAGTCGGCGGCTGTGACGGTGCTACAACAGCCAATCCGAGCCGGGCGCCAGCGGCAGTGATCTCTGTCAACACAGAGTCCACCCGCACCAAAGTGTTCGGGTTGGGCCGATGCTGGACCGACCCGGTCAAACTGGTGATACGTCGCAGATCGTGGGCGGCTCTTGTCGCCAACAGGTCGGTGGTGTCCGGGTGTGCGGCAACCACCGGCGCAGCAATCAAGGTATTGGCGGCTGTGTTGTGCAAGGTGGACTGCAGACCAACCAAAGCCGCGCTCCGCACCCGAGCTGCCTGCTGAACACGGTATGCGTGAATTGTTCGATCGGTTTCGATATCAATCGTGGTAGTGACACGACGGCACGCGTCCATCGCTATAGCAAGAATGATTCCCACCCCACTGGTGTAGAGCGTGCCGGATTGCAAGAACGCATCGGCAAGAACCTGTGTGTCATCGGCAGATAGCAGCAGAATCGTCCACACCATCGCGATGGTGAGCACGCTGAGTACGGCAGTGACTTGCCAGCTGTGGCATAACCCGTAGAGCAGGCAGGACAGGTACAGCCACAAACCCAATGTTAGTGCCGAAGGGACTGTGAACGGGATGCTGGCGACGGCCGCGAGTGCACACGACAGCAGCAGCGACACCGTCAACCAACTGACAGCAAGCCGGTTCAGTAGAAGACACGCCACCAGCATCACCGCAGTAAGAACACCTGCGGCGCAGACAAGCACGAGATCTACAGTGACCGTCACCAATCCCGTTGTCGCCAGCAGCGCACCTACGAGTCCCAAACCTCCGATACATGCACCCGTTACCGCCATGATCCGTTCAAAGGTGGCATTGGCACTACGTGTCGGTGGTTCCGCTACATTTTCGGAGGCGCCAGTGAAGGAGGTCTGCGGCACAGTTCTTCCTTCTGATAGGTGACTAGAGCAGCGATCGGTAGCACAGCAGCAGGTCGTCGGGTTCCACCGATTGGCATCTGACTAACCGTCAGCTGTGCAGCAACGGGAACGATACTCATGTGAAGCAGTCCATGCTGCGACACGAGCGATGCACAGTGTTCTTGCAACGCCACTGCACCATGTCAACGCAGCACATCCAGACAAGAGGCCGCATACGCCTCTACCGATTCGGGTGGATGAAGATCACCGCTAACTGTTCACAAGTACCCAAGAGTCCATAGCGCTCTCTCGTTGCCTTGTAGGCACGTGTTCGTGACGTTATTGCGTGCGGGTGTCTGAACTGTGCCCATTGACGCGATACGTGCCCCTAACGCGGCGCTATTCTTGGGCGAGGCTGTTGCGGCGTGGTGTGACCGAGGATCTTCCGATACGTCGGCGAACACGAACGGCAATAGGAGCTAGGCCACTAGCGGGTCAGCGGTGTGCGTGCCCGACCGCTGTGTAGTAGGAACGCATGGTCGGCGTACCCTGATCCTCCCACAGGAACAGTACCGTCCAGGGTGAACACTTTCAGTGCACAGTGAGCCTGGCCGCAGCTTCACCTCCATGACCGGTGCGTTGACCCAATCAACTCGGCGCGGTACAAAACGATCGTTCAACAACCAGGCGTGCACCAGCTACATTCTCTGCACACGATTGCGGAACTGGCACCAGCGGCTTGCTGGTATCTGCTGCTTGTCATTCCCTGGTATATGGAACTTCTCCGATGAGTACTGTTATGTCGGTCGTGATGACCGCCGGCACATTCTTGGTACTAACAACGCGGTCCTACAATCCAGCCCAGCGCCGCCAGATGAGAACACCAAGACAAGGCACTAGGTCCTGCAATTCAACCCAGCGCCAGATGAGAACCCACACCGGGACCATCCACCGGCCGGGATGTGGACTAGGACTCCCCACCATTATTGCCCGGTGATGCAGTACCGCACATGCCGCCCACTTCGACGAACCACCAGCACGGTCCACCAGACACTTCGTTACGCACCTGAACCTCAGCCAATGTGCACACACAGCGTGAACTCCACACAGTAATACGCCACACCCAGCACTGGGAGAAGGGCGGCAGCGTTGTTTCTGTGGAAAAGACGACGTCGCGACATTGCGTGCTTTGAACCCGGAACATTCGAAGCGTTGACCTGCGATGTCGACCGGTACACGCATATGAAAGACACTGAGACCAGTCGGCTGCGGAGACTGGCGCTGCTGACAAATCCGCAAGCCACCACCAATGACCTCACCGCCGCGGCACTATCCGGAGAAGATTACCAATTCCAATGGGTCGCCGCACTACATCCGAATACCTCACCCAACACCCGTGAACAACTCACTGACGACTGCATCAGCGCTACCTACGCGGCAATAGCAGCCAACCCACACCTGTATGCCCTTGACCATTCACATCACCCGGCACACGACTACCGCTGGCAGATCCGAGCCACATACGCGTTACATCCGCAGCTGCCCGCTACCCACGCGAACCACTTAGCCAACGACACCAACCTGGTTGTCCTCGTCAACATTGCAGTCAACCCCAATACACCTGCACAGACCGCGGCCACCATCATGGCCTACCATGAGCGGATCCGGCAGGAACTGCTCACCCACCGCGCCACACCCGTGCACCTGCTGTGCACACTGGCGAAAAGCAGACGCTACGAACCAGCAATCGCTACACACCCGAACACACCGGCACACATCATTGACACCATTTTCCGGCGAGGTAACCCCCAGACCATGACGAAAATGGCCGCATCCTGGCATACACCAGCAGATCGTCTGCAGCGGGTGTATGACACATGCCCGGACCTGGACAATCTTCTCGCATACAATGGGAACGCGTCAGCGTCGCTGCTGCACCAGATCGCTACAGCCAGCCAACGTCAATGGGTTCACGTCAACATCGCGGGTAACCGTCACGCATCCACACAGACGCTTCACCTGATCGCGGCGCGGTACCAGATTGAAGAAACTGCTGAGCGTAACGACCTCCAACACCACTGGGATTTCGATTCGGAATCCTGGCCCCACAACGGAGGAGCTCCCTGGGGACAGTTCGCACGCCGTGAAGAACAACTAGCTCTGATGGTGAGCAGAATCGCCGGCCACTGCAATACTCCCGCACAGCTGCGACGGGCGATAGCCGAGTACGCGCACCGAACCAACAACGCCTACCTGACTCGGGAATGCGAACGCGGACGGCGGGAAGCGCTTCACACCTACACCACCACACTATCGGCCACCGAACAACAGCACGCCGCCCTACTGATTGACAACGGGTTCCCAGGCTGTGTATCGGACCTTCACCGAGTGCTCACCGCACTGAACACCCACCCACGACCTCAACTCACCACCGCATCCGCTGTCCCCGGTCCTCGTGCCGACTAGTACTGTCCGCATTGTCGGGCAGCCGCAGTGTGCATAGGGCGCCAGCCAACCGACCACCAGCACCGCCACCTTCTTGCGAGCACAGGTTCCACACCCCCTAGGGCGGGGACTGGAGAGGTGATGACGCGCGTGATACATGGCGGACAGCTGAGAGGCGCCGCGCTGACACAGGTCCGATATCGACTAAGGCTTGCACGCCGAGGTGCTCTTGGCAAAGCTCAATTCACCCAGAGAATGCGCCTGCACCTCAGACAACAGGGTGTCTGAGAATGTGTGACCACACCATGGAATACCAGCACCATCACCATGACACATCGACCGGAGAGGACCCCGCATGTGCCGTAACGCCATCAAGGGCTATAAACCTCATTCGTGTGCCCGCTGGACCGCCACGTCGCCCAGTACGATCCTGACACCACACCCTCACCACGCTGTCCACACTGCCGCAACGACATGATCAACGCAGGCCGTGACTTCCATGCACCACCCAAACGGGACAACTCCGGCTGGGCAGCCGTGAGTGCACTACTCAACCTTGGTGTCCGCTATGAAGGCTGCGGATGCACCGGTCGGGGACCACGACCAGAAACCGAAGCAGCGCTACGACGCTGGACCAGCGAGGCGGTTGCCTGGCAAAACTCCCGCAAGCGCCTGCATGGACGTAAACTCCACTACGATCAGTACACCGAACGGAATGCTGATGTCTACCAGCGGCTACTGGGATAATCAACAGTGACGACATCTAGCTGTCCTCTACTGAACCCCGCACAACCAGCAGCGCTACAGCTGAGAAAGCAACACTGCCAGGGTCTGCGTCAAGCCCCGTATAGCCATCGAGGCAGCTACACACCCCCCTCTGCTACACGCGCACCTAGTCCCTGACAGCGTTCTGTACCCGGTCAGTGACCAGTCACATCAGGTCAACCCCGAAGAGGTATATGCCGCTGAGATACAAGACTGCCGTAAGACGTTCAGATACCGCACACGACAGCGGCTGCTACCGCGCGTCGCGACTAAGGATCGGGGTATCCCGAAGCGTCAACGTCCACACAGCCACCACACCCGCAGCACACACCACACCAATAATCGCACGCACCACCACCAACAGATCGGGGGTGAATACGGCAAACCCGACGATCATGCTCAACGCGCAGATGGCACCGACACGCAGCAGCCAGAACCGTTCAGAACCGGCAACAGCCCACAGCAACGCAACCATAACAACGATCGCGGCCAACACCGCCATCACAGGAAACGACAGATCCGTCACCACCACCAGCACACCAAACACCACCAACAACACCTCAATCACCACAGCCGAAACCAGCCGCAGCTGCATCGACATCCGCCGGCTATCCCCATCCTCACTAGCACCGTGCTCAGTCATAGAACTCATCGTCACCTGACACCTCTTCCTACCCACGATCGCATCTTTCACCCGCCGTACGAGCCCGCCAGGACCCGCACATGTACTGCGAAGATCGTGCAGTTGTCTCACGCCCCAACACACACTGAATGACACGCAGGAACGGGCTGGTTGGCATTCACCCGGCGCGCACAGTCACCACAGCCACGCTACCTGCCAGCGGAGGAAAAGATGACAACATCACATCACCTCATCCAACGAATCAGCGACATCGCTGCCGTTCTGCTGTTCTGTGTCACCCCGCAAACACCACCACGAACACGCCGAACCCACCATCGGTAGCAGCCATCGGACTGCGCCGTTACCACCCGCCTGTCTCACCAGCAGCCATACGCCTGAGACGGGCGGGTGAACTCCATCTGCACTGACACCATCAACCCGCACGTATTAGGCAGCTGGCGCGCATCCGATCAGTTCCGACATCGACAACAACTGCGCCAGCGTGCCTGTGAAACTATCGGACAACACCTGAACCCGATCGAACACAGTCGCGTCCACCGTTGACAACGCCTGCGCCGCCACGGACGCGATCACAGTCGGGGTATTCGGCGCCACAACCAACGCAGCCGGCGCATTCAGGATCAACACATGCCGATCGATTGCTGGAACAGCTGACAACAGCCACAACGCAAACCGCTGCAACTGGGTCACTGACACCCCCATCTTCAACGCTTCACACAATCCCGACGCCGCCGCTGCCGACGGATCCTGCAGTGCCGACA
>Ga0206107_1000199_pt1 | contig 38622 bp, 60 predicted proteins | sample 2B0metagenome_FD_148652 | JGI IMG/M metagenome (GOLD analysis project Ga0206107, IMG submission 148652) | Enriched microbial communities from leaf-cutter ant dump, University of Wisconsin, Madison, United States - 2B0 | ecosystem: Environmental > Terrestrial > Nest > Insects nest > Nest dump...
GCATGCCAGACACGGGACGACATATGACGTGGGTCACGGGTTCGCGTATGCCGGGCCCGCATGGAGGTGCCGGACCCGTGACCCGTGAACCCCAGCAGAAGCCCGCCGACCCGCGCGCCGGGAAGCTCTGCTCGAACTGCAACACACCCCGACCCGCACACCCCCGCCCGCACTGCGCCACCGGCCAGTGCACCTGGTGGCGGTGCGACCGGTGCAAGGCCGTGAACGACATGCAGGGCCGCAACGACATCATCGACCTTGCGGGGAACCGGAAGACCCGGGCGTTCTGATGGCCGTCACACGCGTGTGGCTCATCCCCGGGGACATCGACTTCATCGTCGACAACGGCACCGGTGTGCCCGTCGGGATCGGCCCCGACGGTGCACACGACGCCATCGACGTCACCCCCGCCCGCCGGGGAACCCCGTGAGCACCCGCCCCGTCAACGACCCGACCGGCGACCAGCGGGCCCTGCTCCTCGCCCGCCTCGAGCACAACACCATGACCTGGACCGACCGGGTCAACATCGAATGGACGGAGGACGAGCAGTGATCCGCGAAACCTGCCCGTGCGGGGCGACGCTCGTCATCACGGACGACGCCACCGCGACCAGAGTCCTGCGGGTGTGGCGGAACCAGCACTACGGGCACCGGTCCCCCACCACGACCCTCGGGTGGGGCTTCGCCGGAGACGGCTCCGACCCGATCACCACCACGACGACCACGACGACGGAGGTGCGTGGACAGTGACCACCACGACCCCCCTGCCGGACGTCCTCACCGACCTCGACTTCACCCCCGCCCTGCCCTGCGAAGACGAAGGCCACGGCATCGACGAGTTCACCGACGGCGGGTGCACATACCTCGGACACCCCGACACCGGGCCCGCCGCATGGTGGGTCGCCGCCACCTGCCCCCGCTGCGGCAGAACCGACCGGTTCGCCGCATGCGACGGGTACCGGGTCGACCGGTCGTTCGACGACCCGAACATCGGGACGGAATGCAAACACTGCGGGTGGCGTGACGACATCACCGCGTTCCGGTACACGTTCACCCCACTGCGAGGCGACGCATGACCCAACCCACCCTGCACCTGACCGAACTACGGTTCGCGCACCACAGCGCACCCCGCGACACGCAAACCCTGCACCGCACGATCCTGCACGCGCTCGACGTCGACAACCCCGGCCGGGTCCTGTGGGCGAACCCCACCCGAGACATCGTCATCGTGCAAGCCGGGGCACCCATCCGGGCGGCTGCGATCGGGGGAGTCGTCGAATCCCACTCCGGTCCCGCCCACCCCCGATGGGCGACCGGGACCCCCGTACGCCTGTCCCTCATCGGCAACCCCGTCACCCTCACCCCCACCCCCCATGGTGTGCGAGGGCGACGCATCCCCCTGCCGATCGACCAGCACGCCGACTGGTTGCGGCGCAAGCTCCGCGACGCGGTCAACCTGCACGACGTCGCCGTGCAACCCCTCGGCACCCGCACCGGTGCACGACACGAAGCCACCGTCACCCACCGGCTCAGCGCGTTCTACGCCACCGGCACCGTCACCAACCCCGACACCCTCGAACGTCTCATCCGCGACGGCGTCGGCCCAGCGAAGGCGTACGGGGCCGGCCTCCTCCTCGTCGGGGCCGCATCATGAGCACCGCCCCCACCGTGATCGTGTGGCATCTCGCTGGGGAACCCGATCCGATCCCCACCATCGCCGCACTCGTCAAGGACCATGCCGGGGTGTGTGCGATCTGCACCCGCACCGTCCCCCGCACCGCAGACGTCAACAGGGCGTTGGGTGCGAACTTCACCGACCGGTCCCTGTTCCGTGACCCGGCCTCCGACCGGGTGTGCCCCGCATGCCTGTGGTGCTGCTCTGGGAAGCCCCCCGCGACCCTGCGCATGTGGTCGATCGTCGCAACCCCCGACCGGCCGGTACCCGCGTCGAATCCCAAGGCGTTCCTGCAGGACCGGCCCGGCCTGTACCTCGGCGCCCGCGGCGACGACACCGGCACGCTCGTCGCGCACACCCTCACCACCCCACCCGACGGGCCGTGGACCGTGACCATCGCAACGTCCGGGCAGAAGCATGTCCTGCCGTACGGGCACCTCAACGACGGACCCGGCCGGTGGATCGTCCGCATGGAGACCACCACCGTCACCGCCACCCCCGACGAATGGGCGCACGTCCACACCCACGCGACCGCCCTGCGGCGCCTCGGCATCCCCGCCGACGACGTCATGCACGGCACCCCCCGCTACCTGAAGACCCGCGACGACCTGCACCAGTGGTCGACGCACAACGCCGAGCTCACCGCGTGGCTCGGATCCCCGCTCCTCAGCCTCGCGCTGTGGACCATCACGAAGGGACACCTGCAGTGACCACACCCACCGCCGAGGAGTACGACCGGGCGACGATCGACCTGATCTTCGCGCTGCGTGACTCCCTCACCGACGACGGCCCGTCCCGGCTCGAGTTCTGGACCGGGGGTCGCGCCGCCACCGCCCTGACGACCGCCGCCGCCGGTGCGGACACCGCGGCCGCGGCGATCACGACCGCAGCCCGCAAGCTGCAGATCCCGCAGATCACGACCCGGCACGCGGCGACCGTGAAGGCTGTCGCCGCGGTCATCGACCGCGACTACCAGGCGTGGGCGGCGCACGTCGACCGGAACATCGTGTACATCGTCGCCCTCGCGGACGTCGAACGGCAGACCCGCAAGACCACCACCACGACGACCCCGGAGGCGACGTTCTGATGACCACCACGACCATCACCCCGACCGTGGACACCACGACCCTCACGATCACCCTCACCGCACCCCTGCACCATGGGGCCGGCACGTCCGGGAACACGGCCCTGCTGCGCACCCACGAGATCACCCTGCCCGACGGCACGCACACCCGTGTCCCGTTCGTCTCCGCGAACTCCGTGCGGCACGGCCTGCGGGACGCGCTCGCCTGGCACGCCGCCCGGGAGCTGAACATCCCCGACGGGTCCCTCGCGAAGGGCGTCGTCGACCTGCTGTGGTCCGGTGGTGCCGTCACCGCCACGGGTGCACAGGTCGACCTGGACATCGCCCGACGGGTCGACGACGTGTTCCCCGCGCTCGGCCTCCTCGGGTACGCCGCGAAGTCCGACATCGTCGCCGGAACCCTGCGGGTGTCGGACCTGGAGGTCGTCGCCCGGGAGAACGCGTGGCGGCTGCCCGCGGACCTGCAGGCCCTGCCGCACGCACAGCAGGGTGTCGCCGCGTACCGGACGGAGGAGTTCGGCACCCGACACGACATCACGTCGACCCCCGTCGCCCGGTTCGTCGACGCCGCCCAGCAGGTCACCGGCACGCAGATGATCTACGACGTGCAGGCGCTGAAGGCGGGCACGGTCCTGTACGGCACGGTCAGCCTGACGCCGGCCGCGACCGAAGGTCACCGGGTCGCGCTCGGTGCCGCGCTCGCCCTGTGGGCGCCGGACGGGATCGTGCGGCTCGGCGCGAAGTCCGCCCTCGGGTACGGGGCGGCGACGGTCACCGGGGTGGACTGGGCGACCGTGAACGACCAGCTCGTCGAGTGGACGGGGCACATCGCGCACGAGCGGGACGCGATCCTGACGCTCCTGGCTGACCTCGCGGCCTGACCGATGGGCGCACCACTGGGCACACCACTGGTCGTGACCGCGCACCTCGACACGCCCGCGGTCGGGGTCGTCGAGGCGCCGGTCATGCTGGACGCACCCCTGTCGTGGGCGGCCGCGGTCCTGGCGCAACGCGACGGGTCGGCACTGCCGTCGATGACACGGGACATGGTCATGGACATGGACCTGCCGTTGGTGCGGTGGGAGGAGCACGGCACGTGGGGGTGGTGCACATCCCAGGCGGCGGTGCACGTGCGGTCGTGGACGGCGGTCGAGTTGCGTCGCAAGCCCGCGACGGGCCCGATGGCCCGGTTCACGCAGGACCGACGCCACCACACGGGTCTCGGCCCGCACAAGGCGCGGGACACGACCGTCGCCGCGGTCCTCGTCGACACCATGACGTGGCATGTCCTCGCGACGGACCGGACCCGACTGGAGTCGCTCCTGTCGGTCGTCACGCACGTCGGGAAGCACGCGAACATCGGGCACGGGCACGTCACCCGGTGGGTGGTGCAGGACGACCCGAACCCCGACGGGTGGCGTGACCGCCCCATGCCGACCCCCGGGGCCACGGGTGCGTTCCGGGCCCCGTACTGGCACCCGTCCCGGAAGGTCACGGTCCCCGCATGACCACCATCGCCCACGGCACCCGTGACGGGCGTGGGGTGTGGCACCCCGACGACCCGTCGGTGTACGCGCCGTTGGACGTGCACGGCATCTGGCCGTGGTCCGTCCTGGACCAGTCGACCCCGGCGTGGCGGGCCCGCAAGGGATGGTGGGACGAGCAGGGTGTCGATGACCTCACCCCGCGTGCGGGCCGTGGTGCGATGATCGCGACCGGTCGGCACGGTCGCACCAGTGGCGGCGTGTCCCGGTTCGACCCTGTCCTCGCTGAGCTCGCCTACACCTGGTTCTGCCCGCCCGCGGGGGCGGTTCTCGATCCCCTCGCCGGTGGCCCGGTACGGGGGATCGTCGCCGCCGCCCTGGGCCGGGCGTACACCGGTATCGAACTGTCCCCCACGCAGGTCGCCGCGAACGATGCCGTCGCGACCCGATGGGACCTGCCGCGCCCGCCACGGTGGGTCAACGGGGACGCGGCGACCGAGCTCGACACCATCCCGGACGGCAGCGTCGACTACGTGCTGTCCTGCCCGCCGTACTGGAACCGGGAACGGTACTCCGACGACCCGCGGGACCTGTCCGCGATGACATGGCCCGGGTTCCTGACCGTGCACGCCGCGATCATCCGTGAGGCGGTCCGATGCCTTCGACCCGACCGGTTCGCCACATGGGTGATCTCTGACGTGCGGGACCACCACGGACACCTGCGGCACCTGCCGCACCACGCTATCGAGGCGTTCGAGACGGCCGGGGCGCGACTCGTGAACGAACAGGTCCTCGTCGAACCGGCCGGGTTGCGTGCGAAGACGACCCGACCTCCGTGGGAGGCGTGCCGCACCACGACCCGCCGACACCAGTACGTCCTGACGTTCGTCAAGGGCGACCGGCGGCGTGCCGCACAGGAGGCCCAGGGGTGCTGATCGACATGCCGACCCTGACCGACCAGGACTTGGCCGCATGGGGAGACGCCGCCCGGTATCACCGGCGCATGGGGGCGTCCGTGCACGGGGTCGCCGACCGTGCCGTCGCGGAGATCCGCACGTTCGTGGCGGCTCACCCTGACGCGGTGTGCTCGACGTCATGGGGGAAGGACTCCGTCGTCGTCGCCCACCTGACATGGCTCGCGAACCCGTCCACCCCGATCGTGTGGGTGCCCACGATCCGCAGCGACGGGACCAGCTACGAGGCGGCCGCGACGTACGACGTGCGGGACGCGTTCCTCGCCGCACACCCCGGTGTCGTGTACGAGGAACGACCCGCGGTCGCACGGAACCCGAAGCGGGGGGACCCCGGGTACGACCCGGCACAGTTCGACCAGCCCGGGTACCGGTCGCAGGACGTCCTCGCTGAGAACATCACCAGCCCGTACATCTCCGGGGTCCGCGGCGAGGAGTCACGAGTCCGTGCCATGAGCATCGGCCACCGTGGGACCACGACGGCACGCACATGCCGGCCGATCGGCCGATGGTCCGCGGTGCAGGTGTTCGCGTACCTGCATGCACACGACCTGCCAGTGCACCCCGCATACGCCGCAACGTACGGCGGGGTCATGGACCACCGGTGGTTGCGGGTGCATCCGCTGCGGTCGAAGGCACCCGCCCGGTCTGTGGTGTACGGGCAGGACATGGACGGGTGGGAGGACCACTACTTCCCGTCGCTGACGTCGCACCGCCCACACGGAGAGGTCCGCCCATGACGACCCTGCACCGTCACCAGTGGGTGACCGACGATTACGTGACGTACACGTGCGACACCCCGGAATGCCCCGCGACCGCCACCGCATGCCAGTCACCGGTGCGCCGCGGCGGCGGCACCGAACCATGCGGGCGGGTGCTCGAGACCGTCGGCCGCACCTGCGAACCGTGCGTGTCCCGGGCCCGCAACGACCTGCGTGGGGTGCGGGACCTGTACCGGCAGCTCCCCGACGTGATCGCCGCGGCTGCGGGCCTGCACGCCATCCGCTACGACCGCACTGGCGGCACTCGTGGTGACGACACGCAGATCGTCGGGGGTGACGCGTTCGTGATGGCTGCGGGGGGGACCGCGGACAAGACCAGGCTTGGTCGCCGGGAGACGACGATCGACCCGGCGCTCCTCGATGCGGAACGCCGTGACCCGCCGTCCATCCTTGCGGTCCTCACGTTCTGGGAGGACGCGTGGCGGCAGGAGCAGCATCAGCATGCGGCGACGGTCACCGGTGTGGATGCCGCCACCACCTACCTGGTGGTGCACGTCCAGTGGGCTGCACAGCACTCCGCCACGTGGGGTGACTTCCTGACCGACCTGGCTGTGCTGCGGGCACGCCTGCGGACCCTCACGGGTGCCGCCCAAGGGCCCGTCCGTGCTGCTGTCCCCTGCCCGTACGACGGGGGGACCGTGCACCGGCAGTGGACTGACCGGGGGTTGACGGACACCCGCCGGTGCGACCGGTGCGGGATCACATGGGAGTCGGAGGGCCGGTTCATGTTGGCGATCCTGGAGGCGCATCAGGCGTTGCCGGTGACGCACCCGGACGAGCTTGTCACGTTGGAGGACGCGCGGCGGGTGTTCAAACCGCGGGGGGTGCAGGCGGCGACGTTGCGGCAGTGGGTGCATCGGGGGGTGTTGGTGGTGCGGGGGCAGGATGCGCGTGGTCGGGACTTGTTCCGGTTGGGGGACATCGCGGACCGTGTCGGGCGTGGGGCGTGAGTAGCGACCCGCCTCGGGTGGGGCATGGTGTGGATCCGTGGCATTGCCGGTGTCATGGGGTGGCGCATGCGGTCCCGTCGTTGGCGGCGGACTGTGAGGACCGGACGGAGGGGACACGGTGAGCGACCTGGTGGAGTTCCTGCTCGCGCGGATCGCGGAGGACGAGGCGGCGGCGCGGGAGAACGTGGAGTACGAGGAGAACGTCGGGGAGACGGCGGGGTGGCTCGCACCGTCTCGCGTCCTGGCCGAGTGCGAGGCGAAGCGGCGGATCGTGGAGCAGTGCCGCCCGCACTGGGTGGTCGTCTTCCGCCAGTCCGACATCCTCCTCGCGGACGCATTCGACCAGACGAAGGTGCCGACGTACGCATCGAGCGGCCCGATCTGGCCCCACAGCGCAGCGGAGGCGACCCTGCGCGCCCTCGCCCTGCCGTATGCCGGCCACCGCGACTACGACGAGGATCTGCAGACGGCCCCGCTGTGACACCACCGGTCTACTGCAACACGTACTGCAACACCGGTGTTGGAGTACGTGCGGCACCCCGCCCCCACATGGCACACTAGACGCAGTGTCACGCTTCCCGGTTACACGCACGCCCTGAAACGGGCCCCGGTCGAGCCAAGCTCCCAGGCCCACACCACCCAACCGGGAGGTGCACCCTCATGGTCACCCTCCGCCCTGGAGACACCGTCCGTGTCCGCGGTCACCGCGGAACCGGTGTGATCCTCCACCACCATCCGCGGCTCGCCGCATGGGTTGTGCACATCAACGGCCGTGACCTCACCGTCATGGACCACATGCTGCGGACCCCCTGAACCCCCGTCGTGGCGTGCCTGGACCAGGCGCCAACACCACCACCGCTGGCCTGCGAGCCGCACACACGACGGGACCACCGTGAAGCGGGGTGACCGCACCATGCGCACCCCACCCCTGCCCGAGCGTGTCTACGAGGACCGCACCCCATGCGGGCTCTGCGGGCAAGACTGCGACCGGCAAGCCCTCCTCACCACCCACACCACGGCACCCGTCATCATCCACACCTGCCACCGGTGCGACCGGATCCGCTGCCCCGCATGCCGCAACCCCATCCCCGGATGGGCGAAACGCTGCCCGTGCGGTGCACCCCTCCCCGCCCGAACCGGACCCACCGGCTGACCCTACGAGCGGGGTGAGACGGATGACCGTCGAACCCTGGTTGGAACACGTCGCCCGAGCGTTCGAACCGAGACGCGACCCATGGCCCACACCCGGGGTCCTCGCGAAGGCCATCGAACCCGGCACGATCCAGACCGCCGCACTCGACGTCATCGACCAAGCCCTCGTCGACGTCGACAACGGGGACTGTGACCGGCTGATCATCTCCATGCCGCCACAGGAAGGAAAGTCCACCCGGGTCACGAAGACCGGGCCCCTGTGGTTCCTCCTGCGGAACCCGAACCGTCGCGTCGTCGTCGCGTCCTACGCCGAGTCGTTGGCGATGGAGTTCGGCCGCGACATCCGCGGGTACATCACAGCGAACTCCGGGCAGGACGGCACCCTCGACCTCGGTCTGCGCATCGCAGAGGACAACGGCGCGGTCACGTCATGGAAGCTGCGACGCGACATCGGGATCGGTGGGGTCCGATCCGTCGGCATCGCCGGTGGTCTCACCGGTCGCCCCGCAGACGTCATGTTCATCGACGACCCGATCTCGAACATGGAGCAGGCTGAGTCGCAGACGTACCGGGACCGTGCATGGTCGTTCTGGACGTCCGTCGCCCGCACCCGCCTCGCCCCCGGCGCCCCCGTCATCGTGATCCTGACCCGGTGGCATCACGACGACCTTGCCGGACGTCTCCTCGCCTCCGAAGAAGGGCACCGGTGGCGGGTCATCAACATCCCCGCCCAAGCGGACCACCGCCCCGACCGTGGCGAGGTCGACCCGCTCGGCCGCGAACCCGGCCAGTGGATGGACTCCGCCCGCCGCGACGAACGCACCGGGGAGCAACGCACCGCCGCACAGTGGGAACAGACCCGCCGTGAAGTCGGGCCCCGCGTGTGGAACGCCCTGTACCAGGGGCACCCGTCACCCGAGTCCGGGGGCCTGTTCCCCGACACGTGGACCCGGTACGAACAGCCCCTGTGGGTGCAGCACCCGGACGGGACCCGCACCCTCCCCGGGCATGACTTCGAGCTCGTGCAGTCGTGGGACCTGACGTTCAAGGACACGAAGTCGTCCGACTACGTCGTCGGTCAGGTGTGGGCGAGGTTCGGGGTCGACGCGTACATGGTCGACCAGGTACGCGCCCGCCTGTCGTTCACCGCCACGTTGGATGCGATCCGGGCCCTGACCGCAAGGTGGCCGCAGGCTGCCGCGAAGTTCGTCGAGGACAAGGCGAACGGGCCCGCCGTCATCAACGCACTCGCCCGGCAGATCCCCGGCCTGATCCCCGTCGAACCCGAAGGGTCGAAGTTCGCGCGCGCCGCCGCCGTGTCCCCGTTCACACACTCCGGGAACGTGCACCTGCCGACCGCGGACCTCCTGCCGAACGTCGAAGAACTCATCGAGGAAGCGAAGTCGTTCCCGAACGGCGCCCACGACGACACGATCGACGCCATGTCGCAAGCCCTGAACCGGATCCTGCTGAACCCCCTGCCTGACGACGACCTCATCGTCGGGGACGACCTCATCGACGACGACCCGCACGACTGGGCCGGCGGCTACTGACGACAGGAGGTGCCCGGTGGGTCTGTTCACCCGTGCCCGCGTGCTGTCCGAGACCGTCGCCCGCGCCCGTGCCGCAGAGTCGTCGATCGAACTGTTGCAGGAAGGCATCGCGGACCTGGAGCTTGCGCTCGAGGACCAGGGGTGGGATCGGCTCGTAGGCGCCGGGGAGACGGAGTTCTCCCGAGACGGGTTGGCTCGGGCCGCGAAGGTGGCCCGAGTTCTGTCGGTGGCGCACCCGCTGATCAAGCGGGGCCTGGTCCTGCGGCACTCGTACGTGTGGGGTCAGGGTGTGCAGGTCCAGGCGCGTGCGGACGGGAACGACGGTGCGCAGGACGTGAACGCGGTCGTGCAGGCATTCCTCGACGACCCGGGGAACCTGGCGGCGTTCACGGGCGCGCAGGCCCGGGAGGAACTTGAACGGGCGCTCGGGACGGACGGGAACGTGTTCCTTGCGTGCTTCACGAACCCTCGCACAGGGTTCGTGCAGGTCCGGTCGTTGCCGTTCGACGAGATCACGGACGTGATCTGTAACCCGGACGACCGGGACGACCCGTGGTTCTACCGGCGGCAGTGGTCACAACGGGCTGTGGACATGTCGACGATGAGTACCCGCACCGAGTCGCGTGTCGCCTACTACCCGGCGGTCGGGTACCGGCCTGCCGCCCGCCCGAAGACTCTCGACGGGGCACCCATCCTGTGGGACTCGCCCGTAGTGCACGTGTCCGTGAACCGGCTCGACGGGTGGCAGTTCGGCATCGGTGACGCGTATGCGGCGGTCGTGTTCGCCCGCCTGTACCGCGACTTCCTGGTCGACTGGGCGACGCTCATCAAGTCCCTGTCGCAGATCGCGTGGCGAGCCACCGGGAAGGGGTCCCGCACCCAGAAGATGCGGCAGGCCCTGACCCGCCGCCCCGCTGGCACGCCCCCGGCTGCGAACCCGAACAACGTGGGCGGGACCGTCGTCCTCGACGAGTCCACGAAGCTGGAAGCCGTGTCGAAGTCCGGTGCGACGATCGACTCCGAGTCGGGGCGGCCACTCGCCGCGATGATCGCCGCCGCCCTCGGTGTCCCCGTCACGATGCTCCTCGCGGACCCGGGAACGACCGGTGCCCGCGCGACCGCGGAGACCCTCGACCAGCCCACCAAGCTGGAGATGGGTGGGCGTCGCACCCTGTGGGCGGCGACCCTGACCCGTGTCCTCGACTACGTGATCCGTGAAGCGGTGCGTGCCCCGCAGGGCCCGTTGAAGGGCACTCTGCCGCGAGACAAGGCAACCGGTCGTGAAACCCTCGTCCTTGCACAGGACACGGACGCGACCGTGGAGGTCACATGGCCGAACTTCGACGACGTCGACATTGGTGTCCTCGTGAACGCGCTCGTCGCAGCGGACGGCACCGGGAAGTTCCCCCCGGAGGAGACCGTGAAGCTGCTGCTGCGGGCGTTCGGGGTGAAGGACATCGACGAGATCCTTGAGGACTTCTTCGACGAGGACGGGCATTGGGTTGACCCGCTCACGTCCGCGGGTCAGGCCGCAGCGGACGCGTTCCGGCGTGGGGCTGACCCGGTCGGGCTCGTCGGTGACGACGAGGACCCTGAACCGGAGCCCTGACCGGTGGCGATCAACGATGACACGTTGCGGCTTGCCCGCAAGATGCGTGTCGACATCGCGAAGGACGTGAACGCGACCGTCCGCAAGCAGGTGCAGGCGTGGGTGCGGGCGTGGGACGAACTCCACGACGAATGGTCGACGGCCCTCATGGACCTCGCAACCACCCGCGACGACGGGCAGTGGCCGTCCCCGTGGGAGATCGCCCGGGCAGACCGTGCACAGCAAGCCCTCGCGCACGCCACCGACAAGATCATCGACCTGTCCGAGTACCTCGGGGTGACCGTCCGCGACGCCCTCGGGAACGTGTTGGACACCACCCAGGTCGCTGAGCTTGCGATGCTGCAGTCCGAACTCCCGACGGTCGACGCATACCGGGCGCAGGTTGGTGCCCGGTGGAACCGGTTGAACCCGGACCAGGTGGATGCGATCGTGCGGCGCACCGGTGACACGATCACCGCTGCGACGCCCCGCCTGACCGCGGCCGCACAGGACACGATGCGGCGGACCCTGATCCGTGGGGTCGCCGTCGGGGACAACCCGCGCAAGGCCGCCGCAGACATGGTGCGACGTGTCGAGGGTGCGTTCAACGGTGGCCTGACCCGGGCCCTCGTGATCGCCCGCACCGAGATGATCGACGCGCACCGGGTCGCCGCGTGGACAGCCCGGCAGATGAACCCCGACATGTACTCGGGGTGGGTGTGGACGTGCGCGTTGGACACCCGCTGCTGCCCGTCGTGCTGGGCGAAGCACGGTCAGGTCCACGACATCTCCGACGTCGGCCCTGCCGACCATCAGCAGGGCCGGTGCACGGCCGTCCCCGTCGCCCGCCCCTGGTCTGAGCTGGGGTTCGACATGCCGGAACCCGTGTCGGTGCTCCCGGACGCGCAGGAACGGTTCTGGGCGTTGCCGCAGGCCGACCAGGTGAAGGTCATGGGGCCCGCCCGGTTGACAGCCCTGCAAGCAGGTGTCCCGTGGGAGGCCCTCACGGCCCGCCGTCTGACCCCCGGGTGGCGTCCGTCGTGGACCCCCCGCCCCGTCGCAGACCTGTGGCAGTTCCTCCCGACAACCAACCCGGTGGGCGTCTAGCACACGTCCGGGTGCGTCCCCCCCGGCGGGACCACCAACACCACATCGCACAGGTCGCACCTGTACGTCGTCGACGCACCGTCGCCCCCGAACTCCACGGTCTCGACCCGCCACAGGTGCACCGGTTCCCCATCCACGCTCACCCCCTGTCGAACACCACTGGGTCTGACCGTCATCCCAAGGAGGCCACCGTGCCTGTCACCCTCACCGAATCGGCGGCCGTCCTCGAAGCCGCCGGGACCGGGAAGCCGGGTCGCATGCTGATCCGACTCATCGACGCCGGGAAGGGATCGTCCGGCGTGTACCCGGCGGACACCCTCAAGGCCGCGGCCGAAGCGAAGGTGTTCGCCGCGGGCACCCACATGTACCTGGACCACCCGTCCGAGTCGGAGATGTACGACCGGCCGGAACGGTCCGTGAAGGACCTGGCGGGTGTTCTCACCGAGGACGCCCGATGGGACGACACGGCGCAGGCGCTCGTCGCAGAAGCCCGAGTGTTCCCCGCGTGGCGTGACGCGCTCACCGCGATGGCTGAGGACATCGGTGTCAGCATCCGCGCCCTCGCGGAGACGAAGGCCGGGCAGTGGGACGGGAAGCCCGCCCAGGTCGTGTCCCGCATCACCGAAGCCCTGTCCGTCGACTTCGTGACCCACGCCGGGCGTGGCGGGAAGGTCATGCAGATCATCGAGTCCGCCCGCGCCAACGCCGCGCAGACCGGGCCCGTCGCCGTCGAGGCGACCGCGAACGACCGCCGCGAGCAGCTCTCCGCGCTCGTGAAGGACGCCTACTCGGCGGACAAGACGTGGGTGTGGGTCCGGGACTTCGACGACACCACGGTGTGGTTCGAGGTCGAGAGCCCCGACGGGCTGGGCATCTACCAGCAGACGTTCACGGTCACCGACGACGCCGCGACCGCCCTCACCGGTGACCGTGTCGAGGTCCGTGTGAAGACCACGTACGAGCCCGTGCAGGCCACCGAGTCCACCGGCGCCCCGACCGTCGACCCAGTCGTCGACACCCCCGCACCCGTCGACGAGTCGACGACCCTCGCGGCCACGTCAGGTACCGACCCCACCCCCAACGTCCCGGTCGACCCGGCCGGGCAGTCCACCATCACCCAGGAGTCCCAGGAGGACGACATGCCCCAGATCGAGGAGGCGCGCCTGCGCCAGCTCGAGGCGGACGCCGGCCGGGTGCACGCGCTCGAGTCCGAGCGTGACGCCGCGGCCAAGAAGGCGGAGGAGGCTGAGCAGCGTGCGCTGCAGGCCGAGGCCGCGACCTACGCGCGTGACTTCGCGCGGAACCTCGTCACCAAGGCGAACAGCGACCTCGCGGAGGCGTCCGTGGCACGGATCGTCCGTGACGCGACGTCGCAGGCGCTGCCGCTGACCGAGGCCGGTCGTCTCGACACCGACGCGTTCACGCCGGTCGTCGAGAAGTCCCGCGCCGAGGAGGAGACGTACCTCGCTGCCGTCGCGGAGGCGTCCGGCATCGGGTCGGTTCGCGGCGTCGGACCGACCCTCACCGAGGAGTCGAAGGACCTGACCGACGACGAGCTGCGCGAGGCCCTCGCGAAGCTGAAGGAGGGCTGACCCATGGCCACGAACGAGGTCTACCGGGACGCGGACAGCATCACGCTGCCTGTCGCGTCGGGCGTCGTCTCCGGGGAGGTCGTCGTCGTGGGCGACCTCGTCGGTGTCGCCCAGACCGACCGCGACGGCGACGGCAACGCGACCGTCCGCCTCAAGGGTGCGCACACCCTGCAGGTGTCCGCGACGACGACCGTCGGCAAGCCCGTGTACGGGCACGCGTCCGGTGGTGGCGCCGTCAGCGGCCGCGTCCAGCTCATCGACGTCACCAGCACGACGGGCACCCTCCTGGGCTACGCCCTGGAGACCGTCACCATCTCGTCCGGCACGAAGCCGGTCATCGTCCGCCTGCCCGGCTGAGGAGGAACACCATGCCCACGATGTTCATGGAGGGTCAGCCGCGCAACAAGCGCATCCTGGCCGCCCGCGAGCTGTTCGAGCGTGCCCTCCGGGGCAGCACCCGTGCTCGCGCTGACCTGGAGGAGGCGCTCTCGACGAGCGACTTCCCGTACCTGCTCGGTGCAGGCTACGACCGGGAGCTCGTCGCCGCGTATGCGGCGATCAACCCGGTGTGGCCGCAGTTCGCGACGCGGAAGGTCGTCCCGAACTTCAAGGAGCGGACGATCGTCGACCTGCTCGGTGGTCGTGCCGGCCTGGAGAAGGTCAAGGAGGCCGCGGAGTACAAGTCGCGTGGCGTCACCGAGTCGAAGAAGTCGTTCAAGGTCGACAAGTACGGTGGCATCATCCCGCTGACGTGGGAGATGTTCGTCAACGACGACCTCGACGCGTTCCGTGACCTGCCGGATCGTCTCGCGACGGCGGCGCGGGAGACGGAGGAGCGGCTCGCGGCTTCGGTGTTCTTCAACGCCTCGGGTTCGGGTCTGTCGACGTGGGCTGATGCCCGTGACGCGACGGGCAAGAACCTCGACGCGGCGAACCTGCAGGCGGCGATCACGGACGTCACGTCCCGCAAGGACTCGGACGGCCGCCCGGTCATGGTCCCGAACCTGCGGCTCATGGTCCCCCCGTCGCTCGCGAACACGGCGACGTCGATCGTGAACACGATCCGGGTGAAGGACCCGTCCACGGGTCGTGAGGTCGAGGGCAACGGTCTGTCGCAGACGCCGCAGGTCGTCGTGAACCCGTGGCTGACGGTCGTCGGCTCCGGGTACTCGTCGGTGTCGAAGATGTGGATCCTGCTGCCCGAGCCGCAGTCCGCGCGCCCGCACGTCGTGTCGGCGTTCCTCGCCGGTCACGAGAACCCGGACCTGCGGGTGAAGAACGACGCGGGGAACCGTGTCGGCGGCGGTTCGGTCGACCCGACCGAGGGTTCCTTCGACGACGACACGATCCGGTACCGGGTGCGTCACGAGAACGGGGCTGCGGCCCTGTGGGACGACGCCCTGTACATCGGCATCGGGTCCTGACCACCCCTCGGGTCCGCCACCCCTTCACCGGGTGGCGGACCCGGCGGTGTCGAGCGTCAACGCATGCCCGGCACAAGCTCCACTTCTCCGTGCGAAGGCCGCTGGGGGATGCACCAACGCCGGGTCTTTCGGTCCCTGCCATCAGCGCGTCCTGCGTCCGGCACCGCTCAAGGGGGTGAACCGCATGTCCGTCACGCTCGGTGAGGGCCCGTTCGACACGGCACTCGGGCAGGTGCGTCTGCTGATCTCGGACGTCGATGCCGACAACCTGATGTTGTCGGACACGCAGGTCGGTGGGTTCCTGCGCCTGCACGGTGGTGTCGCGACGGACACCGCCTGCCCGGTGTGGGTGCTGCGGCGTGCCGCCGCGGACGCTCTCGACGCGATCGCGACGTCGGAGGCGCTCGTGTCGAAGGTGATGCGCACCCAGGCGGGTGTCGTCACCGACGGGGCGAAGCTCGCGGACTCGTTGCGTCGGCAGGCTGCGGCGTGGCGGGTCATGGCGGACGACGCCGAGGCGGACGCTGACGACGACGGTGGGATCGCGTTCCTCGAGTTCTCCCCGTATCCGGCCGGGTGGTGACCTGATGCCGTTCACGTCGACCAGGGTGTTTCACCCGCGGTGGGCGCAGCACCTGGCGTCGGTCGCGGACGACACCCACAACGTGACTGTGAAGATCACCGATGGGTCGACCGGTGGCGGGTGGAACCCGACCAGTGGCGCCACGCAACCGACGGTCACGGTCCTGCATGAGGGGCCCGCGATCATCGAGTACGACGCCCAGTCCGGGACGCACAACACGGTCCTCGCGGACCAGCAGGTCGTCACCCGGACCGTCACCGTCGGGTTGGGGCGTACCGCCCCGGTCATCCCGCAGGGCGCCCGGGTCACTGTCACCGCCGTCGACGACAACACCCTGCCTGCCCTGGTCGGTCGGGTGTTCGTTGTGGCCGCGGTAGTCGCACCGTCGCACGGGGTTGAGCAGACGCTCTCCTGTGTTGACGACCAGACGAACCAGCCCAGTTGAACCCTTGGGGGTGAGCGCATGGACGGCGTCACCGTGGACGTGTCCGAGCTGAACCTCCTCGCTGTGGACCTGACCGGGGTGCCCGACCGGGTGGGGGCGCGTGCCGCGGTCGTGCTGCGACGCGCCGCAGTGCAGGTCGAAGCGGAAGCGAAGGTCTTCGCACCGGTGGACACCGGGAACCTGCGGAACAGCATCTCCGTCGCGGAACTCCTCACGGAGATCGACCGGGACACGTACGAGATCGAGATCGGCCCGACCGCGAACTATGGGGCGTTCGTGGAGTTCGGGACGTCCCGCATGGGCCCGCACGCGTTCATGGGGCCTGCGTTCGACCGGGCACAACCGGGGTTCCTGCAGGCCATGGAACAGGTCGCGGAGGGGTTGCTGTGACCGCCCCGGACGTGCTGTACGCCGCCGCCGTGGCCGCGTTGAAGACGATCGGGTCGACCAAGGTCACCGTGTACGAGGCGGACGTCCCCGACCGGCCCCCCGCACTGACGGATGGGCGGGTCCTGCCGTACGTGGTCGTGTGGCCCGGACCTGGCGCAACCGCCACCGATCAGGCGGTGACCGGCCCATCCGGGCTGGACTGGTCCGTGCAGGTCACAGTCGCCGCCGGTGACGTGACGTGGTGCCTGCAAGCGTGCACCCTCGTCCGCGGCGTCCTGCACGGGAAGGTCCTCGTCACCGGCACCGGGCCCCTCGTCGACGACACACCACGCGGGTTGACCGTCACCCGCGACCCGGCCCTCCCGGACCGGTGGTTCGCACCCCTGATCTTCGCCTGCCTGAACCCCTGACCCGTCCCCCGCACGCACCCCGCACCCCTTGGTGTCGGGGTGTTCGTCATGCCCGCAACCAGGAGGCACCCATGGCCCGCAATCAGGACCGACCCGCCCCGAGCGGGCAGTTCACCCCGATCGAGGTCACCCCACCCGCCACCCCGGCAGGGTTCACCGGCATCGAGGTCACACCCGTCGACCTGATCACCCCGACCCCCGCAGCCACGGTCGCCGCGGTCACCAAGAACCGCCCGACCCCGGGCACCACCCCCAAGGAGGACTGACCATGCCCCGCATCGTCGACCTCGGCGTCACCGGCTACTGGTGGCTGTCCGGTGTTTCGTCACTCACGACCCCGTCCGCCCCGAAGGTCACCGACCTGTCGACCGCGAAGAACATCTCCCCCTACGTCGTGACCACCACGTCGATCAACCCGACCGCGTCCGACACCGTCAACGAACGGGCCGTCACGGACGTGTCGAACGCGGTCGTCCCGACCGTCGGGAACTACGAGGGCAACCTCGTCCTGTTCCGCGACTTCACGTCGAACGAACCGTCCGAGAACGACCTCGCCGCGACGTTCACGAAGGGCACGTTCGGGTGGATCCTGCGCCGCCTCGGCAAGCCCCACACCACGAACCTCGCCACGGGTGACGAGGTCGACGTGTTCCTGTTCATGTGCGACGCACCGCAGAAGTCCGGCGGGCAGGGCGACGGGTACCTGAAGCTCACCGTCCCGCTCCTGCAGCAGGGACAGTTCTACCTCGACACCACGATCGTGTCCGGCGGGGCCTGACCCCCACAACCCCGGTGGGGGTGACGTCTTCACGGGTCCGTCACCCCCACCGGTCACACCACACCGACCCGTGACGCACGACCCGTGGAGACCCGTGATGACCGACCTGCCGAAGATCGAAGAACCCGACCCGAACCAGTTCGACATCGACGCGTGGATCGACGACGTCGAACGACCCCACGTCGTCGCCGTCCTGCACACCCGCGACCACGAGTTCGTCACCCGCCTCAACGAGCTCGACGAGAAGATGAAGACGGCCCGCAACATGAAGGACACCGACCGGGGGTTGGACGACCCGACCCCGGAGTCCGTCATGGCGGAACTCACCGCACTGCGGGCGGAACGTGAACGCACCGCCCGCCGGGTGAAGGTGTGGCAGCTGACGCAGGCGGAGATCGCGGCCGTGGCCGCTCGTGCCGCACAGGCCGGGGTCACCGACCCGAAGAGCACCGGCCTGTGGGTGCTTTCCGCTGCGACCGCCGACCCGACCGCCCCCGACTCGACACCCACGTTCACACCCGCCCAGCTGCAGCGTCTGCAGCGGCGGGACGTCACCGGGGAACGCATGGTCGACGAGCTCCTGGCGGCGTTCTCCAAGGCGGAGGCGGGCCTGACGGTCCCTTTCTAGCCCGCGCGCTGCGACGACACCCGAACGTGGTGCTCGAGTTGCGGACGGCGCGGGCGAACCACATCCCGCACTCGACGTTGCGGTCCGGGTCGAAGCCGACCCGGTGGACGGTGAAGGACCGTCTGTTGGCGTTGGCGTTGACGGTGCACGAGGACGGCCTGTGCCGGGGGTGCGGGCACCCGAAGGACCGGTCGTGGAACGAGGACATGGAAGGCGAGTACCAGGCGCACCGTGTCCTGTGTCAGGCGTGTCAGGCGATGCACCTGGCGACGGACGGGCACCCGTTGTCCCCGGCGGAGACCGCGTTCGTGCTGGACATCACCCCGGACGGGTACGACCCGGACCCGCGCATGGCCCCACGGTTCGACACCCCCAACGCCCCACCGTCGGCGGTGCGGGCCCCGGTCAGGGAGTCGTCGATCGCCGGGTGAAGATCAGGGTCTGCACCGCACCACCCAACTGGTCGGACTGCTGGTGCAGGTCGTAGCCGCGGTCCCGTCCACCGGTCACCCACATCTCCCACGGCAGTGTGGAGGCGTGCACGTGCACGGTCACGGTGTCACCGGTGAACGTGCGGTCAAGGATCGCCGGGGCGTCCGCCACGGCCGTCGCACGACGGCGCACATCACCACCTGACGACGCCGCGCCGATAACCCCGGCGACCAGCGCACCGGCGACGACCAGCAGGACCAGGACGATCAGGAACCCCATCCGCCCATCGTGGCGCGAACCGAACACCGGCGGGGGGTGAAGTTCTGGTGCCTGAACGTTCCGTCGTCGTCCGGTTCCGGGCTGAGGTCGCGGACTTCCGCAAGCAGCTCAAGGGCACCGAGCAGGCACTCGGGGACGTCGCGAAGAAGGCGGGCGAGACCGCCCGGTCGTCGTCGACCGCGCTCGGACAGATGGTGCAGTCCGCACGCCGCCACGAGGACGCATGGAACCGGGTCGGTGGCACCCTCACCGGAATCGGCGCGGCCGCCGCCGCAGGTGTCGGGATCGCCGTCGCGAAGTTCGCGGAGTTCGACGAGGCGATGTCCGGGGTCGAAGCCGCATCCCACGAGACCGCCGGGAACCTGGACCTGCTGCGGGAAGCCGCGAAGCGTGCCGGTGCCGACACGAAGTTCTCCGCGTCGGAAGCCGCCGCCGGGATCACGAACCTCATCAAGGCCGGTGTCGACGTCACCGACGTCCTCAGCGGTGGACTCACCGGGGCCCTCGACCTCGCCGCCGCCGGGGAACTGCAGGTCGCGGACGCCGCCGAGTACACGGCGACGACCCTCACCCAGTTCAAGCTGTCCGGGGACAAGGCCACCCACGTCGCGGACGTCCTCGCTGCCGGTGCCGGGAAGGCGCAAGGTGAGGTCAGTGACATGGCCGAGGCCATGAAGTACGCCGGTGTGCCCGCATCCCAGCTGGGGGTGTCCCTCGAGGAGACCGCGGGGACGGTGGCCCTGTTCGCGTCGAACGGGATCATCGGTGAGCAGGCCGGCACGTCGCTGCGCGGCATGCTGTCGTCTCTGACGTCGCCGTCGAAGGATGCGGCGGAGGTCATGAAGGACCTGAACCTGCAGGTGTTCGACGGGCAGGGGAAGTTCCTCGGGTTGGCTGGTGTCGCGGACCAGTTGACGAAGGCGACGTGGGGGATGACGGACGCGGAGAAGGCGAACGCGCTCGGGAAGCTGTTCGGGAACGCCCAGTTGACGGCGGCGAACGTGCTCCTCGCTGAGGGTGGGGACGCTGTTCGGGAGTGGACGGACAAGGTCAACGACGCCGGGTATGCGGCGGAGACGGCCCGTCTGATGACGGACAACCTGAACGGGGACATCGAGCGTCTCGGGGGCGCCCTGGACACGGCCCTGATCCAGACGGGTGAGGCTGCGAACGGGGTTCTGCGGACGATGGTGCAGACCCTGACGGCCGCGGTCGACGCGTACGGGTCCGCGGACCCGATGGTGCAGCGGCTTGCCCTGGGCGTGGGGGTGTTGACCGCGGCGGTCGGGTTGGCGGCCGGTGGGTTCCTGCTGATGGCCCCCCGGATCGTCGCGACGAAGGCGGCCATGGATGTGCTGGCCGCGTCGATGCCGAAGACCGTTGCCGCGGTCCGTGCTGTCGGGTCCGCGATGACCGGGCCCCTCGGGGTCGGGCTCGCCGCGGCGACCATCGCGTTCGGGGTGTTCGTGAAGCACCAGGCGGACGCGAAGCAACGGGTCGACGACCTGAAGAGCTCACTGGACGCGCAGACCGGCGCGATCACGACAAACACGCGAGCCGTCGCGTACAAGCAGCTCGTCGACGAGGGCACGATCGACTACGCGAAGCGACTCGGGCTAAGTCTTGATGTGGTCACGGACGCGGCGCTCGGCAACGAGGAAGCCATGGACGAACTCCGTGCCGCTGCGGAGCGAGTCCAGGTGAAGATCGACAACCTCACCGAGTCCGAGGGGTACAACGGGGAGCAGACCAAGGCGGCCCGCAAGGAACGGGCCTTCATGGGGCACGTCCTGGAAGACACTGCCACGCAGACGGACAAGGTTCGGAAGGCCCAGGCCGCGTGGAACGACGAGCAGGCCGCGGGCATCGGCGTCACGAAGGACCATGCGGACGCAACCGACGGCGCGAAGTCCGCCCTGCTGGAGTACGCGGACGCGACCGACGACGGCACCGCGTCCGTATCCCAGTTCGTGAAGGCCCTCGACGACCTCATCGACGGGATGAAGGAACACGCCGGGATCGCCCTGACCGCCCGTGAAGCGCAACGCCAGTACCGGCAAGCCGTGGACGACGCCCGGGACGCACTCACCGAGAACGGGAAGACCCTCGACCTGAACACCGAAGCAGGTCGCAAGAACCAGGCCGCCCTCGACGACCTCGCGAAGTCCGGTTGGGACCTCATCGACGCGAACAAGGAGCAGGGCGCCACCCAGGACGAGCTCCGCAAGACGATGCGGCAACTGCGGGACGACTTCATCAAGCAGGCCGAGTCGATGGGCATGTCGAAGGACGCGGCGACCGCGCTCGCGGACCAGCTGGACCTGATCCCGGACCGGGTGAACGTGCAGATCGCAGCGGACACGGCCCGGGCGTCGGAGTCCGTGCGGCGGCTCATCGAGAACTTGAACGGTCGGGTCGCGACGATCCGGGTGCGGGCGACCCTGCCGGACCTGAACGGTCTCGCGTCAGGGTCGGGTCGTCCCGGGTTGGCGACGGGCGGTCAGGTCGTCGGCCCGGGCACGGGCACGTCCGATGATGTGCCGATCTGGGCGTCGAACGGTGAGTTCGTGGTCCGGGCTGCCGCGGTGCGCAAGTACGGGGTGGACTTCTTCCACCTGTTGAACGCGGGTCGGTTCGCTACCGGTGGGCCTGTCGGGCATTACGCGGCGTCGTCGACCCCGTCGACTGGTCGTGTCGGTGGTGGCGTGCAGATCACCGTCGGGAACATTCAGGCAGTCAACCCGGATGCGGCGGCCCGCGCGTTGGTGACTCGCACCCGTGACGCGATCGCCGTGACCGGCCTGGCAGGGATCGGGGGTGCGGTGTGACCGGTGTCGTCTACGGCGTCCCGTACATCCCGCCCGGTCCCCCACCTGACCTGTGGCCGGGGGTCACCATGGAGTGGCACGGCACCGACGGGACCGTGTGGTCCCTGCACGGGTCCCGCCAGTCGGGGATCCGCATGCAGGCCGGTGTGCGAGGCATGGGCGTCACCCCCGGTGAGCACACCGTCGACCAGACGGCAGGCACGGAGGGCGGCCGGTGGCAGGGGTTCCGTGCCGGGGTCCGTGAGGTGTTCTGGCCGTTGTGGGTGTGGCACGACGACGGGTCGCAGGCGTGGTTGGACTACGACGCCGCGTTCTGGGCGTCCCTCGACCCGGACGCCACCGGCCTGTGGGTGATCACCCAACCGGGCGGGCGGACCCGGTCGTTGCGGTGCCGGTTCGTGTCCGACGGGGACCCGTCATGGGATGCCATGCCGGGGCGTCGCGGGTGGGCGCCCTACGGGGTGACCCTGCAAGCGGAGGACCCGTACTGGTTGGGTTCACCGGTCGTGCGCACGTTCGAACAGGCGGCCGCGTCCCCACCCCCGTTCATCCCCGAGGGTGGTGGGCCGCCGTTCGAGATCGCGGAGGCCGTCTTGTCGTTCGACACGGCGACCATCACGAACCCCGGTCAGGTGCCCGCCTGGCCGCAGTGGTGGATCGGTGCGTGCACGGCCGGGCAGTACGGCACCGCGGACGGTGTCATCGACGTGCCGTTCGAGATCGAGACGGGTCGCATGCTCGTCGTCGACACGCACCCGACGGTGCGGACCGCAGTCGAGATCGACACGTTCGACTCGACAGTCGACGACGACGCTGCACGCGTCCAGTGGGTGGCTGACCGGGTGCCGTCCGGCACGGACCGCACCATCGAGCTTGGTGCGTCCACGACGTTCCAACCGGTCCCGAAGGGCGGGTCGGTGCCGTTGACGATCAACGTGACGGACCCTGCCGGTGACGTGCACGTCCGGTTGGAACCCCGGTACCGGCGGGCGTGGTGAACGACGACGTCGAGGTGACCGTCTGGGACAAGACGTTCACCCGCACCGGGTGGGTGGGTGACCCGGTGCAGGTCGTGGCGACTCCCCGGCACAACCAGCAACCGACCGCGTCGATCACCCTGCGCGGTGACGACCCGAAGGTGACCCTGCTCGCCGCACCGGGCGCCCGTGCCGTGATCCGGTACCGCGGGGAGCACCTGGTCGGTGGACCGGTCCGGTCGTGGCGGTCAGAAGGGAACGCCACGTCACGGGTGTGGACGTTCGAGGTGGAGGACGACTGGCGGCTGCTGACGCGGGTCCTGCTGTGGCCTGTCCCCACCGCGGCGATCACCGCACAGACGTCCCCCGTGCACAAGGTCACCGGGCCGGCGGAGACCGTCGTGAAGACGTTCCTGCAGGCCGCGGTCACCCGCCTCGCACTGCCTGTCACGATCGCAACCGACCAGGGGCGTGGCGACACGATCACTGCACAAGCTCGGTTCGACACACCCGCGGACCTCCTCGGTGCGCTCGTCGACCAGGCCGGGATCGGGGTGAGCGTCCAACAGGGTGACGGTGGGCTCGTCGTCGACTGCTACGAGACGAGCGCGTGGCCGATCACCCTGTCTGAAGACGGCGGCACCCTCACCGACGTCACCTACACGGCGTCCGGGTCCACCGTCACACGGGTTGTGGGCGGGTTCGACGGGGAGGACGAGGCCCGCACGTTCCGCACCCGCGTCGACGGCGACCGGGAAACCACCAGCGGGGACCTCATCGAACAGTTCGTCGACGCCCGTGACCTGAAGCATGACGACACGACGTTCACGACTGACTCGACCGCCCGCATGGCCGCCGCGATCACCGCCGGTGCCCCCACCACTGGGCTGCACGTGTCCCTCAACGAGAACGGAACGTTCACGTACGGGGGTCGTGGTGTGCACGTCGGGGACACCGTGACCATCGCCCTCACCACCGGGGTCACCGTGACCGACGTCCTGCGGTCCGCGACCCTCACCTGGTCCGCATCCGGGGTGCGGGTCACCCCACAGGTCGGGGACCGCACCGACGACCCGACCCTCACCCTCGCCCGCGCAGTCGCCGCGGTCGCACGCCAACAGCGACGACTCCACACAGGGAGCTGATGCATCGTGGTCATCCAGTCGATCGGGTACGGCGGGACCGTCACTGAGGACAACACGTCGCTCTGGTTGCCGGACGCGGGCGGTGTCCCGTACACGGTCGACGGGATCGACGGGTTCGCCCCATCGGTCAACACGGGCACGGCACGTGCAGTCACCGTGAAGGCCGGCATGGCCGCCGGGTGCGGCATCCGTGACGTGATGGACGAGGACGCGGTCGTCACGTTCGACGAGGTCACGTCCGGGACACGGTGGGACATGCTCGTCCTGCGACGATCCTGGGCAGGCGCAGGCGGGGCGACCGCCCTCGCGGTCGTGAAGGGCACGTCCTCGCAGAACGCCACGTTCGGGACCCGCAACCAGGACCCGGGGACGGTCGACGACCAGCCGATCGCACTCGTGCAGATCACCGCCGGGCAGACGCAACCCACGAACCTGATCGACCTGCGGGTGTGGCGTGGCCTCGGTGGAGCGGTCGCCGCATCCGACTCGGTGCGGCAGTACATCACAGCCGTCGGGGCACGCCTGCTCATCGGGTACCCGCCGCTCGAGTGGGTGCGGGTCATCAACCCGGCGACCGGGGCCCCCGTGTGGACGATCTACCGAGTCGACGCCGCATCCCAGGTGAACGGGATCCTGCCCATGCGCAACGGCGGCCTCGGCGCGATCATCCCGGAGCGGGCACGCCTCGAACTCGGGTTCGGGATCCCCGCCGGACCGATCCCTCTGCTCGCCGGAGGTAACGCCGCCACCGCCCGCTCCGCACTCGGCCTGGGCGGAACCACCGGGCCCGTCCCGATCGCGAACGGCGGAACCGGGGCCAGCACCGTCGCCGGAGCCCGCAACGCCCTCGGTCTCGGGAACACCGGCGGTGTCCTGCCCGTCGCGAACGGCGGCACCGGTGCCGCGCACACGAACACGGCCCGCAAGTCCCTCGGGTTCGCGGGCGGGCAGGTCGAACTCACCACGTCTGGGGAGACCACGATCTCCACGGGTCTGTCCGGTCCGATCGTCGTCACCCTCACGATCCAAGGGCAGGAGTTCGCCGCAGGCATGGTCGCGTGGGTGACGTGGAAGTCCGCGTCGTCGGGGTCGTTCCGGGCGCAGCTGATCGGCACCGCGGCCGGTCGTCAACGAACCGTGAACTGGATCGCGATGGAGACGTCCTGATGGCCGGGCCCGAGCAGCGGCCCGCCGCTGAACCCATCCCCGTGACCCTCGCCCGCCTCGAAGGGAAGCTCGACACGTACGCCGCAGGGAACGCGGCACGGCTCGACGAGCTCACACATCGCATCGACAGTGCGGACACCCGGATCAAGGACCTGACGTCCCGGGTGGGTGCCGTCGAGGTGGAGCAAGCAGCGCGACGCCCCCGCGTGTCGGGGTGGCAGGCAGCGGCGGTGATCCTCGCCGGTCTCGGGATCGTGACCGGCGTGATGACCGCGGTCGTCGGTTGGCTCGTACAGCGACTCTGAACAGGAGGTTCGACCGTGGCCCGTTACCCCGGGGCGATCTGGAAGCCCATCGACGAGCAGTACACGTCCGGCCTGCGGATGGTCGCGTTCAACCGGGTGAACCTGCACGTCGCCGTGTCCGAAGCGTCGTCCCTGTGGTCGTTCTTCAACGCGCCGGGCCGTGCAAGCTCGCACTTCTACGTGCGTCGCGACGGGACCGTCGAGCAGTACCGGGACACCGCGTACCGGGCGGAAGCCGACCTCGACGGGAACGACGCGACCATCTCGGTCGAGACGCAGGGCGGGCTCAAGAACGCCGACACCGAACCCTGGACGGCCGCCCAGGTCGAGACGCTCGCCTGCATCTATGCATGGGCCGTCACCACCCACAGGGTGCCCGAGCACCTCGCGACCGACGCGAAGGTCGGACCGTCGTCGCACGGCCTGTCCTGGCACCGCCTCGGCATCGACGGGAACTTCCCCACCCTGCCGTCCCCGCTCGCCGGGCGTACCCAGCGCGGCGGCGGCATGCACTACTCCACCGCCCGTGGGAAGCGCTGCCCCGGCGACGCGAAGATCCGCCAGATCCCCGACATCTACGCACGCGCACTCGCGATGCTCCACCCCGAGGAGGACGACATGCCGCTCAGCCAGAACGATCTCGAGGGCGTGCGCGAGGCCGCAGCCAACGGCACGTACCTGCTGCTGACCGAGGCCGCGGGCGGGTCGACGAAGCGCGGACGACAGTCGCGTGACGCGCTCGTCGCGATCCTCGACCCGCTCGTCACCGCACGCGTCGCTGACGTCCTCGACGAGCAGACGCTCGCCGCCGAGCTCGTCAAGGCCGGGGTCGCGGGCGCTGACACGGCGGCCATCGCGAAGGCTGTGAAGGCTGCCCTGTCGAACGTGACGGCGACCATCGACTTCGAGGCGCACTGATGGGTGAGCACCTCGTGCCGGACATGGTTCAGACCGCGGCGCGGCGGGCGTTCCTGCGCACCGCCGCACAGTCCCTCGCGAACGGGTTCCTCGTCCCTGCGGGCCTCGCGTTCGCGTTCACGTCGTCGTTCCTGGCCGCGGCCGGGCTCGGTCTGGCCGGTGCCGTGTGGCAGGCCGTCACGAACGGCGCGCAGGCGTACTTCTCGATCCTCGCCAAGGGCATCCCCGAGGCGTACACCGGCCGGGAGGGCTGACGTGGTCACGTACTTGTTCGACCAGTTCCTGGCCGTGGATCCGGCGATGGTGCCTGCGGCGAACGCGGCCGGGCAGGTGTATGCGCCGGATGACATCGGGTTCACGACGCCGCTGCCTGCGTTCGACTCGTCGGGTACCCCGATGCTGTCGGTTGATGCGAACTCGGCGGGGGTGGTGCCGCCGTTCCAGGTGGAGGACACCCCGGTCGTCGTGTGGCGGTCCGGGCAGTGGGCGTTCCCGCGGACTGCGGCGCAGGCGGTCGTGGAGCTTGCTGCGGACTCGGCTGCGGCGGCGCAGGCGGCGGCTGAGGCGGCTGCCGTGTCGGCTGCGGCGGCTGCGGCGACGGGTGTCCCGCCGGTTGGTGCGGACAACCTGGTGTTGACGACGGTGGATGGTGCCCCGGCGTGGGCGCCGTCCACGGGTGGGGCGACGGTGCATGTGGTGGAGTCGTCCACGGAGCCGACGACGGCACCACCGGAGGCGGCCGACGGGGACTGGGTCGTGTGGGTGGAGACCGTGTCCTGATGGCTCCCACCGTGTACGTCGTGGAGGGTGGGGTCCTGCGGCCTCTGTGGGTTGTGGGGGCAGGCGGCGGGGAAGACCCTGGCCCGCCCGCGAATGTTGCCCCGTCCGCGGTGGGTTCGTTGTCGTCGACGGTCACAGCATCCGCGGTCACGTTGACGTGGACGGCAGCGACGGACACGGACGGTGCGGTCGACTCGTACCGGGTCACCCGTGACGGTGGCAGCCCGGTCATCATCGACGCAGGCACCCTGACGTACACCGCAACGGGGTTGGCCGCGCAGACCGCGTACACGTTCGCGGTGTGGGCAGTCGACGACCAGGGCGCGGCGGGACCGCACACCACGACGGTCGCAACAACGTCGGCGGTCCCCGCGGAGACGGTTGCGCACGGGTCGGAGATCACCGCGACGAACACGGGTCACACCGCGTTCTACGACACGGGACTCGGCCGGTACGTCACCGACGGTGACCTCACCGTCCACAACTCCACCGTGTCCCTGTCGGACTTCGTCGCCAACGGCGGCACGATCACCCGACGGTGGTTCAAGGGCGGCCTCATCATCGACCGCACCGGAGTCACTATCCGCGCGTGCAAGTTCGACCAAGGCGTGTCCGGGTACTACGCCGGACAACACCGGCCGTTCACGCTCGAGTGGTGCACCATCGACACACCTGGGTCTGCCGGGGACGACGGCATCCACTTCCAGGACTACATCGCATACCGGTGTCGCATCGGCGGGAACTCCGACGGCGCGAAGACCAACGGGAACGTGTCCCTGACCGAATGCTTCATCCGGGTCGAGGGTCAGGACTCCGCCGACCACAACGACGGGACGCAGAACGTCGGCGGCAGTGGTCCCGTCACGATCGAACGCTGCAACATCGACTGCCGACCCACCAACGGGATCGGCGCACCGAACGCCGCGCTGTTCTGCGCCGACGGTGCCGCCGGGCTGCAGACCTGGCACGACAACTGGTGCGCAGGCGGCGGGTACGTGCTGCGCCTGTACGAGAACGCGACGTACGACGTGCAAGGCAACAAGGTCCTCGACGGGTCATGGGTGTACGGGCCCGCTGCCCGTGCCGTGATCAGCTCCGACGCTGTCACGTGGGGCACCGAACGACCCAACGTCCTGGTCGACGCATCCGGATCCACCCTGTCCACCCTCACGAAGCCCTGACCCGGAGGACCCCATGGCAACGATCATTGAGGTAGCGTCCGCTGCGACGTCGACCGCCGGCACGTCCGTCACCGTCACCCTGGCGAATGCACCGTCCGCCGGAGAGACGCTCATCGCGTTCGTCGGCCACTCGGACGACTACCCGGCAACCCCGGCGGGGTGGACGAAGGTCGAGGAGTCCGCGATCACTGGTGTCACGACCTGTTTCACAAAGGCCGCGACCGGGTCAGAGGGCACATCACTGACGTTCACGACCGCAACGTCCGGGTCGATGGCCGCGCAGGTGCTGCGCGTGTCCGGGCTGTCATCTGTGGATGCGTCCGCGGGGAACTCGTCGCAGGGCACGAACAACGTGATCCTGCCGACCCTCGGGTATGCGGCCGGGACCCGGGTGTTCGCGGCTGCGGAGGTCCACGCGACGACCCCACCCGCATCGGACTTCACGTGGAGCGGGTCGCTCGTTGCGGTCGGCGCCAACGCGAAGTCGACGGCGGGTGCGAAGCGGTCAATGCTCGGTGTCGCATCGTTCGAACCGGCGGGGGCCGGGTCGATGTCTGGGGCTACCGCGTCGTACACGCCTGCCGCGACCCCGACGAACGGGCAGGGCGTCAGCGTGAGTTTCCTGCTCGGCACCACCCCGCTCGCGGTGAACGCGGGCTCGGACCAGACGATCGACGCTGCCGGTGCCGCAGCGATCTCCGCGACCGCTACCGGCGGGACCGGGTCGAAGACGTACGCATGGACCATCGTGTCCGGCGGGACCGGGACCTTCGGGTCGTCCACCGCCGCGACGACCACGTTCACCCCGTCCGCCGCAGGCACCTACGTGCTGCGATGCACCGTCACCGACGACTCCGGCAGCGCCTCCGACGACGTCACCATCACCGCGACCGCCCGCCGCTACCTCGCATCCATCGCATCGTCCACCGGGTGGACCGCGACCGGCGGGACCGTGCAGGCCGTCCTCGCGGACACGTCGTCCGCGACGTACGTCACGTCCCCCGGGAACCCGACCGGGGCGCTCATCGACGGCACCCTGCAACCCATGACCCCGCCCGCCGCCGAACAGCCCCTCGTCGTGCGGTTGCGCGGCAACAAGACCGGGGCGTCGACCGGGTCGATCGTCGTCAAGCTGTACGACGGGACGACGTTGCGCGCCACGCAGACCGTGGCATCCGTCCCGAACAGCGAGGCGGACATGGTCGTTACGTTCCCCGCCGCATCGATCACCGCGATCACGTCGTGGGCGACCGGGGTCCGCATGACCATCGAGGCGACGGCGGCCTGACCCGTGGCCGCCACGATCACCCTCACCGGCGCCGCCGTCGACGGTGTCGACTACACCCCGTCCGCCGCGGTCGTCCTGACCGCGGTCGGGGTCGAAGCGACCCCGTGGACAGGCACACCAGCCCGGATCGTCCTGACCGGCGTATCCGCCGACGGGGCCTCCCCTGACGCGCCGATCGCACACATCATCCTGACCCGCGTGTACGCGGAGGCGTCCCGACCGGCCACCGCATCGACCGTCAACCTGTACCAGGTCACCCCTGCCGGGTTGATCCCGTACCCCGACGCACACCTGTACGTCGCACACGACGGGGTCCTCATCGGGCTGAGCTGACCTACACACCCACACACGAACAGCCCCCGCCCTGCTCCGGCAGGTGCGGGGGCCGTTTCGTCATGCCTGCGCGGCGCGGCGCCCTCGTGGGAGCGGGCCGCTCGTCGCGTCCCCGATGCGGCGCGCCCGCTGGTGCTCGACCGCCGCCTTCGACCGTCCCAGCAGGTCCGCGACATGCGCCGCCGAGCGGGACCGGTCCAGCGCGAGCACGATCTCCGCCTCGGTCCACGGGACGCCGCGCACCGTGGCCCGCTCGGCCGACTCCCGCAGCGCCCGTGTGCGACGTGCCGCGAGCCGCTCACGCGCCGCAGCGTCCATCTCCCCGGCCCCCGCGGTGCGGCCGGACGCCGCGTACTCGCGCGCCGCCGTCACGGCCTTCGCCTCACGGCACTCGTCGCACCGGCACCCGCGCCGGTACCTCGCGGGCGTGCCATGCGCGGGGGGCGGCGGGACGTAGCGGGCGATGCCGAGCCGACGACGCTCGTGCGCGACACTGCTCGTCGACACACCGACCTGCTCACCTACGACCCGGTCCGGTGCCGTGCCGAGCAGCGGACGCGCCGCGACCCGCCAGCCGGTCACTTCCCGAGCGCCTTGCGGACGGTCATCCGCGCGACACCGAGCCGCGACGCACGGGGGAGCTCGCCCTCGAGCGGGTCGAGGATCGCGCCTGCGATGATCGCGCCCGTGAGTGCGGCCTGCGCGTCGAGGTAGGCGTGGCGGGCGTCGGAGGCGCGGCGTGCGATCCGCTCGTCGGTGTCGTCGCCCAGGATGACGAGCATCGCGCCGGTCAGGGCCTCGCGGCGCTCGCCCTCGTCGTCGGGGTCGGTCCAGCGGGTGTCGATCGCGTCGGCTGCGCGGCTGATCGCGTCGCGCTGCTCGTCGGTCGTGTCGGTGTAGGCGTCGCCCAGCAGGGCGCGCAGGTCGCTGTCGTGCATGGTGGCTGTCCTCTCGGGTGGTGGCGGTCAGGCGGCGAGGGCGTCGTAGGCGGCGCCGATCATGTCGAAGAAGGCGTCGTCGAGCGGGGCGACGGACGTGATCGCGACGGGGTGCACGAGGTGCTCGCCGTACGCGGCGTCCATCGGGGTGTCGTAGGACTCGCGGTCCGCGGTCAGCTCGACGATGACCCACTCGCCAGCGCCGAACGGGATGCCGGAGCCGGGCTCGCTCGCGAGGTAGGCGGCGAGGGACTCGAGCGACTCGCACACCGAGACGCCGACGCGAGACTCCTCGTCCGAGGTCCACGAGTACGAGACCTGCTGCTCGGGGTCGAGCAGGTCGGTCACGTCGCGGTCTGCGGTCTGGATGCGGTACCAGGTCGTCGTCATGGCTCTACTGTATAGCGGTAGACACTGTCTGTCTAGTAGTAGACGCGGGCGAGCGGGTGAATCACCCGACCGCCCGCGCCACCACCGACGCCGGGATCGCCCACACCTCACCCACGCGCGCCGCAGGCAAGCTCCCCGACGCGATCCGCTGCAGCACCGCCTGCCGGGTCACCCCGAGCGCGTCCGCGGCCTGCGTGACGGACAGCAGATCCGGCATCGGCGGCACACCGTTGCGCCGGTCGAACTCCTCGGTCGTGATGACCTCGAGCCCAATGAGCGACGCCTGCGGGGCGACGGATGCGGCGATGGCGCCCGCGAGGACGGTCGCCTGCCGGGCGTCATCGGCGGGGATCGTGACGACGAGACGCGTCTCCCGGTTGTCACCGCTGATCGCGGGGCTGAGGCCGACGAGCGTGTCGATCGTGATGTCCACCCACGGGTCGTCCGGTCCGTCCGGGGCGGGCCGGTTGAGGGTGATGGTCGCGTTGTAGTGCATGGCCGGTGCTCCTGTTCCGGGGGATGATGGTTGGACCCCGGGGCCGGGAGGTGCTTCGATCGCTTCCCGGCCCCGGCCCGTTCACCGCTGGGGCGGCCAACGGAACCCGGCACGACGGACGGCCGCCATGCCGTTGCGGAACGAACGCCAGTCGCTCGCGGTACCGGAGAACGTGGCGACGACCCTGCCGTCACGCGACACCATGAGGTGCCCGCGCTTCGTCACGGCGACGTCGAACCCCTGCGCCTTGAGCTCCTTGACGACCTTCCGCAGATCCTTGTCCATCTTCATCCCTCCCTTCCTTATTGACAAGCCCATCCTACCTATAGGCTTGCCGCCTAGCAAGGGTTAGGGGTGCGTCATCCCGCGATGTGCAGCACCGCATTCACCGGCTCGACCTGCGGCAACACACCAGCCATCGCCACGTCCGCCGCATCCGCCGCACCCGCATGCGCATCCGACGCCAGATGCCCATACCGGTCGATCGTCGTCTTCACCGACTTGTGCCCGAGCCGGTACTGGATCACCTTGAAGTTCACACCCGCGTCGATCAACCACGACACATGCGTGTGCCGCAGGTCATGCACCCGCGGGCGCTTCCCGATCCCCGACGCCACGACCGCCGGCCACCACGTGCGCTCCCGGAACCGCGGCGCCTGGATCCGCATCCCCTCGACCGTCGTGAACGCCAGATCGTCTGGCGCGCCCCGCACGGCACGGAGCTCGCGCACGAGACCGGCGGGCAGGGTGATCGTGCGCTTCCCCTGCATGGACTTCGTCGATCCGAGGTACACACCGGTTGCGCCCTTCTTCCATGCCCGGGAGATCCGCACGACGGGTGTGTCCGCGTCGAGGTCGAAGTCTCCCCACCGGACCGCGGTCGCTTCCCCGAACCGGCATCCGGTCCCGACGAGGAACGCGACGAACAGTCGGTAGTGGGCGCGGACGTGCCCGTGCAGGGTCGTGAACTCGTTCGCGGACAGGAACACCATCTCCCGCGTCTCCGCGTCGGACGGGAGTGTGACGCCGCGGGCGGGGTTGCCGGTGATGTGCCCGGCGGTCACCGCGGACGCGAGGACTGTCGACAGGAACCGTTGGGCGTTCGCGATGGACTTCGGGGAGTAGCACACCGGTTCGGGCACTCGCACGGGCGGGGTGTCGGGGTTGGTGCTCGTGGCGCGCTGCGCGGCGAGCGCACGGCGGCGTGCAGCCTTGGAGTCGCGGGTCTCGACGAGGCGTTGCGCGGCGACCCACCGGTTCACGGCCGCGGCGTCGATCGTGTCGAGGGGCAGGTGCCCAAGGGCCGGCAGCCATGTGCGTTCGGCCATGCGCCTGTAGTCCGCGACGGTGCCGGGGGTGGCTGACGCGGCGAGGCGCTCGAGGTGGGTGTTCAACCATCCGGCGAGGGTGGGCATGCCCCGGTCGGAGTCGTCGCCGCGTTGTCGGGCGGCGCGGGCGGCGGCACCGCCGATGCGGTCGATGAGGCGCGCGAACTTCGCGGCCGCGGCGAGGGCCTTGGCCCCGTCGGGGTCGTCGTCGAACGGACCGAAGGTGTCCTTCACGGGGTTGGACTTCGGGGCGACCCGGTAGCGGACGTGCGCGGTGAACCGGCCGTCCTTCGCACGGTAGAGCTGCGGTCTCGGTGCCAATTGTGGCTCCTTGTTGGCTCTTGTGTGTCCTGGGGGCGTGTCCACGGGGATCGTTGCGTGATCCCCGTGGACGTTCCCGCTGGTCAACAGCCTATCCGCTCGGGGTGGCTAACGGGACTTGAACCCGCGACCCCCGACGAGCCGGATACGGCTGTGACCAGCGTCAATGCAGGTCACCCGGGAATCACACCCGTGTAACCATGTTGCGTTTCATGGGTCGTGGACACCTCCCCTTGTGTCCGTGGACACGCCGATCACGCCTGCGACACCGACACGTCGACGTCGCCCACATCCACCGACACATCCCCCGCGGACTGCACCGTCACCCCACCCACAGTCGACGACTGCGGCGACGCGATCCGCACCGCCGACCCCGACCCCAACGCCCGCGCCACGACCTCCACCACATCCACCCCCGCCACCGCGCACAACGCGAGCAGATCCGTCACGTCACCCTGCCCCTGCCGCTCGAGATGCTGCACCGCGTACACCGACAAGCCAGCGGACAGCGCAAGCTGCTCCTGCGACAGCCCTGCCGTCTTGCGTGCCGCACGCACCTGCACACCGATGAGCTGACCGCGCAGCCGTGCCGTGTCCCGCAACGTCGTCAGGTCCTCGTCCATCTGGGGGTCTCCCGTTCCACTCGATCCCAGGAACGCTCCCCCGCCAGGCCACCCCGCCCAACGTCCACATCTCACCCGACCGGCCGACGCGCAACCGGTGGGCGTCCCGGCATGGTAGGCGCCACGGTCTGCGGCGCGGAGCACGTGGGGGTGCATCGTGGAGGACAGCATCGACATGCTCGTCGAAGCGTTGGGCATCAAGCTCGTCGAGGTCGACGGGCTGCCGTCGCACGTGTGCTTCGTCCCCACGCAACGTGTCGGGCTCATCCGCCGCGGCCTGCCCCCCGCGGACTGGCGCGACGCACTGGACTTCCTGGTCCTGGAGTCGTGCCGGGGGTCCGGCCCCGATCTCTGACCCGAACCCCCGGCCCCGACGCATCCGTGAATGCAGCCAGCGCGGTGACCCGAAGGTCGTCATGCCCACCCGTGAACGGCAACAGTTCAAGCATCGCGTCGAGCACGCGCATCGGCGCCTGCCCTTCCTCGGCGGCACGGATCAGCACCCGCACCTGGTCGAGCAGGTCACCGGTGACCTGTGCCCTCATGGAGGCGGCGTCTCGGTCATCGCCACCACTCTCCTCTCGCGCCCGGACGACAGCGGAGATGAGCCGCGACAGCGCCTCACGCTCCTCGAACGTGAGCGACGAGGACACCGCCGGCGGGGTCCACTCCCGGCTCGTGTCGGGCGCGCTCTCCCCGCGGAGCTCGTAGACGCGTTCGGGTTGCACCCCGGCCGCGTCTGCGACTGCTTGGACGGATGCGGGTGATGTGCGGTGCCCGAGGACGACCCTGCGCACCGTCTCGTGTGACTTGTCCGCGGCCCTGGCGAGGTCGCGGTAGGAGTGGATGCGCTTCGGTTCGAGGATCGCCCGCCACTGCTGCGGGATGTCTTCGCTCACGGGCCGACCCTCACTGTGCGGACGCGTTCTGTCTAGCGAAAGGTTAGACGGCGCGTCTACGAACTACACATGTGTGAGCGGGAGTCTCGCGCTCATATCGGCACATCTTCACCCTTGCGCCGTTAGACAGATCCGTCTATCGTCTAGCGTGACGGTTGACACACAGGACAGGACGGAGCACGGTGGTGCGTACGACGGTGAGGAGGTTCGACGTGGAGCTCGTGTCACGTGACGCGTTCCGCCGGTACATGGCGTACCGGGGGCAGTCGGCTCGGTCGCTGGCGGCCGCGGCCGCGCACAAGGGGGTGCCGACGTCGAAGGCGACGATCGGGCACCTGATGTCCGGTCACGTGAAGCAGACGTCCCCGGAGCGCGCCAAGGCGATCTGTGAGGTTCTCGACGTGCCCGTCGACGCCTTGTTCGTGGTCAAGGTGTCAACCGTCCATCGTGACGTGCCGTCGGCGGTGGCGTGATGGGCCGCCGGATCGCACGTGGTCGGTACTACGCGGACGCGCACATGCGCCGCGAGAACGGCAAGCGCTTCGGTGTCGAGGTAGCCCGTCAGGCCCCCACGCTGCGCGCGGCGTGCGCCGCCCTCACCGCGTCCGGTCTCCCGGGGCACGTGCAGGTGTGGTCCGACGTCACCCAGCAGCGGCACCTCGTCGCCGAGCGTGACGAGGCCGGGAACTGGTGGTTGCGCAACCCGTACACCGGGAACCTCGACCCGTTCGATCCCGAGCAGGTGACGCGATGAGCACCCCAGCTCTGTTCGACGAGATCGACGTCGTCGCCCGTGACTGGCGGCCCTCCCGGGTCGAGTCCCGGCAGGCCGTGCGTGAGGCGATCATGCGCACCGCCGCCGAGCACGGCGGGCTCGTGTCCGCCGACCGGGTCCGTGAGCACCTGCCGTCGTGGGTGAACCCCGCACAGGTCGGGGCGGTCACGTGCAGTCTCGTGCGTGCCGGGTACCTCACCCCGACCGGCAGGTACCGGGACAACGGCAACCGGGCATCCCGGAACGGGACGAAGCGCACGCAGGTACGGCGCCTGACCCGGCCGATCCCCCCTGAGGCGGTGGCGTGATGTCGACGATGACGCCCCGGCAGGTCGCAGACGACCTGCAGGTGTCGGTGTTCACCGCCGTACAGCACATGCGCGCCGGGCTCATCGGCGGCGCGTTCCAGATCGTCCCCGGCGGGCCGTGGCGGGTCGACACCGACACGTACCAGGCATGGCGTGCACGCAAGGCCACCGGGGTCACCGTCACCGACCCCGAACGGATCGAACCGCGCAGCACCCGGTCCCGCGCCGCACAGTCCCGCAACCGCAACAACCAGACGAAGTGAGCTGACGCCCAGCACAACCAGCGAGGGCCGACCCATCCCGCCAGGAACCAGGCCGACCCTCACCTCACAGGAAGGTTCGCACACCATGTCGAACACCACCAGCACGTTCCGGGGCCCGTCCCCGCAGTGGGTGCTCGCCGCCGCAGAGAAGCGGTTGCGGCCGATGGTCGCCCGCGGCACCCCCCACGAGGACGTCCTGTCCACGTTCCAGACGTTCACCCGCTGGTACGACCACGCGGTCGAGGCGCACAGCCCGGTCGTCGTCGACGACGACCCGCAGTGGGCCAACATCCTGAAGGTCGTGGCGTGATGACGACGACGACCAGCTACCTGCCCGCGATGCGGGCCGCGATGGGCCTCGTCGAGATGGCGGAGGGCGCGGGGATCCTCGTGCGGCCCGCCGTGTACCCGACCGCGGTCGCCCTGTCCGCGATCGACAGGAGCGAGACCGGCCAGCTCGCGGCCCTCCTGGGGTTGACGGAGCGTCGCGTGTACACGTTCGACGACGGAGACCCGATCGAGGTGTGGACGGGCATGGTCGGCGGGATGACCGTGACCACCCAGCGGACCATGAAGCACCTGTCCGTGTTCGACGCGGCACGCGCCGCCGGGCACGACGAGCCGTGCGCGACCCGGCAGCACATGCGGATGGTCTCGGAGTGCACGTGCACGACGGAGCAGGTGGCGTCGTGATCCGCCGGATCATCGGATGGTTCGTGTGCGACGAGTCGACGTCCGCGATGCTGAGCGTGCAGGACCGGACCGCGATGGACGGGTCGTACCGTCCGACGTGGCAGGCGCCGTGGGGGCGGTCCCGGTGACCGCGACGACCGTACCGGTCGCGGTGGACGAGTCCCGTCGGTGGGCGGCGCACGTCCTGCACACGGCCCGCATGTACGCCCGCGGGCACGACGCCGCGGTGTACGCCCGCGGGGCCCTCGGGACGGCGTGCGGGATGACCCTCGACATGGGCGGTCTCGACCACGCCCGCGAGTACGCGCGCGGTGTAGTCCTCCTCGACGGTGTGGTGCGGCGTGCCCGCGCCTTGCGTGACGCGCGGATCCTCGGGGCGCGACCGTGACCGGCCACGACTACGCCCTGGCTCTCGGGACATTCCGGGAGGACGACGGCATGGACGCGATCCGCCGGGAGCTCCTGGGCGACCCGGAGCGGGTGCCGCAGTGCCCGGACTGCACCGAGGACACCCGTCAGGAGTGCGCGGTGTGTGGTGGTGACGGTGTGGACCGGAAGGCGTTGGAGGACGCCGTGGTCGACGAGTGGTCGAAGCGGTGGAACGCCGGTGTGGACCGGTGGGCTGCGCTGTTCGACGACCCGGACGACGGGGGGCGGCCGCAGTGAACCGGACCCGTACCGCCTGGTATCTGACCCGCCTGTACCTGTTGGCCGCCCGTGTGACGGCCCGACACGTGATCGGAGTGCGCTGATGATGACGGAGCTGTTCTCGCACCGTGAGGCCCCGCATGTCGCCCCTCGTCGTGACGGGGTGACGGGTCTGGCGTTCGTCGCCCCGCCGACCCCGACGGGTGTGGCGGACGCGGCCGTTCTGGACGTGCTCGACGCGATCGCGGACCTGACGGAGGTGCCCCGTGGCTGAGTCGATCACCACCGCCGACGAGTCCGCCAGGGTGGTCGTCGCACGCCCCGACGGGCAGACCGCCCCCACGATCGACGCCGGGAAGGCGCTCGTCACCCTGTCCCGGTGGATCGACGACGGCAACACGGGCCGCGACCCCGAGGCGATCACGTGGGGTCGGATCGCGAAGCTCGCCGAGGAAACCGGGGAGGTCATCGCCGCGTTCATCGGCGCGACCGGGCAGAACCCCCGCAAGGGCATCACGCACTCGACGATGCACGTGGTCGACGAGCTGCTCGACGTCGCCGTGACCGCGTTGGGTGCGGTCGAGCACATCGTCGGGCACGACGGCAGCGCACTGCCCCGCCTCGACAGCAAGATCCGCACTGTCGCGATCCGCGCCGGGGTCGAGCTGGCGGCCGCGCCGGGCGTGGACGCCGCGCCGGGCGTGAGTGCGGA
>Ga0206107_1000203_pt1 | contig 37656 bp, 34 predicted proteins | sample 2B0metagenome_FD_148652 | JGI IMG/M metagenome (GOLD analysis project Ga0206107, IMG submission 148652) | Enriched microbial communities from leaf-cutter ant dump, University of Wisconsin, Madison, United States - 2B0 | ecosystem: Environmental > Terrestrial > Nest > Insects nest > Nest dump...
CAGGCTGACGTCTTAATATTAAAAACTGATGTCTCGGTATTAAAGGAAGATGTCGCAATACTGAAATTAGACGTTTCAGAACTGAAATCCAATGTCGCAATACTTCAAGCTGACGTCTTAACATTAAAAACTGATGTCTCGGTATTAAAGGAAGATGTCGCAATACTGAAATTGGACGTTTCAGAACTAAAATCCAATGTCGCAATACTTCAAGCTGACGTTGCTAATTTGAAAACAGAACTTTCAACATTCAAAGCCGAATTTCTAGAGTTTAAAGTATACATTTTAGAGAGAATGGATAAGCTTGAATTAAGAATATTCCGTTTAGAATCTGATATGAAATTAATGAAGTGGATGATGGGAGGTTTGCTGGCTGGAGTCGGCAGTCTGGTTTTAAAAGCCTTTTTCTAGGTATATACCCGTGGTCTTTGAAAATGCTATATTTTCTCCGGCGTCATCCCCACGAAAGCGGGGATGACGAGGGAAACAGGAATGACGTCTATGGAAGTTGCATTTTGAAGTAACCTAGGTATGTATATACTCGTGATCTTTGGAGACGCAAAGTTATACCCGAGTATTTCAAAAGGGGATATTAGGGGAATAACCGTTCAATGATCCACTGACAGCCTTCTTTTCGATAACGCAGCCTGTCATGAAGGCGGTTATCACGCCCTTGCCAAAACTCTATAGAAAAAGGTTCCATGTAAAATCCTCCCCAGTTTTCTGGTCTTAAGACAGGCTTATCCGTATACTCAATAGTAAGTTTTTCTACGCGTTCTTCTAATGTCTTACGGGAAGCTAATAATTCGCTCTGCGAGGAAGCCAATGCAGCAATCTGACTGGGTTTGGGCCGAGAAGCAAAATATTCATCAGACCACTCTGATGGCACTCTATCCACAGTACCGCGCACTCTCACTTGCCTGGAAGTAACAGGCCAATAAAAATTAAGTGCCGCACTGGGATTTTTTGTTAGTTCTCTGGCCTTCGTACTATTATAATTTGTATAAAAAACAAATTTTTCCTCTTTAATCTCTTTTAGAAGTACTACTCGAAGATTAGGCAAGCCTCCTTCGTCCACTGTGCCAAGTGTCATGGCCAACGGATCAACTTCGTGTTCCATAACTTCTTTAAACCAGCGCCCAAACTGTTCGAAAGGGTTCAAGGATACATCTTTTTCAGAAAGAAAACGCTGGCCGTATTCCCGCCGAATGCTTGTTAAATCTTTCATGGTACTCAATCTCTTGATTGCTATGCACGTTAAAGAATACTAAATTTTTTCACTCCTTTGAAAGACGAAGGGTATAACATATTATTTAGCCTTTACCTTTTTTACCTTACTTGAACGAATTGCCGTTAAAGTCAAATCCAACAGCTCGCGAATAGAAACAAAAAACATCGTAAAGTTCAATGACTGGCTGTTTTTTAATTCGGTCAGAATCTGCTGCCATCTTGCAATTAATGGAGCAAAACGCTCTTTCCACAGGTTGAGGCAGGCACTCAATTCCATTTTTTCCGACACCTGGCTTAGTATACCATGAGTTAACATACGCTGCTGGCGATCCAAATCATCCCGAAGCGCCTCTCTGGAAAGCGCCTCCCAGTGATTTTCTGTAGGATGAATAATGACCTGCTCGCGGACCCAGGTTAAATCCAAATAATTGCCGACAATAAAATAAGTTTTTGCCACATCAGCAACAGGACGGTTTAACTCACTGGCAGTTTCAACTACATCCAGAAGGGCAAATAACCAAGGGGCTAAAGAAAATTCTTTGGCTAATGCCTTAGAAACACCCAACTCAACATATTGTGCGAAAGCCTGTTCATATTTTTCACGCTCGGCTTCAGTCAAACATTCAGGAATGGCGTTTTTAAAAGCTTCAGCTCCAGGCCGGTAAAACTCAATTATCGCAGCAATATCCAGGTGCATTTGGTTTGATCGCAGAAGCCAGCGTGTTGCCCGTCGCATGAGCCGGACACAAACCATCATCATATCAATCTGCGCCTGAACTGAAACTTTGCTATCCAGAGACTCAATTCCAGCCCATAGTTTATCCACATCAAAAATACTGCAAGCAGCAGTATAGGCTCTTACGATATTGCTAACACTGGCACCTGTCTCATCCTGACCTCGATAAATAAAGGTAAATCCCATTTTATTGACAACAGCATTACTTAATTTGGTAGCAATAATTTCCCGTCTAAGATGATGCTGCTGCATAGCCTGCGAGTAATTTTCCTGCAGCGGTTTTGGAAATGCGCGAGATAAAATTTTAAGAAAATAAGGATCTTCAGGCACATCAGAGGCCAAAATCTGATCGCTTAAGATTTTTTTCGTATAAGCAAACAAGATCGCCATACTAGGCCGCGTCATTCCCTTGCCATGAAGCTTGCGCTCTCTTAACACTTTCTCTTCCGGTAAAAACTCAATGGCGCGATCCACTAACCCTTTTTCTTCCAGGTCTTTCATATAGCGAATATGCAAATCTACCTGCCGATAAGCTTGGGCAGCAGCAAAACTAATCGCCTGGGTTTGTTGGTAGTTATCACGCAATACTAAATCCGCAACCTCATCAGTCATTTTTGCTAAAAGCTGATTGCGCTGTTTTTCTGTCATATCTCCATTAACAACGACATGGTTAAGCAAAATTTTAATATTGACTTCATTGTCTGAACAATCCACACCGGCGGAATTATCAATAAAATCAGTATAAATCAAACCGCCTTTAAGCGCATATTCAATTCGGCCAAGTTGAGTAAAACCCAAATTGCCTCCTTCGCCGGCCACACGGCAGCGCAGCTCAGAACCATTAATTCTTATAGCATCGTTGGTTCGATCGCCAACATCAGCGCTCCTCTCCTGTTCTGCTTTAACAAAAGTCCCAATACCGCCATTCCATAATAAATCAATAGGCGCTTTAAGCATTGCTCGAATTAAATCATTCGGCTCAATGTTGTCCTGCGAAATTTCAAACCTCTCTTTCATTTCAGGAGATACAGGAATAGACTTGGCCTTGCGGTTAAAAACACCACCTCCTTTAGAAATTAACGAAGCGTCATAATCCGTCCATGCTGAACGGGGCAGATGAAACAAACGCTCTCTTTCCTTAAAACTGAGCTCAGGATCCGGATTAGGATCCACAAAAATATGGATATGATTAAAAGCACCAACTAACTGAATATGCCGGGAAAGCAGCATACCATTCCCAAAAACGTCTCCTGCCATATCGCCAATACCCACCACGGTAAAATTGGTTGTTTGGGTATCCACACCCAATTCCCTAAAATGGCGTTTTACAGACTCCCACGCGCCTCTTGCTGTAATACCCATTTTTTTATGATCATATCCGGCTGATCCACCCGAAGCGAAAGCATCTGCCAGCCAGAAATTGCGTTCCAGAGAAATCGAATTGGCAATATCCGAAAAAGTCGCTGTTCCCTTATCGGCGGCCACTACCAAATAAGGATCTTCATCATCATAACAGTATACATTAATAGGACGGACAACACTGCCGCCCACATAATTATCCGTAATGTCCAATAAAGCACGGATAAACCGTTTGTAACAGGCAACACCTTCTGCAGCTATTTCATCGCGAGTGCCATTTTCCGGAAGGTTTTTGGGATAAAATCCACCTTTCGCACCATCGGGAACAATTACAGCGTTTTTTACCTGCTGAGCTTTCATCAATCCCAGCACCTCTGTACGAAAATCTTCACGCCGGTCAGACCATCGAATTCCGCCGCGCGCTACTTTTGCACAGCGCAAATGAACCCCCTCAAACCTGGGAGAATAAACAAATATTTCGTACATTGGAAAAGGTTTAGGCATATCAGGGATTTTTGACGGCTCTATTTTAAAAGACAGGTAAAGCTTGAAATTTCCATCTTTTCTACGCTGGAAATAGTTTGTCCTAACCGTTGCTAAAATGGCTGAAATATAATGTCTCAGGATTTTATCCTGGTCCAGACTTTCTACCTGATCCAATGCCTTGATAATTTCCTTGTGAATCGCTTCAAAATTAGCCTCTCGTCCCAGTATTTCCCTTGGATCAAAACGCGTCATAAACAAATTAATCAACTGTCTCGCAATTTCAGGCTGACTAATGAGTGCCGTTTCAATATAGTCCTGACTGAAAGGTAAGCGAATTTGCTTAAAATATTTGGCATAAGCCCTAAGAATCATCACCTCACGCCAGGTCAGATGCGCACTTAATACCAGCTTATTAAAGCCGTCATTTTCAGCTTTTCTGAACCAGGTATTTTCAAAAGCTTCTTGAAAAATATCCTTAATTTCGGATAATTCCCAATCCGCTGTCTTTGGATAAAGTACCCCAAAATCATTAATCCAGGCTTTTTTCCCATCCTTCAATTCAATTTCAAAAGGGCGTTCGCTAATAACTCTCAGCCCCAGGTTTTCAAGGATAGGCAGCACATCGGATAACGCAATGGTTGTGTCAAAACGGTAAAGCTTGAATTTAATCATACCGCTGGTATCTCCCAACGGCTGATAAAGGTTCATCTCAATCTGACGGTTCGAGGATAAATGCTCAATATGCTTGACATCATAAACGGCTGTTCTGGACGAAAAATATTCTTTATAACTGCCTGAAAAGGCATTTTCATAGAGATTAAAGAATTCATTTCCTTTTTCTTCGCCGTAGGCAGCCAAAAGATCTGTTTTAAATTCATCATTCCACGACCGTCCTATTTCGATAATTTTTTGCTCTATTTCTTTGAGGTCATATTCCACCAGCTTGTCTGGATCGATCCTTACAATAAAATGCAGCTGCGCAAGGACAGAATCGGTAAACCGCGTTGAAAGTGACACATCCTGTGCCTGAAAACTCTGCTTGATAACATTCTGAATCCGGCGGCCCATATCCGTATTGAAACGGTCTTTAGGCAAATAAACCAAACACGAAATAAAACGTCCATAAATATCTTTTCTGGCAAAAAGACGTATCTGTCGGCGTTCCTGTATATGGTAAACACCCATAGCAATATCTAACAGTTCCTCAGCAGGTGCCTGAAATAAATCATCTCTTGGGAGTGTTTCCAGGATATTCAATAAAATCTTTGCTGTATGGCCTCTAGGGTTCAGGCCGGATTTTGCCATTACCAATTCCACTTTCCTTCTTAGAAAAGGAATCTGACGAGGACTCGCATTATAAGCCGCTGCCGTATATAAACCAATGATCCGGCACTCGCCGACAACATTGCCGGATTTGTCAAAACGCTTGATGCCAATGTAATCAGTATAGGCCGGCCGATGAACAGTAGAAATTTTATTTGTCTTGGAGGTAATCAAAATCTGCGGCGAAAAAAGCAGCTTTTGTGCTTCTGGGGTCATTAACCCCACACGGCGGGACTTTTTGCTGGATTCACGCAATATTCCCAACCCTGTATCAGGTACTTCCTTCAGTACTTTATCCCCATTAGTGCTATCCAGCTGACAATCGCAAACACCCAGAAAAGTAAAATGATGGTTCTCAATCCACTCCAAGAAATCCTGTGATTCAGAAAGCTCTTCCGGGTCAACGAAAGGAGCAATATCTTTTAACTCTGCTGTGGCCTGACGTACTTTCTGCCGCATGGCATCCCAGTCTTCAACAACAGACTGTACGTCATTCACTACCCGTTCAAAATTCTTATGGATTGTTTCAAGTACTTTGGGGTCGGTCTGGCGGTTAATTTCGATAAAAATATGGGCTTCTGGTATAAAATCGTGATTCGCTTCATCATTAGCAGGTAAAATAGCCGTTATTTGATGCTGGCCATTGCGTTTTACTTTTAGGCCGCCGCTATGAATAATTAAATAAGAAACAAACCCCATACGGTTGATTTCCATATGAAGCGAATCAACTAAAAAGGCCATATCATCATGAACAAGCTCAATGATGGTATGGGTAGACTGCCAGCCATCCTGTTCAAAATCAGGGTTATATACCCGTATCTTTGTTTCTCTAGGTATCCTCTGATAAATAAAATTCCAGTAGTTCACTACAGAACCATACCAGTCATCAACGTCCATTCCATTTAAATCATCATGAGATACCGTGCCAAGGTAGTATTTGGCAAACTGCATACACAATTGTCCTTCCTGGCCTTTAACATTTGCCTGAATCCGCTCCAGCACAGACTGAATAATTTGGTTCTTTTCTTCTTCAAATTGCATAGTTGATATTTCCTCAGATCAATGAGATGAACAATTATAATCTTTTATGAAGCAGATAGGAAGGTTAAGGTGCCGAATCCACAACCTGTCCTACAAAAAGTGCTTATCCACTGCGATTTCACCCGCAATTTCTGGATCAATTAATCCTTTACTGACCAACATTTTTAAATGTTGATCCAAAGTATACATACCAGCCGACATGCCTGTTTGTATCGCCGAATAAATTTGGGCCACTTTATCTTCCCGAATCAGGTTGCGGATGGCAGGCGTACAAATCATCACTTCCAATGCGGCAATACGTTTTCCTGCCTTACGTTTAACTAATTTTTGAGCAACAACGGCCTGTAAAGACTCTGAGAGCATGGAGCGCATCAAACTTTTTTCTTCACCTGGAAAAACATCAATTAAACGATCAATGGTCTTGTTAGCTGAACTCGTATGTAATGTTGCAAACACTAAATGTCCTGTTTCCGCTGCAGTCATCGCCAAACGTATGGTTTCCAGATCACGAAGCTCTCCTACCAAAATGATATTAGGATCTTCACGCAATGCTGAACGCAGTGCCGCAGTAAAACTTTTTGTATCCCGCTGGACCTCTCGTTGATTAATCAATGACCGAAGACTTTGATGTACAAACTCTATAGGGTCCTCAATAGTAATAATATGGTAACTTCTGTTCTTATTAATATAATCAATCATGGCAGCAAGTGTTGTACTTTTACCTGAACCTGTAGGCCCTGTCACCAACACTAATCCTCTTGGATAAGAAGCGATTTCCTTAAAAACGGAAGGCAATTCCAGTTCTTCAAGCGTCAAAACATGAGGCGGAATAATTCTAAAAACAGCGCCCAAACCTCTTGCCTGGTGAAAAGCATTGACACGAAACCGCGCCATAGAGGCTATTTCAAAAGAAAAATCCACCTCCCAATTTTCCTGAAATACTTTCTTTACATCAGGTGTCATCATTTCTTCGAATATTATTTCCATATCTGAATTTTCAAGAGAAGCAAAATCCGTTGCTTTTATATCGCCGTCCACACGAATCAAAGGCGGCATTCCTGATGATAAATGCAGGTCAGAAGCTTCGGCTTTAATCGCATACTCCAACAACTCTTTTATGCTCATTGTCAATCCCCTTTTTTTGTGAAAAAATGCCAGGATGAACATTCCTCTTCAACACGCTCACCCTCTCTATAAAAACATTATAGACGCTGAAAAACAGTTTGGTCGAGAGTCTCATTCCGTAACCTTGCTTGCCGTCAGTAAAAACCAGACCAGTAAAAGCATTTATAACGCCTATTTATCAGGGCAAAAAGCTTTTGGAGAGAATTATGTGCAAGAAGCACTGCCCAAAATTCAAATATTAAACCAGCATTATCCTGACAATCATATAGAATGGCACTTTATTGGCCCCATCCAAAGTAACAAAACCAAAGCCATTGCAGAAAATTTTTCCTGGGTTCATAGCATTGATCGTATAAAAATTGCACAAAGACTGCACGAACACCGCCCTGACAATCTTCCGCCCTTAAATATCTGCATCCAGATCAATATCAGCCGAGAACCGGCCAAATCCGGGATACTTCCTGATTTGGATAACATATTGGAATTCATCCAAAACATAACTTCATTATCCAAACTGAGACTGAGAGGTTTAATGGCTTTACCTGCCCCTTCCAGTATCCATGATTTTACTGCCCAAAGAAAACCTTTCCATACTTTAGCTTCATTTCTGAAAATGATTAATCAAACACAATATCCAAAACTTGATACCTTATCCATGGGCACATCGGATGATTACATCGCCGCCATTGCCGAAGGCGCAACCATCATTCGATTAGGAAGAAGTTTTTTTGGCGAAAGATTGAACAAAAAATGTTAAAAGAAAAACTTTATAAGGCTATGCAATATACCCAAAATCCTTGGAATCGCAAGGATTGCTTAGAAGAACGTACTGATTCTGAAAAGCAAGCCTCGCCTTTCCAAAGATCACGAGTATATACCATTCAACCTGCTGCTCACCCTATTCATACGGTTTTAACTTTACCAGGCTCAAAAAGTATTACCAATCGTGCTTTAATTTTATCTGCCTTAGCACGAGGTGAATCTATTTTAAACGGTGTGCTTCACAGTGAAGATACAACAGCTTGCATCCATTCATTAAAAGCCTTAAAAATAGATATTGAACATGATCTTGCACGCGCCCAATGCCGCATTAAAGGCGAAGGTGGGAATTTCCCCGCCAAAAGGGCCCAAATCTGGTGTCAAGATTCAGGTACCACTGTACGATTCTTGCTTGCGGCATGTGCCGCAGCCAAAGAAGGTACATATCACTTTTCAGGAACACCGCAGCTTCAAGCACGCCCATTAGAGTCATTAGTGAAAGTTTTGCAAGAACAAGGCGCTGAGATTGACTCAACACAATTACCATTGACCTTAAACAGCAACCGTTTAGCAGGCGGAAATATTTTTATTCGAGGTAATGAAAGCAGCCAATTTATTTCCGCTTTATTAATGATTGCACCTCATGCGCAAAAACCAGTTACCTTAACCACTGAGTCTTTAGTCAGCTCTCCCTATGTTACTTTAACTATGCAAATGATGAAAGAATTTGGGCTGACAGTCTCAATAAAAAATGATTCTACGTTTCTTATTCAGGCACCTGATTTCTATACAGCGCACCCTTCCTATTCTATTGAACCTGATTTATCAACCGCTTCTTATTTTTTTGCCGCTGCTGCTGTTACCCATGGAAAAATCACTATTAACAACATTGATAAAAGTACCTGCAAACAAGGAGACATTGTATTTCTGGATGTTTTAAATAAAATGGGTTGTCACATCGAATATGGAAAACATTCTGTTACGGTACAGGGAACACCACATTTAAAAGGGCAAACAGTAGATATGAGCAGTATCTCTGATACCATGATGACACTTGCCTGTATTGCACCATTCGCCGATTCGCCAACAACAATCACTCACATTGGCCATGTCCGTTATAAGGAATCCGATCGCATTGCTGCTATTGTGAATAACCTTCGGCAGCTTGGTATTGAAACACAATCAGACGATCATCATATTACAATTTTTCCAGGCATCCCCAAACCAGGTAAAATTGAAAGTTATGCCGATCACCGCATCGCCATGTCATTTTCGCTTATTGGATTACGTATTCCCGGCATTCTTATTAATGGTATGGAATGTGTTTCGAAAACATGTCCAGAGTTTACTGCGTTATGGGAAAAACTAATTCAATGAAATGCTCAAAGGAAAATGCCAATGTCCTATAATCTTGCATTCCCATTGTCCCCTCACCCGCCCTCCGGGCACCCTCTCCCCCAAGGGGAGAGGGGAAACAAAGAAAGTATCTTCGGGCAGCCTCTCCTCTCAAGGGGAGAGGGGAAAAAGAAGGTTCCGAGTGCCCTCTCCCTCAAGAGGAAAGGGGGGCATTTTCAAGTTGTTCGGGTATATTCAAACATGCAGAATTAAACGATAGTGCTTGGCTACTGTTTCCAGATCAAACTTATTTAAAAACAGCGACATACTCATCCAACAGCTTAAGGCTGCCAAATCACTAAAATGCGGCGGCATATACATCGGCATGGTAACAATACCTTCATCTAAAAGGTCAGTCAGTGTCTGGATGTCCTCAATCAACGTTTTTCCTACAAAAAAAACAGGGATATGTTGAACCAACCCTTGTTGAACCGCCAAACGAATGTAATTATAAATCAGAAGAAATCCTTTGGCATAAGACAAATCTTTGGTAAAAGGGCCAGAACCTGCCGGAAGACTTCCTCGAAAAATCCTTACACAGTAGTTATAACAATCATTTTCATCAAAACCCTGTTCGCGAAAGAAGCGGAATATGTCTATAAAATCGGCTCCTTTCCTGACAAGTTCCAGCGCTGCCACTCGATTGGTGATCCTTTGAAGCCTGCTGGGGTAAGAAGAAAAAGTAAAAATTTCATTAATAATGGCCAATCCTTCCTGAGTTACGCTGGAAGAAGGCGATCCTTTACTCAAAAAAGTACACAACGGCTGTTCAGCACCATTCAGCGTTGTTCCCAGATGAACCCACCCTTCATGCACCTCTAAATAGCGCAGATCACGATCGCTAAAACGCACATTCTGGTTCAGTTTAATCACATCAGCACCCGCTGCTGCATCAGCAACAATATCATCACTGAGCTTTACCATAGCCTTGTTGCTATGCTGTGAAAAATAATTGGAGAGACGTTCCTGTAAAATCATCATTGCCTCAGCTGCCGTATGACGTTTTACGTCAGCTTCAGTAGACAATTCCTGCGTCAATGTTTTCAATGTATCACCTAACAATGAACCTAAATCGCTGAGTTTTGGTCCTCCAGGATAAAAAGCATCGTCAGGACTGCCGTAAAGTTCCATAGCCAGATAGGAAAAAAGCGGTGTACCGCGGACAGCCAGCATCTCAATAGCCTTACAATAATCTTCACATCGCCGTTCAATTAATACGGTAATGTTGGAATATTGTCCAAGACGGTTCTTTGCCTCACGAATGATATTGCGGAATTCTGCTGCCTTTTCAGAAGGATCAAAAGGAAGCGGATTGCTCAGGTAATAATCTTCATCTACCATGGGCAGTTTCTGACACCGGTTCTTGAAAAAATCCTGCCGGACGTTATCATCCCACTTGATAGCATCCAAAATACGGATAGGCCCCTGGGCAGCAACGATTTTATCCGACAACTCGCGTATAATCTGATGCTCAGCTTTCAATAGATTTCCAGGCAATACTTATCTCCAGTCTTATAATCATTATCCGGCAAAGTATAGAGGATCTTAAACCAAAAATATACCCAAAACCTTTGGAAATGCGAGATTTGCTTAGAAGAACGTACGGATAATAGTCGGCCGGTAAGTTTAATTATTCACTCAGTGTACAATTAATTCTAAATTTCATGGTAAAATAAATAGCTAATAGCTTTTCACGTTGGATTTTTCATATTTTAAACACAATCTGGGATAACATGGTATGTTTCTGCGAAGGATAAAAGAATACTTTTTTAGGATGGATGACGCTGCAGCGATGAAAAGGCATGTCTTTTATAAGATTGTGGATTTTAAAGAAGAGAAAAACAAATACGCTATCCAATGTATCAATACGAGCGCCATTTTTTATGCCCAAATTGGCGATATTGTAAATGATACGGATATATTATATCGATTACACCCTGCTCAGGCCTGTTATATCGGCATGGAATATGCTGAAATTTTTTATAAAAACCAAAATCATTCAACAGAAAAAATGAATATGAAAAAATTTGAAAGAATAAGTTTTTCTCGTTACGGTGTCTATAATATTCTCTATCTCGATAGAGAAGGAAACATTGCTTTTTTTAATAAAAAAACTAAAGAGGAATATTTAATGAATCCAAAAGATATTGCTTTAAGAGAAGAGTTAATTAATAGATTTGATGCCCAGCAAGCTTTCTACATTGGGTTAAATGCCGGCTTCAAATTAAAATCCAGCGTTAAAAAACAGAGAAAAAACTGTTTTCTAACACCGCATTACCTTAAAATAATTAAATAATACTCCTCATTGCTGAAGGTTAAAATGAAAGATTTTTCCAATAATTTGTTAGGATACAAAATACTTATTTTACTTAGCATGATTTATATGAGCATCATGCTTTGCAATGCCGTTTTAACGAACCGCTACGTTGGTTCTGATGAATTGTTTATCTTGGGCGGTACGTTAACTTCTCCTTTTATCTTTATATTAGATTCCATTATTTCGGAAATCTATGGTTACAAAATCACGCGGACGATGATCTTATTTGGCTACGCAGCGCAAACCCTGTTTGTTCTTTTATGTCAGGCAGCAATTATTATGCCTCATCCTCATTTTTTTATTCACAACGAAGATTACTCCAATATATTGGGCAGTTCCTTATTAAGGATTAATATCAGCGGTTTTTTGGCCTATATCATTGCTAACTTAAGCAATACCTATGTAATGACGAAATGGAAAGCCCTGCTTAAAGGACGTTATTTCTGGTTAAGAAGCATCGGTGCCTCTTCATTTTCCGCAGCTATCTATTCTTTCTGCGCCATCCTGATGATGGAAATGAATGCCATCCCAATACGAGATATACTTAAAATCGTCGCGGCAAGTTATTTGATTAAAATTTCATACGCTTTTATTTTTTGCCTGCCAGCAGCATTATTGGTCAACAAAATCAAAAAAATAACGGGTATTGATATTTATGATTTTCAGCCTATATTTACTCCTTTAAAATACAAACGTGGTGCAGAAGCTTATGATTAATATTAAAAAAATTATTTCCGGAGGCCAAACCGGCGTGGATACTGCTGCTTTGGATACAGCAATAGAATATGATATCCCGCATGGAGGATACTGTCCCAGAGGACGGCTCTGCGAAAATGGAATAATTGATTCAAAATACCAATTGGAGGAAACTGAGACAGAAGACGTTAACGAACGCACTCAGTTAAATGCAGCTCATTCTGATGGAACCCTAATTCTGGTGATGAATTCACTTGAGGGCATATCCGATGGGACCTTGTTTACGATTCAAATAGCCGAGAGGCTAGGGAAACCCCATCAGGTCATCAGCCTTGAGAACTCAGAAAACAGCTTTCCTGCCCTCCTTAACTGGCTGGAAACAAACAACATTCAAACACTTAACGTAGCAGGCCCGAGAGAATCTTCTTCTCCAGGTATTTATGAAACAAGCAAGGCATGGCTAAGTAACTTTTTTGAATATTTAGCAAATATTCCTTCTTTCAGGAAATAATCCAAGAAGTTTGGTTGGCGTGCTCTTAATTTTATGTATCTGAGTGAATGTAGGGCATATCCTAGTCTGTAGGTTTCCTATTGTAAAATAACGTTAAAACAACCACACCGACAATTTCATGCTCTTTTTCTGAAAAATGTAAAATTTTCTTATCGGATGAAATAGGCAGCAGGTTTTTCTCAGGAGGCTCAATAGACAGTTCCTTTAGTGTGATAGCACTGCCATCTTTTATTTTTACTAAAATAAGGTCTCCGTCCATTTCTTTTAAATTGGGGTTGATAACCAGTAAAGTCCCATGAGGAAAACGATGCTGCATCGAAGGTAAACTTTCCAAAACGAAGCAATTTTCACTTAAATAAGCATCATCTTTTGCAGTTACCGTTTGCCATCTTTTCCAATTCTGTAAGTCAAGCTCCTGAATCGAATACATGTCAAGAGCCGTCTCCCAGTCTAAAATCGGTATAGTAAAAGACTTTTTACTGCGTACAACTGCCTCAGTATATAATTTATTGTTACTATCTGAAAGTACATCAAGGCTTACATTGAGATAATCGCCAATTAATCTAAGCGTTGATATTCTCGGATCAGTCGTTTCTCCCGAGGTCAGTCTTTTTATTGTCATATAAGGCAAACCAACTGCTTCAGCCAACTTACTTTCTGAAATCTTCCGATCGCGTAAAATTTTGCGCAATTTTATAGAAAAACAATTCGCAAAAGTCTCTATTTTACTTTCTTTAGCTGAAACCATAACTTTGTACTCAAAACTATCGCTAGTAAACAGGTTACCTTACAAACCAAGACTTTTAAATATTTAAAAATAATTGTTGACAATTTTAACTTTAAAGTTAAAATTGTCAATAGTAAGACAAAAAATAACGTTAAATGACCACATCAATGAGGAAAAGGTTATGCTTATCTTGCATCTAAAAGTCGGAGAAGCCGTTCAGATTGGCAATTCAATAACTGTCCGTGTTTTGGAATATCAAGACGATATTGCTCAACTTGGCATTGAAGCGCCTCGGGCAATTTCAGTCCACCGCGAAGAAATTTACCCTCTATTTCAAGAGATAAAAACAGTCTTTCAACCTGATACATCCAACAAACCTCAAGAAACCTATGAATAATAACCCGCTATCTGCCAAACTGTCAAACCAAGCTCCCTTAGAAGATACGCTTAGAAAGGAATATTCTATTGTTTTTTCATCGACTAATCTTCAGGCAGCACAATCACCAGAAATACCTTCTGAATACCTATCGCTCCAGACCATAAGAAAAATGATAAAACGCCTATTGTCCGAAGCATTACCTCCATACACAATAGGTACCCTTGCCAGCATACTCGGAACTAATGCAGAAGACATAAATATGATTTTGTCTGATCGTGTTTCAGTTTCTATCATTAACAAAATAGCTCTGCCATTAATTAAATGTTATTGCCAAACAGAATGGCCAGAGTACAAAAACTCGAGCAGGCAGGATAATAGCGCTGAAAACAACCTGTTGCGTTGAAACAAGCTATGCTATACTCAGTCTTTTCTAAAAGCAGTTAATTGAATTATACTATACTCAATAATTTCAAATAAGGGGAGATAATTAATAATGAAACTCAAACTCTCTAAAACAAAATCTTTGTTATTTAGAATCTTCATCAAATTAACTTGTATCCTTTTTCCGTGGGCAATACTTTTCTTGCTCGGTAGAATAGGCCCAGCCATTATAGCGCTTATTCTACAGGCTACGATTATCGGCTGGATCCCTGCCATTATCTGGGCAATGAAAGCATGGAAAGAGGAATATGCTCTCTCTGAATCACTTCCGCCAGCTAATCTTTATCCTCCTTCTGATCAAAAGTAATGAACAATAAGATAACCATCCTGATTAATGGCTCCACTGGGAAAATGGGGCAAATAGCTGTGCATGCACTTCAGGAACATCCCGAGTTTGAAATTGTAGGCACTCTTTGCCGAAAAGATAACCTGGCAGAGAAGATCCGTTCATTACGGCCTCAAGTTGCTGTTGATTTAACCAATGCGGCCGTCGTACACGATAATATTGCTGCTTTCATTGAGACAAATACACCTGCTATTATTGGTACAACAGGCCTCTTGTCCTCAGATATCGAAATATTTAAAAATCAGTGTGCTGAAAAAAAATTAGGTATGATTTTTGCTCCTAATTTTTCTATAGGCGCTCTGCTGATGATGAAATATGCAGAAGACGCAGCCCGTTATTTTCACCACGTAGAAATCATTGAAATGCACCATGCACAGAAAGCGGAAGCACCTTCAGGCACAGCAATCAAAACAGCACAGCTTATTGCTGAGAAACTCACTTCCGAACAACCTTTATCTTGCCGCGAGATCATTCCAGGCGTTAGAGGCGGACAATCGAATGATATCACTATTCATTCCATAAGACTCCCAGGAAAAATTGCCCATCAGCAGGTTATTTTTGGCAGTATTGGTGAAACATTAACTTTACAGCATGATACAACAAGCCGTGAATGTTTCATGCCAGGCTTGATACTTGCCTGCAAAACAGTGCTTCAACTCGATCATTTCGTAGATGGTCTTGAAAAAATACTCTTTCAGGAGAAGCCATGAATCAGGAAGTTCCTTTCTATACTGTTTCTCATTATATTCATGGAAAAACCCATACTGTTACCGGAGAGGAAAAACATGCCATTACTCATCCGGCAACTGGAAAAATAATAGGAGAAACCTATCTTGCTAATACCAAGACGCTGGATGCTGCAGTTAATAGTGCAAAAAAAGCTTTTAGTGAATGGGCAGATACCCCTCCATTAAAAAGAGCGCGGATCTTGTTTCATTTCAAGGAATTGCTCCAAAAAAATAAAGCAAGTCTGGCAGCTCTTGTCTCCCGTGAACATGGAAAAACGCTGGATGATGCGGCAGGTTCCATTGATCGCGGTATCGAGTTGATCGAATTCATGTGCAGTGCCCCTTATCTTCTCAGAGGCACTTTTTCTGAAAATGCTGGAAGCCATATTGATTGTTATACTATCCGTCAGCCGCTTGGCATCTGCGCCGGCATTTCACCTTTCAATTTTCCCGTAATGGTCCCTCTTTGGATGATGATTCCTGCTATAGCGTGCGGCAATACTTTCATTCTGAAACCTTCTGAACAAGATCCCTCAGCACCTTTAAAGCTGGCTGAACTGCTCACTGAAGCAGGGCTTCCAGAGGGCGTTATCAATATTATTAACGGCGATAAAAGTATTGTAGAACAAGTACTGTGCCACCCTGACATAAAAGCAGTAACTGCTGTGGCATCCACTCCCGTTGCAAAACATATTTACAAAACGGCTATTGCCAACGGCAAACGCTCACATACGTTCGGCGGAGCAAAAAACCATTGCATTGTCATGCCGGATGCTGATTTGGATATTGCTGCGGATGCCATTGCCGGCGCGGCTTTTGGAGCCGCCGGAGAACGATGTATGGCAATATCAGCCGTTGTCGCTGTTGGTGATACAACTGCTGACAAGCTTATTGAAAAGATAACTCAAAAAATTGAACAGCTGCATATAGGCCCGGGAGATAAACCCAATGTGGATATGGGTCCGCTCATCAGCCGCACTCATCGCGAAAAAGTGATGAACTATATTGAGCTGGGTATTCAGGAAGGCGCTCAATTAGTGGTTGACGGCAGAAAAACTGTGTTTCCAGAACATCCGGAAGGATTTTTTCTCGGTGCTTCCCTTTTTGACAAAGTTCAACCGCATATGCGTATTTATCAGGAAGAAATTTTCGGGCCGGTACTCTGCCTCATCCGCGCTGCCAATTTTGAAGAAGGGCTTGCGTTAATTAACCATCACATTTATGGTAACGGCACAGCTATTTTCACACAAAATGGAGAAACAGCCCGCACGTTTGCCAATAAAGTTCAGGCAGGCATGGTCGGTATTAATATCCCTATCCCCGTGCCTGTCACTTTTCATCCTTTTGGAGGCTGGAAAAGTTCTCTATTTGGCGACCTTGGTATGCACGGCGATCAAAGTATTCAATTTTATACCCAAACAAAAACAGTTACTGTAAAATGGCCTCATACCAGCCATGCGAATAGTAGTTATATTATGCCAAACGATTAGGATTTTTATGAACAGAATAAAAAAAATTGGGTTTATTGGACTTGGGACAATGGGATATCCCATGGCTTTTCGGTTGATACAAGCCGGATATGAAGTTACGGTATATGATATCCGTTCTGAGCCTGCGGCGCAGCTTGAAAAAGAAGGCGCGAAACATGCTTCGTCAATTGCCGACCTTGCAGGTGAGCAGTCCGTTATCATCACCATGCTTCAAACAGGCGAGCAAGTCAAAAAAGTCTGCTTGGGAGAAACAGGCATTTATCTCAATGCTCCTCATCAGTCAATTCATATTGACACTTCTTCCATAGATGTTGCTACCACTAGAGAACTTCACGAAAGAGCAGAAACAGTCGGCCTGCAAGCTTTGGATGCGCCGGTATCCGGCGGGGTTTCAGGAGCCGTTAATGGTACGCTGAGTTTCGCTGTAGGAGGAAATATTGAAACACTTGCTCAGGTAGAACCCATATTGAATGTACTTGGAAAAAGAATTGTACATACCGGAGGAGCAGGTAACGGGCAAGCAGCAAAAATCTGTAATAATATGCTTTTAGCCATTTCCATGATTGGCGTTTCCGAAGCTTTCAGTCTTGCCAAAAAACTGGGCCTATCTTCTGAAAAATTTTTTGAATTCTCCTCTCATGCTTCGGGACAATGCTGGTCAATGACAAGTTATTCTCCCGTACCTGGCCTCGTTGAAAATGTACCTTCCAATCAGAATTACAAACCAGGTTTTACTGCTGCACTGATGCTTAAAGATTTACATTTAAGTCAGGAAGCCGCCAAAAGTGTCAATCTGGATACAACTCTTGGAAAAGCCGCTGAAGCAATTTATCAAAAGTTTATTGAACAGCAGAAAGAGCCGATAGACTTCTCTGCTGTTATCAAGATGATTGAGAATTATCAGGGCACATCCTAGGAAAAAAGCTTTAAAACCGTACTAACAACCCCTGTTATTACAAATCCCATCATGGTCAACATAAAACCCATCATCCACTTTAAATGGCCTATTTCTGATTTCATTCCTCTGATGTCAGCCTTGACTATAACCATATCAGCCTTTAGTTCCTGAACATCAGATTTTAGTTCCCGAATATCAGCCTTGACTATAATCATATCGGCCTTCAATTCATGAACGTCAGATTTTAATTTCTGAATATCGGCCTTAACCACAACCATGTCAGCCTTCAATTCCTGAATATCAGCCTTGACTACAACCATGTCAGCCTTCAATTCCTGAATATCAGCCTTGACTACAACCATATCAGCCTTCAATTCCTGAATATCAGCCTTGACTACAACCATATCGGCCTTCAGTTCATGAATATCAGCTTTGACCACAACCATATCGGCCTTCAATTCATGAAGGTCAGATTTTAGTATCTGAATATCGGCCTTGACCACGACCATGTCAGCCTTCAATTCCTGAATATCAACTTTGACTACAACCCTATCGGTCTTCAATTCATGAACGTCAGATTTTAGTTTTTGAGTATCTGTTTTCACACCAGCCACATCAGTTTTGGAAGCTAATACAGTATCCATACATTCAGATAATGTTTCTTGCTGAAGTCTTACAAAAACTTTAGCTTGATTTTCTGGAATCCCTGCCGATTTTAAGGCCTCGGCATACCTCAATGTATCAAAATGAACCATAATTTTCATATCATTTTTTCCTGCGTTGAACTTAGTACAGCTTAAATACTACCACGCCCCCTGCTTACTTTCCATAGTTTTAATAAATTTGTTATAATCCTTTTTAATTTTCAATTCGAAGGTGTTTATCCATGTTTGATCACTTAACAGAAAAGCTGAGCGGCGCTTTAAAAAATATTCGGGGACAGGGCCGCCTGTCCCAAAATAATATTACCGACACACTAAAAGCCGTCCGCACATCACTTTTAGACGCTGATGTTGCTCTTCCTGTTGTCAAGGATTTCATTCACCAGATACAAGAAAAAGCTATCGGCTCTGAAGTAGCCAATCATCTCAATCCAGGCCAGGCTTTTCTAAAAATTGTACATGACTCTCTCGTGGAATTACTGGGAAAAGAAGAAGCCCCGCTGGCATGGAACACCCAGCCTCCTGCCGTGTTCCTTATGGCTGGATTACAAGGTTCGGGAAAAACGACCACAACAGCAAAACTTGCTGCTCTTCTCAAGAATCGCGAAGATAAAAAAATCCTTCTGGTCAGCACTGACGTTTACCGGCCAGCGGCTATTGATCAGCTAAAAACACTGGCTGAAAACATTGAGGTAGATTTTCACCCTTCCGAACCTTCACAAAAGCCGCTGAATATTGCAGAGAAAGCGTATCAAACCGCCAAAAAAGAACAATACGATCTGCTGATTGTGGATACAGCAGGGCGATTACACATTGATGATGCAATGATGGATGAAATCAAAATACTTCATCAAGCGCTCTCCCCTATTGAAACACTTTTTGTCGTTGATAGTATGACGGGGCAAGATGCGGCAAAAACAGCGAAAGCTTTTAATGATGCTCTTCCGCTTACAGGGATCATCCTTACCAAAACAGATGGAGACAACCGAGGCGGTGCAGCTTTATCCATTCGCCACATTACAGGAAAACCCATCAAGTTTCTTGGTGTCGGCGAAAAAACAGATGCCCTGGAGCATTTCTACCCTGACCGTATTGCCTCTCGGATCCTTGGAATGGGCGACATGCTAAGCTTAATTGAAGAAATTGAGCGGAAAGTGGATAAAGAAAAAAGTGAAAAAATCGTCAAAAAACTGAATAAGGGAAAAAAATTCGACTTGGAAGACTTTAGAGAACAATTAGTACAATTAAATTCTCTAGGCAGCCTTTCCAGTCTTGCGGAGAAATTACCCGGCATGGGCGGCATGCTGCCAAAAACCGATTCTGCCGCTATGCTGGATGCCGGCGGAAAAATGATGGCCAAAAATGTTGCCATTATCAATTCCATGACGCTTAAAGAACGGCGTTTTCCTGACTTATTGAACGGTTCACGGAAACGACGGATTGCATTAGGTTCAGGAACTGAAGTACAAGATATTAATAAATTGATGAAACAATTTACTCAGATGCAAAAAATGCTAAAAAAATTCTCTTCATCCGGCAATATGAAAAAAATGATGCAAAATTTTTCCAATATGGGCAATCTGCCTCAAGGATTATTCTGATGTCTCCCACACATGACCTTTACATTTTTTTCTGCAGCAATATCAAACCTGAAGGTAAACCCTGCTGCGGCGGTGAAGAGACAGAACATCTCTATAATTACTGCCGAAGGATAGTTGCTGAAAACAAATCGTTTTTTAAAGCCCAGGGACGTGTTGTCAAAGTGAATCAATCAGGGTGTCTTGGTCATTGCCGCATCGGACCCAACATCGTTATTTTCCCTGATAACATCTGGTACCGGTGCCATTCAGAAAAAGATATTGACCGCATATTGAATGAGCATGTTATGAATGGACATCCAGTAGAAGAGCTGATTAACCCCGAGTTGCAGCAACTGCCTTGAAAAGCTCCTTGTATCTGCAGAGGCGCCATTTTTCACATATCTGAATACTGAGGCCCTCCGCCGCCCTCTGGAGGAACCCATACAATATTTTGCTTGGGATCTTTAATATCGCAAGTTTTGCAATGCAGGCAATTTTGCGCATTAATCTGTAGGCAAGGCTGTGTATCCTGATGAATAATTTCATAGACGCCTGCAGGGCAATACCGCTGCTCGGGTGCATCATATTGTTCAAGGTTATACTGGACAGGAATATCAGGACTTTTCAGCAACAAATGACAAGGCTGATTTTCTTCATGAAAAGTGCCTGAAAGATATAGCGAAGAAGCCCGATCAAAAGTAATTTTACCATCAGGCTTAGGGTAAATAATTTTTTTACATGCCGCCGCTGGTTTTAAAGTTTCATTGTCTAGCAGCCGGTGTTTTAAAGTCCAGGGCAACTTACCGTTAAAAATAAAATTATCTACTGCAGAATAACACAACGCAGGCCAAAGCCCCCAGCGAAAAGACGGACGAATATTGCGGACTGCATATAACTCTGGCCATACCCAGGATTGCTGTAAAATTTCAATATAGTTAATTGCTTCAATTTGTTCACGCATGACCGCCTGGAAAACAGCTTCCGCAGCCAGCATGCCTGATTTCATCGCCGTATGTGTTCCTTTAATTTTAGGAACATTCAGAAAACCAGCTGCATCACCAATTAAAACACCTCCAGGGAAAGTCAACTTTGGAACCGCCTGAAAACCTCCTTCCACCAAACTTTTAGCACCATAAGCCAAACGCTCGCCGCCTTCCAGTAATTTCCGTACATAGGGATGGAGCTTAAAACGTTGAAATTCACAAAAAGGATCAAGCCATGGGTTGGTATAGTCCAATCCAACAACAAAACCAATAGCTACCTTGTTTTCTTCCCGATGATAAATAAACGATCCTCCATAAGTTTTACTATCCAAAGGCCAGCCAATGGTATGAACCACTTTCCCTGGTTGATATTCTGGTGAAACCACCCTCCAAACTTCTTTGATTCCTAATCCATAAGTCTGCGGGCAAACTTCTTTCCTCAAGTCAAACTGTTTCATCACTTTTTGACTTAACGAACCGCGGCAGCCTTCCGCCAGAATAACCTGTTTAGCAAAAAGGTTCATTCCCGGCTGAAAACGTGATGTTGGCTCACCCTTTTTATCACGTCCCATATCAGCAGTTGCTACACCAATTACCGATCCTTTCTCATTTAAAAGCACATCACTTGCTGGAAAACCCGGATAGATTTCAACCCCCATACCTTCAGCCTGTTTAGCTAGCCAGCGGCAAAGATTCTCAAGGCTAATGATATAATTTCCATGGTTTCTCATCGGTTTTGGAACAGGTAAAGAAAAAGCTTTCTTTGCAGTCAAATAAAGGAAATGATCCTTTTGAGCTTCGAGGGTAACAGGAGCATCAAGCTTTTTCCAATCTGGCAGCAACTCATCCAACGCTTTAGTTTCGATTACGGCACCAGAAAGGATATGAGACCCTACTTCAGCGCCCTTTTCAAGGACACAAACACTCAAGGGTTTTTCTTCTGCCTGTGCAAGCTGCTTCAAACGGATAGCTGCACTTAAACCTGAAGGTCCAGCCCCGACAATTAAGACATCAAATGCCATGGATTCTCGTTCCATTTTACTTCTTCTCTGAAATACCTAGTTACCCAGAGCACTCACACTTTCCTGCGGCGTAACAACGCCAGGTGTAAATGGCATCGCAGGTGGTGCCGGCATGGGTTCAGCTGTTACTGTCGGCTGCTGAGCAGGTATCGTTGACGAATTAGGTAGAGGTGCTGCAGGAGTATTACAAGGATATCTCGCAAGCATACCTACAACGGCAACTTCAGAAACGGTCATATTTTGAGAAGCACCGGGTTTTTTCTCAATTTCGTAATAGGTTTTTCGTATCACTTCATCTAACATTTTGGCGTCAATCGTTGTCTGATCAGGCATACAAAAAATAGGATGTCCCTGCTTGACAGCAATAGCATTCATAAAAAGCATTGTCTGAGCAATGGTTTCGTTAGTAGAGATTAAAATATTTCTGGCAGACCTCGCCCATGCCTGTGACTGTTCATCCGGTTTTAATTCCATCGTGGGAATATTGTTAGCAATCGTCATATAGCTTGCAATTGTATCAGCATAAGCTGCTAATCCAGTACATAGCAAAACAATGGCACAGCTGTAACGAATACTTCTCAGTCTCATGTTTTCTCTCTTAGTATTAAGCAAAAGGATGTTTGATAATAATCGTGCTAGAACGCTCAGAACCTGTAGAAATCATTGCTACAGGCACATCAAGTAAACTCTCCAAACGTTGAATATAATTCTTTGCTTGTAAGGGAAGTTCCTCATAAGAAGTTGCACCTGCTGTTGATGTTTTCCACCCCGGCATCTCCTCATAAATAGGTATCAGATCTTTAAAACTTTCTATATCACAAGGAGGCGTATGCCGTTCGTTACCTTCCTTATCACGATAAGCGGTACAGATCTTTATTATATCCAAATCATCTAAAATATCTAATTTGGTAAGGCATAATCCAGTAACACTATTTACTACCATTGCCCTTCTTGACAATACAGCATCAAACCACCCGCATCGGCGTGGACGCCCTGTTACAGCGCCAAATTCCTGGCCTTTAGCACTCAAATGCTGCCCTATTTCATCAGTCAGTTCTGTTGGCAAAGGCCCGCCGCCTACTCGTGTTGCATAGACTTTACTGATGCCTAAAACATAATCCAGGAATCGCGGCCCAAATCCTGTACCATTGGTTACACCACCTGCTGATGTGTTAGAAGAAGTCACATAAGGAAAAGTGCCCTGATCAATATCCAGAAAAAATCCTTGAGCTCCTTCAAATAAAATTCTATCACCGCGTCTGCGATGATGCTCCAATGCCTCAGTAATATCCATTGCCAGCGGTTTTAATATTTCAGCCCAGCGTTTGCAATCCTCTAACAAAGGCTCGAGCGCAACAATAGGTTTTTTATAATAATGCTCCAAGATAAAATTGTGATAATCTAATACATCACCCAGCTTTTTACGCAGTCTCTCCGGGTAGAACAAATCAATGACACGCAAAGCGCGGCGCGCTGCTTTATCTTCATAAGCAGGGCCTATTCCCCTTTTCGTTGTACCAATAGAATGCTCTCCGTCTTCCTCTCTGGCCTGATCTAAAGCAATATGATAAGACAGCAATAAAGGAGAAGAAAGGCTGACACGAAGTCTCTCACGAACAGGAATATCATTTTGTTCCAATGCTTCAATTTCTTTAATCAAGGCATCAGGATTCAGTACAACACCGTTAGCAATATAGCAGCGGGTTTTCTCGCGCAGAATACCGGCAGGCAGCAAAGAAAGGATTGTTTTTTTTCCTTTGATATCCAGCGTATGTCCAGCGTTATTGCCGCCTTGAAAACGAACAACAACATCCGCTCTATCCGCTAGCAAATCAACGATTTTTCCCTTACCCTCATCTCCCCATTGGGTACCAATAACAACTACGTTACGATGACTCATGCTCATTTTTTTAATGCTTTTCCTGTGTATTGTTAAAACTGTTAAAATAATTAAAAAACTGACTTTGCGGGGATAAAACAAGGATATCCTGCTTATTATTAAAGGTATTCTCGTAGGCTCTAAGGCTTCGATAAAAAGCGAAGAAATCCGGTGATTGCCGATAAGCATCTGTATAAATTTGTGCAGCCTCTGCTTGCCCTTTTGCTTTAATCACATTAGCATTGCTTCTTGCCGTTGCAAGGATCACTGTTACCTTTGCATCAGCAGCTGCGCGCGTAGCTTCCGCCTCAGCCTGACCATCAGCCCGATGACGATTCGCAATTTTTTGCATATCTGCCCGCATACGTTTGTAAACCGACATACTCGCGTTGGAAGGCAAATCAATACCTTTAACACGCACATCCACAATTTTAATACCCAATGATTTAGCATTTTCCGTTCCGCGTTCTCTCAATATTGCCATCACATCATCGCGTTCTCCGGAAACCAAATCGCTGATATTACGCTTACCAAACTGCGCTCTCAGTATAGTGTTAAACTGCTGCTCCAATAAAGTATCTGCCTGAAATGCGTTACCGCCAGTTGTTTTAAAATAAGCGGCTAAATCCTGAATCCGCCATTTAACATAATAGTCAACCATAACGTCTTTTTTCTCACGGGTAACAATTCGGGAAGACTTAATATCCAAAGTTTGCATTCGTGTATCAAAAACCCGAACCTGATTAATAACAGGCCATTTAAAATGCAGCCCTGGTCCTAAAACAACAGCCTGTCCCGTTGAAGAATCAACCGTTAATTGTCCAAGACGCAGTAAAAGTGCATTCTGGCCTTCTTTTACCGTAAAGACGCTGGACAAAAACAGAAGCATGGTAATAGCGCCAAGCACAATAAAGCTAATTGGTTTTTGCTGCATTATTCTCTCCCCCTGCGATCATCATTGCGTTCAATATTACCTGCTCCCAGCCGGCTTTCTAACAACAAGGCAGAAGAACCAATACCTCTGGAATTCATACCGGGAGCAACAGATAAAGTTTCATTATCCAGTCTTTGGTCCTCCGGCGATGTACTTCTTCCTGTCTTTATCTTGGATAAGAGCTGCTCTAACGGCAGATAGATCATATTACTCGCACCCTTATTATCCAAAAAGATTTTACTGGTATTGGATAAAACTTTCTCCATCATTTCCAGATAAAGCCGCTCTTTCATCAAGTTGGGCGACTTCAGGTATTCGGGCAAAAGCTGCGAAAACTGTGCTGTTTCACCCTGGGCATTCAATATTGCCTGTTTCTGATAAGCAAGAGCCTCTTCCATAATACGTCTTGCCTGCCCTTCAGCAATTGGAACGACACTGGCACTATAGGCATAAGCCTGTTCTTTAAAACGCTTTTCATCTTCCTGTGCATTGATAGCATCATCGAAAGCATCCTGTACTTCGCCGGGAGCCCTTGCAGGCTGAGGAGAAACGCTCGTGATCAGAATACCAACCTGATAGGTTTCAAGGATCTTTTTCAACAGCTCTTCAACTTTCAGCCCCCATACTTCCCGGCCTTCAGCAATAATTTCATTCAAGGTGGAATGACCTACCACCTGCCTTAAGGCGCTCGCAGTAGCCTGTTGAAGGCTTTCCTGAGGATCTGCAGCATTAAATAAATAATCCTTAAGGTTGCCGATACGATACTGTACAGCTAAAGAAACTGACACAATATTCTCATCTTTGGTTAACATTTTAGCTGAATAGGAATAGTCAGATACTTTTTCAACATTGGAAACAATTTTGCTATCAATAACAGATGGAATCCAATGAGGCCCCGGCCCTACTGTTTCCTGATATTGTCCAAAACGGAGGATTACAGCCTGTTCTGCTGGGTCAACAATAAAAATGCCTGATATCGCCCATACCAGCAAGACCAGCACGATACCAAAAATAGATAACCCTTTTTGAAAAACAAATTTATTTGAACTATCTCCAGTACGGTTTCCATTATTAAATGAAGGTTTATTTTTCTTATCCGAAAAAATGAGGCCAAGCTGTTTCTTGATTTTTTTGAAAAGCTCTTCCAAATCAGGAGGATTATCCCCCTTTTGTCTTCCCCAAGGATCTTTAGAATTTTTATCTCCTGATTCTTTGGAATCTGGATTATTCGGCGGCTCATGCCAGGCCATATGTTTCCCCTAAGTAAATAACATAACAGTAATAAACCAGTTTATTATCATATCATTCTAAAAACGTTTATACAAATAGTATAATACCCTGAATTTTCACCCCCTAAACTTACGCTTGTCCACGGGGTCTATTATCTGGATGCCGCGGACAAGCCGCGACACGTCGGTCTACAGAACTGCCTCCTTTTGGAAACTTCAAAAATTTAGAGAACCCTTTAAACTGCAGTTTCTTCGAAACCCAGTTTTTCGCACTGCCGTCATTCCCGCGAAAGCGGGAATCCAGTAAAAATATGCGATGATTGAACTGGATCCCCGCTTTCGCGGGGATGACGAAGTAAATAGGGATGACGAAGTGGACACGGAATAACCGTGGGAAATACTGTCGTTCCAAAGAGAGCTAGGGTATAAAACTTCTTATTCATCATCAATAATCTGATATAAAACCTCACCTTGTCTTGCCATTCCCAATTCATTTCGCGCCTTCTCTTCAAGCGCTTGATCGCCCGATTTAAGTTCCTCCACTTTAGCCTGAAGCGTGCGGTTACGTTCAATCAGTTTTTCATTTTTTTGGGTCTGAAGTGAAATGGATTTTTTTAGATTCCAGGCTGCTGCTATACCATTATTTGAAAACCACAATTCACACTGTAATCCAATGAACAGTAAAACCAGCAAGACAATCCATGTCTTCATTATGCCATCCATCTCCTGAACGGCAACCTTCCAGCATAGCTTAAAGGATCTTTTTCAGAAAGTGCAGAAGCTTCTATCCTTAGCAGCTGATTATATTTAGCAGTACGGTCGGTGCGGCAGGGAGCTCCTGTCTTGATTTGCCCGCCCCCGCAGGCAACAGCCAAATCGGCTATGGTAGTATCTTCTGTCTCGCCGGAACGATGCGAAACAATGACTGCATAATCGTTTCTTAACGCCAACTGAATAGCATCTATCGTCTCAGTGAGAGTACCAATCTGGTTCAATTTAATCAGGATCGCGTTACCTGCTTTTTGCTTAATCCCCTCTGCCAGAAGGCTGGGATTTGTTACAAAAATATCATCGCCGACAAGCTGAACACGCGTCCCTAACTGCTCTGTCAATTGAACCCAGCCATTCCAGTCATTTTCGGCCATACCATCTTCGATACTGATAATCGGGTATTGAGATACCAGACTAGTCAGGTAATCTATCCATTTGCAGACATCGAATTGCTTATTTTCTGAATCCAGACAGTACGCATCTTCCCGATAAAGCTCTGTCGCAGCCACATCCAATCCAAGGAAAATATCCCGTCCTGCTTTATAGCCAGCCTGTTGGATAGCCTCCAGAATCACTTCAACAGCTTCGTCATTAGAGCGTAAATTAGGTGCAAAACCTCCTTCATCGCCTACTGAAGTTGTAAGTCCTCGAGATTTTAACAAGCTTTTTAAAGTATGGAACACCTCCGTTCCCATCTGCAGCGCCTGCGAGAAGCTTTGAGCGCCTATAGGCAATATCATAAATTCCTGAATATCCACGTTATTGTCAGCGTGAGCACCTCCATTGAGAATATTCATCATTGGCACCGGCATATATCCGACGCCTTTCAAACCGCTTTGAGACAAAAATTGATATAAAGGTTGATGTGCCTGTGCAGCTAATGCTTTAGCATTTGCCAAAGAAACAGCCAGAATAGCGTTGGCACCCAACTCGGATTTATTCGAAGAACCATCCAGCCGAATGAGTTCCTGATCAAGTTCAGCCTGAGAAGTAAATGGTTTTCCCTTCAGGGCAGAAGTAATCACGGTTTGAATTGCCCTTACCGCCAAAGTAACACCTTTCCCTTGGTAACGTTTCAGATCGTTATCCCTGCGTTCCACCGCTTCTCGTGAACCTGTTGAAGCACCGGAAGGTACGCTAGCCCGGCCAACAGCACCGCTAACCAATGTTACTTCAGCCTCAACTGTAGGATTGCCTCGAGAGTCCAGAACTTCTAGCGCCCGAATAGATTGTATTGAAAACATGCGTTTACACTTCCATCAAATCAGCTTCTTTAGCTGATAATACCTTATCAATTTCCTCAATATGCTGATCGGTCAGTTTTTGAATAATATCCTGAGCACGGCGTTCATCATCTTCCGAAATAAGCTTATTCTTTACAGCTTCTTTCAATTCGTTATTAGCATCTCTGCGAACATTTCGGACACTTACTTTTGCCTGTTCAGCTTCATTTCGAACAACTTTGATCAATTCTTTTCGGCGTGCTTCCGTTAAAGGCGGCATCGGCACACGAATTGCTGTACCGGCCGTTGCTGGGTTCAAGCCCAAATCCGATGTCAATATCGCTTTTTCAATCGGCTGAACCATCGTTTTTTCCCATGGCGTAACTAACAAAGTGCGTGCATCAGAAACAGTAATGCTTGCCACTTGATTGAGCGGCATGTCGCTGCCATAATAATCTACTTTAATATGATCCAGCAAACTGGGATGTGCTCTGCCCGTACGAATTTTAGTTAACTCGTGATGCAGCGCATCAATACTTTTTTTCATGCGGTTCTGTGCGGCTTCTTTCACCTGATTAATCATGGCTTTTTCTCCTGTTTTACTCCAATGGCTGTTCCGATGGATTCGCCGTGTACAATCGCTTTTAAAATATTGGGGCGGTTCATATCAAAAACTCGAAGAGGCATATTATGATCGCGGCACAGACAAATCGCCGTTAAATCCATCACCTCGAGTCCTTTCAACAGAACATCATCATAGCTTAAATAATCAAACTTTTGCGCCTTGGGATCTTTCAACGGATCAGCAGAATAAACACCATCCACTTTAGTGGCTTTTAAAACCACATCGGCATCCACTTCAATAGCCCTAAGACAGGCAGCTGAATCTGTGGTAAAAAAAGGGTTGCCTGTGCCCGCAGCAAAAATGACGACATGACGGGTGCGAAGATGTGTGATAGCCTTACGGCGGTTGTAAGGATCAACAACTCCCATCATGGGAATAGCCGACATAATTCTTGCCGGCATATCAATTCGTTCAAGGGCATCACGCATCGCGAGTGCATTCATCACCGTTGCCAGCATACCCATGTGATCGCCGGTAACACGCCCCACCCCTGCATCGGATAATGCTTTACCACGAAACAAGTTGCCGCCGCCAATGACAACGCCAACTTCCACTCCCATAAGAATCAATCCTGCAATTTCCGTTGCCAACCGATCCAAAATTGCAGGATCAATACCAAACTGCATCTCACCCATTAAGGCTTCACCGCTTAATTTAAGCAAAATGCGCTTATAAACCAAATTGGAAGATATATGACTCATTTTATTTTTGTTCATTTCCACCGCGAACTTGAGCCATCACCTCTTCTACAAAATTGGAAGCTTCTTTTTCGATTCCTTCGCCAAGTACAAAATATTCAAACCCAACCACTTCTGCCTGCTTTTCTTTCAGCAGATCAGACACCTTGCGGTTAGGATCCTTGACAAAAGGCTGGCCTAAAAGGCTCACTTCATCGAGGAACTTCGTAATGCGGCCATTAACCATTTTTTCAATAATTTCAGCAGGCTTTCCGCTGTCTTTAGCTTGTGCTGCATAAATTTCTCTTTCTTTTTCCACTAATGCAGGAGAAACCTGGTCAGGAGAAACAACCAAAGGCTTATTTGCAGCAATGTGCATTGCAATATCTTTTGCCAAAGCAGCATCACCGCCTTTCATATTGACCAATACACCGATACGGATGCCATGAAGATATGAACCAATAACACCAGCACCTTCCATGAATACGATACGGCGTAACTGAATATTTTCACCCAGCTTGCTAATAAGTGATTTTCTGACTTCATCTACTGTCTGCGTACCTAAGGACAAAGCGCTCAGTGCTTCAATCGTTTTGATGTTATGCTGAAGTGCCGCCTTACCTGCAGCATCAGCAAATTCAACAAAATTTTGATCCTTTCCAACAAAATCCGTTTCACAATTTACTTCTAGCAAGACAGCCTTGTTGCCTGCTTCATTAAGCACAATCACAATAACACCTTCAGCAGCCGTTCTGCCGGATTTCTTATCAGCCTTAGCCAAACCTGACTTGCGCATTTCTTCAATTGCTTTTTCAATGTTACCGTCTGTAGACACCAGTGCCCGCTTACATTCCATCATGCCTGCACCGGTACGCTCACGTAATTCTTTCACCTTATCAGCTGTTACTGACATATCATTTCTCCAGTTTTCATTATCATTAAAAAATTTCTACTTTTCGTCTTCTTCAGGTTCTGCGTCATCCAACAGAGAAGATGTACCTGAAACAGCCAACGCTTCTTCTTGTACTTCAACGAAATCGTCTTTGGGACGTTCAGCAGACGTACTGTTAGCTTGAGACTCAATAATGACATCAGCAATGGTTGAAAGATACAATTCTATGGAACGGCGAGAATCATCATTTCCAGGAATAATATATTGAATGTTATCTGGATTATTGTTGGTATCTACAATGCCGATAACAGGAATCTTAAGGCGATTGGCTTCTTGAACCGCAATTTTTTCAACGCCGACGTCAATCACCAGCACAGCATCCGGCAAGCTGCCCATATCTTTGATACCGCCCAGGCTGCGCTCCAGTTTTTCCAGCTCTCTCGAAAGACGTAACCCTTCTTTTTTAATCATTTGTTCAAAAACGCCTTCATCACGCATTGTTTCAAGCTCTTTCAGCCGTTTAACCGATTGACGAATCGTTTTATAATTGGTTAACATACCGCCTGGCCATCGGGAATCCACGTACGGCATACCGCAACGCTCTGCATGCGTTTTTACCAAGTCTTGAGCGGCGCGTTTGGTTCCAACAATAAGGAGCTTGAAACGATTAGAAGCCAATTGACTGATATAGTTCAGTGTATCATTGAACATTGGCAGCGTTTTTTCAAGGTTAATAATATGAATATTGTTTTTCTCGCCAAAAATATAAGGCGCCATTTTAGGATTCCAGAAACGGGTACGATGGCCGAAATGAACACCAGCTTCCAGCATATCGCGCATGCGTACACGTGTTTGAAGTTCTGTATGAGTTGACATGGTTTTTCTCCGGGTTATGCCTCCATCAGCCCTGCAGATACTTTACAATTAATACTTAAATTAAAGCAAAGACCCAATCTGCAGTTCAAGCCGAATGTGCGTTGTTAAATCGGGGCTAATTATACACTATAAAAAAGGAAATAAAAATACGGAAAAGCAATGAACTGTATTAATGAACGGTATTTCCATTTGTCATACATTCTGTAACAACTCTTTTGGCAATGATTTCGCCCTGTTTCTTGCCATATTTCTCCTTAAAATAGTCATTAATGGCCAAAACCCACTCGGCTATTTGAAGATTACCGGCTTCTTTATTCTGCTGAATAATTATCTCACACAAGGCCAATTCTTCATCCCAGCCATAACCTTTAATAATACGTACAGCAACTTCCATGTCTTTTTCTTTCGTTGGCCAGTCATTTACGCGAATCATTGAGTTAAAATCTCCACAGTCAAATATAAAACTAACATTACATTTATTATAATATGGGCAGAACTTTTGAAAATCAAGCGCGAACGAAAAAAGTTTGTGGTAATATACCCGAGATCTTTGGAAATGCAAAGATCTGCTGACGTTACTTCGAGAAGCAATTTTACCTACTAACGTCATTCCCGCGAAAGCGGGAATCCAGAGGGATAATCAGCAGGGTTACTGGATTCCCGCTTTCGCGGGAATGATGGGGAAGGCGGTATGACGCTGAAGAAAACTTAGTATTTCCAAAGAGCGCGAGTATATACCCAAAATTTTTTTGAGTGTAAGTAGAAACCCAATGAAAAAACACCTAATATCCGCATCTCTACTTTCTGCAGACTGGGCTAATCTGGGAAGAGATGCAAAAAGCATTATAAAATCCGGCGCTGACATGCTGCATATTGATGTCATGGATAACCATTATGTTCCTAATCTGACCTTTGGACCTCAGGTTTGCAAAGCGCTAAGAAAAGAGGGTATTACAGCTCCGCTCGATGTCCATCTTATGGTAAAACCCGTTGATGACCTGATTATTGCATTCGCTAAAGCTGGAGCAACACGGATAACCATTCACCCTGAAAGTACGGAACATCTGGAGCGCAGTCTAACGTTAATTCGTCAGCAAGAATGTCAGGCTGGTTTAGCATTTAATCCTGCCACACCGCTTCACTACCTTGACTATATATTGGATAAACTTGACTCTATCCTTATCATGTCTGTCAATCCCGGGTTCGGAGGACAATCCTTTATTCCCAGCATGCTGAAAAAGATTGAAGATACCTGCAGTATCATACAAAAAACTCATACGAAAAACCAACATACTCTAAGCCTGCAAGTTGACGGCGGCATTAAACTCTCTAACATCGCTCAAATTGCCAAAGCAGGTGCTGATAATTTTGTGATTGGCTCAGCTTTATTTGAAAATCCTGATTATCCTAATCCTCAAGAAGCACTTCAAAAAATACGAGAGCAACTTGAGCTATGAAAGCCCAAAAACGCTTATTACTTCTGAGCATTTTACTTGCAGCAGGTCTCGCTGCCGGATTAGCTATTGTACTGCATTATGCTCACCATCCTTATGTTTCCAAGCTCCGCCAGCTCTTCTCAAAGACCATACAACTCTCGGAAAAAATGATTTATCCTCCTCCTCCAATCAATTATCAGGCCTACCAGGACATATTGCAGCATATTTCCTTTGAAAACCAGGAAAAAATCCGTGATTTTCTCTATAAATATCCTGGCAGCCCCCTTTCCACACAGTTACGTAATCAGTGGCTTTTATTCCTGGCCAATAAGGAAGCTTGGGATCCGTTTCTCGAGGATTATCGTCCAACCAATCATGAAAACGTTGAATGTTATTATTTAAAAGCTCTCTATCGAACAAACCAAATTCCTCTAGCACTTTCCGGCGCTAAAAAGCTTTGGATAGCAGGTTACTCACCATCAAAAGCCTGTGATTTCATTTTTTCAAGATGGCAAGAAAGCAGCGATTTCAAAGAAGAATATTTATGGGACCGCATTGCACTTGCCCTAAAGAAAAAGGATATACATCAAGCCAAACTGCTTGCTCAAAATCTGCCAAAAGATAAAAAAGCTTGGGTTTCCATGTGGATAATGCTTCGTAATAACCCTGAAAAACTGACAAAAACGCATCTGCCAGACACACCGGAAACGCGAAAAATTATCATTGACGGATTAAAGCAATGGCTCACGAAACAGCCTGAAGAAGCGGTAAAATATTGGGAAAAACTTCAATCTCAACATCATTTCGAAGAAGCATTAGCACAGGAATTTTACGGCCATGCAAGCCTCTATCTTGCTTTGCACGGCAATCCCTCAGCAGAAAGCTGGTTTAACCGGCTTAAACCAGATTATATTACTGACCAGCATCGCGCCTGGCAGACACGCTTTGCCTTAATGCACGAAAACTGGGATAAAGTGCTGCTGCTCATTCAGAGCATGTCTCAGGCAGAACAAAAAAGTTATATCTGGCAATACTGGAAGGCAAGAGCGCTTGAATCAACAAACCGAAAAACACAAGCACAAGCCATTTACGAAAAACTGGCTGAAGAACGCCATTATTACGGCTTTCTTTCGAGTTATCGGCTTAATATATCACTTGCTATCCGTCAATATGACTATCCCTTTAACTCCGAATCGTTATCTTCTCAAGCCGTTCAAATAGCTCAAATCAAAAGTTTATATGATAATAACCAGCTTCCTCAAGCACTTATTTTAACGCAGGATCTGCTCAACCAGCTCAACAATCCGCAAAAATACGCCTTAGCCCGCCGCTTTGCTGAATGGCAATGGTATGCTGAAGCCATGCTGATTACCAATCGAACGCCTTATAAAAAAGATTTGCGTCTGCGTTTCCCCATGCCTTTCCAATCTATCCTTATGCCGCTTGCAGCAGCAGCCAATATCTCTCCTGCCTTTATTTACGCATTGATCCGTCAGGAAAGCAGTTTTCGCAACGACGTTATTTCCCCTGCCGGCGGTTTAGGCATCATGCAGTTGACTCTATCCACCGCCCAGCAATTTGAACCTATCCAAAATAAGAAAGCACTTTATGATATCAATACTAACCTTCGTATCGGCACAGCTTATCTAAAACGTTTAAACCGCCAGTTTGAAGGACACCCTCTGTTGATTGCCGCTGCCTATAATGCTGGCCCGCAAACAGCACGCTACTGGTCGAATAAAAACTTATCCAAGCAAGCGGATATCTGGATCGAAACCCTGCCTTGGGAAGAAACCCGAAACTATCTCAAAAACGTTTTGTCCTACTATGCCGTTTACCAATATTTACTAGGACAGGAACCCAATATTGCCCCTTTTATGAAAGATTTACCTAGAGGATCGGGAAATAATTGATCGCATGGTGGCTATGGGTGGACTCGAACCACCGACCTCGGCATTATGAGTGCCACGCTCTAACCGGCTGAGCTACATAGCCTGAAAAATAGGCATTATCCTCGAACAAACCTGCAAAGTCAAGCTGCGAATTGCGTCATTAAAAAGGTAACCGAAAGAAAAACAGTAACCCCAAAAGCTTATACCCTATTTTCCTATTTGCTAAACAGCGCCTGGCGTTGTTCTATCTCTTTTGCTTGCGGCGCATCGGTCGGCTGAAATGTTCCAGCGTCAGGATTATTATGCCAGAAATGAGGAGCGTTAAGACGAGGCAGCGCTTGAAGAAGCCGCTGAAAATCACGTGTTCTCATTTCCGCTTCACTGACAACGCTTTGGCGTCGGAAGAACCTCCACCGATGTGTGGCAGTTGAAGTGGGTTGATACGGTACCTGCTGGAGCGCCGCCGCCACCGCCGGAATTTGCTGACATTCTTCGATAAGCGAAGCTTTGAAAACCACAGTCGTTGGCAGATGCCACTCAGGCAGCCTTGCTTGTAACACAGCTAAGAGCGCCTCCAATGTACGGCTCTTGGTTATGCAGACTTTTAATTCTAAAGCCATCCGCTGTGCAGAAACATCAGGACTCGTCTGGATAAAAGCATGCACGGCTCTCAATACGGCGGTTTGTAAAGCGCATACAGGTGATAATCGTTCATAATTAATCGGCTGCTCAGCCTCATGCGCTTCCAGCAGCGGTTCGGCACGACGAGCCAACTCGGTGAGTGCTTCATGATGAGCGGCTGTTACACCGGAAAGTTCCGTTACTTGTGCTCCTAATTGACTCATTACCATTTCAGAAAATGCCGTCGCCCCTGTTTTGTGTTCATTGGGTAATTGCACCTGCATGAGTCCGCCTGCTCCTGTGTGGCGGGTGGTCGGCGGCAAGGCTTTTTTCAAAACGTCCACCTCCTGTTGCAGCGCTTGGATTTTAAGCATCTGCGTGGCGTTTAATTCGGTGTGTTGCTGTTGCAGCTGAGTCAGTTGCTGCGCCATTTGCTCCATTATTAAGCGTGCCTGCTGTGCTTCTTCCAGTTGTTTTTGCAAAGCTTGGACAGCGTGCTGGTTAACACCCTCCGCACGCACTGTAGATGCAGCGTCGACAGCAACGGGAAGTACTGAGATCAAGTGAGTGAGGACTTGGGGAGCCGCTTGAAGGGGCGGCGTCAGCGGCTCCAAGCAAAGCGCCTTGCCGCACACGCTTTCAACCCAATCGGTTATCAGGGCGATTTCTCGGGCTTCTTGAGAGCATACCGGCAATGGCTGAAAACGCTCCAAGGTGCTTAAAAGTGTTTTTACATCCTCCTTCGCCTTCGCCTCAGTCAGGCACTCAGCATGATGAGCATGCACTACCGCTCGGACAATATGACGTGCGGTTTTTTCTATGAGCTGCTCGGCATGCGTCATGCTGACACCTATATCCAGTACTTTTTGAAGAAATGCGATTCGCTGCCTTTCATCTATAGTTTCCAATACCGTTTGTAACAGGCTAGTAAAAACACTGATGCCGGGAAAAGTCGTCCCCAAAAGGTGATGTAACGCTCTGCCCAGCAAACTGAGGTTACCGCCTTTCACCGACACATTGTCGCTGAGGATGACCTGGGCTGAAGCAAAACAACAGAGAAAATATTTTTGTAAATCCCGATAATACTGTCCCGTCAGCGGCTGTTCCAGGATGGATTGTCTTTCTTGCTCCTCCACCGTCATCTGCGCATGGTGTATCAAGCTGCTCTGCAACACCTGATGACCATGGGCATCTAAAACGACGGCATTATCCAAGCGGCTTAACTGGGTACGCAACGTTTCCAGATCGGCAGGTGAGATAGCGGCTACCGGGTAAACAGAAGTTTCCTTGCTCGTGTATGCCTCAGCCGCCGTCGGCTTCACTTCCACCTCCGGCAGCTTAACAACGTCAAGCACAGATTTTTCTTCGAGCACAGGCGGCGAAAGTCGGGCAAAGGTAATGGGTGCCCGGCTGCCCGCCAATACCGGCTGCATCCAGGGGCAATGGTGTAAAATCAGCGCTTTTTGTGCTGCTTCGAGCGGTTGAAACGTGTTGTCGACGCTGTACTCTTCAAGAATCACTAACGTTTGGAGAGAAGGATGCCTCACTACCGCTTGTCCTAACGCTTCCCAGCCAGCGCTATCGAGCCCATGGAGGGCATTCCCGCTTAAGTCGAGCGACGTGAGAGATGAAAGCCGCGGCAGCCCCTCAAACAAAGCCCGTGCCACCTCCGTATTTGCGCCGAGGTAGTTCCCGCTTAAATCGAGTGACGTCAGCGGCGAAAGCCCCGGCAGCGCTGCAAACAAAGCCCGCACCGCCTCCACGTTTTCATAGAGGTTGTTCCCGCCTAAATGGAGCGACGTGAGACGTGAAAGCCGTGGCAGCACTGCAAACAAAGCCCGCGCCGCGTTTGCGTCGAGGTAGTTATAGCCTACATCCAGCGACGTCAGCTGTGAAAGTTGCGGCAGTGCCACTAATAAAACCCGTGTTGCCTCTGCGCTTTGGGCGAAGGCGTTCCAGCTTAAATGGAGTGAGGTGAGACGTGAAAGCCGCGGCAGTACTTCAAACAAAGCCCGTGCCGCCTCCACGTTTTCGCCGAGGTCGTTCCAGCTTAAATCGAGCGACGTGAGGCGCGAAAGTTGCAGCAGCCCCTCAAACAAAGTCCGTGCCACCTCCATGTTTTTGCCGAGGGCGTTCCAGTCTAAATCCAGTGACGTGAGACGTGAAAGCCGTGGCAGTACTTCAAATAAAGCCCGTGCCACCCCCGCATTTTTGCCGAAGCCGTTCCCGCCTAAATGGAGCGACGTCAGCTGCGAAAGTCCCGGCAGCGCTGCAAACAAAGTCCGCGCCACCTCCGCGTTTTGACCGAGGTCGTTCCTGCCTAAATAGAGTGACGTCAGCTGCGAAAGTCCCGGCAGCGCTAGCGCT
>Ga0206107_1000204_pt1 | contig 37631 bp, 33 predicted proteins | sample 2B0metagenome_FD_148652 | JGI IMG/M metagenome (GOLD analysis project Ga0206107, IMG submission 148652) | Enriched microbial communities from leaf-cutter ant dump, University of Wisconsin, Madison, United States - 2B0 | ecosystem: Environmental > Terrestrial > Nest > Insects nest > Nest dump...
TTTCTAAACTTTTTTAAAAAGTTTTTTTTACCCCCTTCCCCCAGCTTTTTCAAACACTTTTTATAATCTTCCTTAAAGTATCGTAAAAGGAGCGCAAAGATACAATCGTTTTGTAATTCCTTGCAAGGGTTTAGCGAAATTTATTCAGATAAATTTCTACTGTATTTACTATCAATTAATTGAATTTATTATTTCCTGGTAACTTTTATGGTTTTGGTCATTTTTCCATAATTAATCATCAAAATATAGTTCCCTTTAGGGTAATTGGAAAAGTTAATTTTGTCCATATTTTCAGTCGTCAGCAATAGTCTTCCGTCAATTGTATAGACCGAAACCGATTCTATTTTTTTATCTGATTCTATATTCAGATAATCTGTAACAGGATTGGGGTAAACCGATACATTTAGTTTATCTATATCATTTACGGCCATTTCCTGCCCGATAATTTTATAGATTTTCCCGCTTCCGGCTACATACAGTTCGCCATTTACGTCTTCACCAAAAGTTGTAATATAGGTTCCCGGAAGCTCGGCAACAAATTCAGCAGGCTGGCCCAAAGCAAAAATTCCGATTTCGCCCGAACAATAGTCCGCATAAAAATATTTTCCGGTAAGATTCGGATATGTTGGACCCCGGTAAACGTACCCGCCCGTAATGGAGCACCTACCACCGGAATGGCTGTAAGTAGCGACAGGAAAAGTCATTGTGTCAGAATCCGCGCAACCGGAAGTATTATATGTATTGTTTCCTTCATAACACCTCCAGCCATAATTCAATCCCGCCAAAGTGGAAGGCTGATGATTGATTTCCTCGATCGCGCTTTGGCCGACATCTGCAATCCAGACGTCGCCGGTCTGACGGTCAAATGTAAATTTCCAGGGATTCCGAACTCCGTAAGACCATACCTCATCTGCTCCGTCGGTTCCAACAAAAGGGTTGTCCGAAGGTGACGTATAAGTATCACCGCTTACATCTATCCTTAAAATTTTGGCTAACAGCGCGTTTGTATTTTGTCCGTTGCCATAAGGATCGCCACCGCTTCCGCCATCGCCCATCGCTATCCACAGATAATTGTCCGGGCCGAATTTAATATTGCCGCCATTGTGGTTGGAAAACGGCTGGTCTATCGTTAACAGGATTGTCCCGTCAGGATTGGCAACATCCGGATCATCACTGACTGTATAACGCGCGATAACCGTATTCCCGGCCGTGTTTGTATAATCTATATAAAATCTTCCGGTTTCTGCATAATCAGGCGCGAATGCCAGACCCAAAAGCCCTCTTTCGCCACCGGAACTAATAATTGATGTGATATTTAAAAACGGTGTGGAATTGATTGAGCCATCGGTATTCAGGATTTTGATCTGGCCGTTTTGCTGAACAATGAACATCCGCTCATCACCCGCATGGGCAAGATTCACTACGTTGCCCGCCTGGCTGGTAAAGAGCTCCAGCGTAAAATCCTGGGCATTTGTAAAAAGACAAATCGTTAAGGAAGTAACGAGAAAATAGATTTTTTTCATAATGAATAATTTAAGTTTATAAAACTAAGAAATTAATCCTAAACTTGCCTCAACTATTTTTTTCAGGGCGTGGAAACCGAAAGCTGAATGATTTTTCCGTTTTGGAATTTGTGGCCATTTAACCCAAATTCATAAAGATACTCCGCCATTTGGGCGGCTGAAACCGGCGCTTCGTAACCCGGAAAGGCTTCTTCCAGCATTTCTGTCTGGACGGCGCCCAAAGCTATACAATTGATACGTGGCTGATTTTCATTGAATTCCTGTGCCAATAATTCCGTTAAAGTGACAATTCCGGCTTTGGAAGACGAATAAGCCGCCAGTCCCGGAAATTTCACCGAACCCTGAACAGCGCCCATCGTGGTGAGATTCACGATATGCGAACCGGCATTCATTTTGTCCAATACCAATTGTATGATCCTGAACGGCGCTTTGTAATTCACCGCGAGCGAATAATCAATATCGTTTTCAGCAATTTCGGCAAAGGGTTTATTGACCAGAAATCCGGCGTTGTTGTAAAGAACATCTACCTTTTCCCAATTTCTCAAAGCGCCGGGAATCATGTCCAGATCACCGGATTTAGAAAGATCCATCGGTAAAATAACTAACTGCGAATTGTTTTCGAATTCAAATAATTCCTTGAGCTTTTCTTCATTCCGGGAAACCGCCAGTACATTGTTTCCGTTTTGAAGATGGATTTTGGCTAATTCCCTGCCTATTCCGCGGCTTGCACCGGTTATGATAATGTTTTTTTGCATTGCTATTTTTTGAAAATTTTGAATTCTTCCTTTATAATATTCAGAAAATCATTAAAGATTATCAATTCATCCATGTCAGGAAATTTCCCTAAATAACTTTCAGGGCTTGGGTATTCTAAACTCTTAATAATTCCGTCATTTTTTATTTGAACAAAATAAATTTCTCCATCTAAAAACATTGCCGGCCTGATTTTCACCGTAACCAACTCTCCTTCTTCATTCAAAATAATCTCTGGCTTTGGTGTTAATTTATACCTGATCTCATCAAAATCCGGCAAATGAATTATTTTGGAATAAATAAGTTCCAACCATATATATTCCGGGTTTTTAAATGAGTTGAGTTTTTTATTTCTTACTCTTATTTTTATTTTCCCACTTTCAGTTTTACCGGCAACTGTGTAATAAAATTCTGTGTTTATTTTATCATTTTCGTCATAATACATCCGAAATAATTCCAAGCCGGTCGATGTCGAAAAATCCTTATAAACCCTGATTTCCTTTGGATGAAACTCTAGGTTTTCAATTTTTAAAATGGTGTCGAATTCCTGCACTTCCTGAGCAAACAAAAGTGAAAACGACGAAGCAAAGAAAACGGAGAAAAATTTAATTTTCATCATTCAGGAATTTAATTAATTCAGTAATAGACATAACACTTTTATTCAAATATAATGTTTGATTCCGTATTTCTACTTTTAATTGAGCATCTTCCGAAATCTCAAACCCATTACGTTCCAGCGCGTGTTTCACCCAATACGCCAGGTCGCTTCCGTCACTTGTCAAATTAACCTTTTTAGTTTTCGGATGTTGAAACCGGAATCTTCCATATTGATAATCAAACCGGATTCTTTCCTGTGATAATTTCTCGAAAATCTTTTGTTCGTAAGCAATTTGTTCTGGAAATCCGGAATGAAATTTACCTTCGTCGATCCACCAAAGCTGGGTCGCGTTCTGCAAAAGCAGCTCAACCTGATGTGAAGCCACGATAAAAGTTTTTCCCGTTTCCTGTGACAATTTATAAATCAATTCAAAAATCTTAAACTGGTTGTCAATGTCGAGATGTGAAGTGGGTTCGTCCATGATGACCAGCTGCGTATCCTGCACCAAAGCTCGCGCAATCATCGCCATCTGCAACTGGCCATCGCTGAGTTCGTTGACAAAACGATTTTTCAGATGCGGGATTCCGACCAATTCCAAAGCGTTTTCAATCATCTGAATTTCGTCCTGATCCAGCTTGGAAAATCCGTTCCTGTACGGCAATCTTCCCAAAGCCACCAAATCAAAAACCGGAATCGCCGGGGTCTGGCTGAGCCGTGAAAATACCACCGCGATTTCTTTTGCCCTTTTTTGGACATCCCAGGTTTTTATGTCTTCCGAATGGATTTCAACCGTTCCGTTCAGCAAAGGCTGCAATCCCAGGATGGATTTAATCAAAGTGCTTTTTCCCGAACCGTTTTTCCCTGCCAAACCGACCATTTCACCCTTTTGTACCGAGGCATTAATACCCGAACAAACCGGCTGGGAATATCCTATTGATAAATCTTTTATATGTAAAATTTCCCGGTTCATTAAAAAAAATTGCTATGCTTCGGAAAGTGCAACGACCCGATGCCTCTGTTTATAATCCCGAAAATACTGACAGAATGCATTTCTATAATTTAATCAAAATTAATTTAAAATCATTAATAAATACTTACGGCACATCATCAAATCCTTTTCTGTCCTGATTTTCCGGCCGCCCTTCTGTAACCTGTTTTTGAAAAAATCCTGCTAAACTTCAAATTATCAACTGACTAAATCTTTGTCAATAATTTTGTTAAATATATCTAACATTTATATGTCGTCAATTAATTTTTCAATACATTTACATTAAAATCAAAAAAATCATTGTGTTTATGAAGCAGTTTTTAATGGTAGCCGGGACTATTATGAATAATACGGACAGGTTGCAAAATTAGATTCCGCTTAAATTTATGAATAATAGTTTCTATCTAATTTTTGTAACCTTTTCTTTTTTCGTTTACTCTAATATGGAATACAATCACAAAAATCATTTTATTTATGAAGCAATTTTTATCAATTTTAGTAATGGGTTTGGGTATCATTTCCCAAGCACAGGAGACCTACAACATCACCTGGATGATGAACATCAGCCACGCAGATGCCAGCGTAACAATCAGTTCCGGCGATACGGTGCTATGGACGTGGGGAGAACCGGGGATGCCGCATGACGTGAGCAGCATTGACCCCGACGCACCGGAAGATTTCGGCAGCGACATACTCATCGGAGAAGGCCAAACCTACCAATATACTTTTACAGACCCGGCCGAAATTGATTACAGATGTTCGGTGCATCCTACCAATATGACCGGTACCATCACCATTTTGCCACACATGAGCGTGGAGGACAAGTTTGTGAAAAACCTGAAATATTACCCAAGCGTTGTCAATGACAGGCTCAACATTTCATCACTGGTTCCGGTTGAATCGTATGAAATCTATGACGCGCAGGGACGACGCGTGGCTGAAGGAAAATTTGCGAATACCAACACTTTCATCATCAACACTTCTTCTCTGACGGGAGGTGTTTATTTTGTCAATGTGACATCCGTAAGCAAAGTAAAATCCTCATTCAGAATTATAAAAGAATAAGGCTTTCTTTCAATGAAATGAAAAAGCCGGGGAATACACTTCTCCGGCTTTTTTGATTCAAATGGCAAATTATTCCGTCAATAAAAAATTATACGAAACCGTCACGGTTTTGGCTACTTTTTCCCTGACGATTCCCGGGATTTCAATACCGAAATCTTCCGGTTTCACTTTAAAATCACCTGCAATTAAAATTTTATCTCCTGTTTTGGAAATTTTTGCGGCAGAAGTTATTTTTTTTGTTTTTCCATGAAATGTAAAGTCGCCCGAAACAGTATAGCTTTTGGGAGAGGCATTGAGCGCCGACAACTTAAAGTCGTTAATCACCCCGCTGAATGTCGCTTTGGGAAACTGGCCGGATTCCGCGTAATTTTCATTGAAATGCTCTTCCATCAATGCTATTTCAAACCGGAATCCTTTTACCAAAGCCAGGACGGCTATGTTTCCTTTGTCTGTGTCCAAAACCGCCGATACCGATTTGCTTTCACCGGCGACTTCTTCAAATGAAGGTACCGAAGCTTCAAATTTAACGGTACCGGTTTTGGTTTTATATTTCTGCGCGGAACCCAAAAAGAATAATCCGCAAAAGAGTAAGAAGCTTAATGTGTATTTTGATTTCATGCTGATTAATTTATTCCAATAATCCTTGTTCATTCCATTGTAATATCAAATCTATCAGGTTCTGAGGCATCCTTCCGGTTTGCGGCATTTGCCCTTCTTCCCCGTTTTGTCTCTGAATTCTGTCGAGCAAATTGGTTTCCTGCACGGCGGTTTTTACTTCAATATAATTGGTCAGCGGCCGGAACGAAGATACGCCTGCCGGATTATGACACTCTATGCAATGCGAATCGATAACAGGCTTGATATGCTCCGTATAATGGACTTCCTCTATCGGCGGCATTTCTTCGCTGATTTCTTCAAAAGTGCTGGACTCACAACCAAAAGCCAGCAATAATATTCCCCCGATTAAAATAATTTTCTTCATCAGAACACCCTGTATAAATTAAACCCAAAGAAAAAATCACCTTTGCCCCAATCTCCTGCCGCATTGGTTATGTATCCGCTCTCAGTCATCGCCTGGGAATTGGTAAAAAGCAACTGGAATACGTGTCCGCCTGTTTCTATATCCAGTCCAACCGACAAAGGGTTGGTATAAAAATCCGGCTTGTCAAAATTATATATGTATTCCAAATTCAAAGAAAGCCGTTTGCTCAGCTTCATTCTTCCTCCTGCTCCCATGGCAAACTGGTTGTCATTCTCAATGGCCGGGTTATATAAATTTTTATGTACATAGGCAGAAATAAATTGCAGTGATAAATCATCTGAAAATTTTCTGGAAGCAAGCAATTCGGTAGTGTAAGCCAACCGGTCTGAAAATTGAATTTTCGGATAATCCTTTTTCTTTAAAGCGCTGTTGATCCCGATGGTGTTATATCCTACCAACTCAACGGGAAATTTATCGCTTTGCCTCGTGATCCTGTATTTGGCCGCTCCTTCATAGACTTTCAGCAAAGTATGGCGAGAAGCGCTCAGGGAAAGCCAGTCGTTGAGCCCATAGATAAACCCGATTTTGGTTGTCGCGTTATCCAACCCGAAAAACTCTGAAAACCCATTTTTAACTGTTCCAAACCTGTGCGAAACAACCATGTAAAAATCCTTTTTAGCAGCTACTTTGGTCGATTGGATACTCACGACCTGTAATCCTTTGAATGCCGAAGTTGCATAAGTATCTGCCGTTTGAACAGTGTCCAATTCTACCAATAAATCGTCCTGGGCAAAGCACAACGCGGCTGTCATCATAAAAAACAGAAAATAAATTTTCTTCATATTATTTTGTTTGTTTAAAAGTACACTGGTCTAATTTTACTTCTTCGAAAAGGTCATCGAATCCTATGCATCTGCCTTTTACGGTTACTTCTTTATCATCCGGCCCATCGTTTAATTTTTGAGGAAAAGTACAGAATACACCGGGTTCCAGCGTTAACGCAGAGTCGGTTATTTCCGTGATTTTCCCTTTTACTTCTATGGTCTGGTTCAGGTAACGGGCATTGGCAGAAGCCGCGTCCTGACGAAATTCGTTGATTAAATTTTCTGAAGATATTTGAAAAAGAGCTTTTTCCTTAGAGATATCACGGTGTCCCTGGTATAAATAAAAGTAGCCTCCCACCAATACCAGTAATATGACCGCTATGATTATGAATATGATTTTTTTCATAGAATTCTAAACAACCAAATATACATAAAAAGACGAAAACAAGAATTTTATTCTGTAGCTGAAATTCAAATATTTGCCTTATTATCGTTGTTAGAAAACAAAATCCGTAATCAGGAAAAGAAAAAATGACGTCGTTAAAGTTGGTCAACACATCCATAAAAAAGCCTCGTCAGAATCTGAAATTCTGGCAAGGCTAAACAATTATAAAAATCTGATAATTATTTTGCTTCTTTCGCTTCCGCTACGCCATGAGCGCCTTTCACGTGTTCATTTACAGTCAAATCCGCATTTACCGAATAAGCACTTCCGAAACCGTTCACATAAGAACCACCACTCGGGCGTAGGTCAAACAACACAAAGTCTTTCAGCTCGGCCAGCATTTTCACGATGTTCCCGTGTTTTTCTTCCAAAGCATTCACTGCACGTGTGTGAAATTCAGTTCCCGGCTCGACCAGAACCGCTTCACAATTCATGGTCAGGCGGTCACGCGCATAAATCTGTTTTACGGCAGATTCGTCTTCAATCACCATCACCGAAACATGTTTGCGGTCACGTAGGTTGCGGGTATGTTTGGCCATATAAGAAACCAAAACCTGAAAACCACCTTCGGTTTGAACAAAAGGCGCATAACTGGAAGCCGGCTTTCCGTCTTCGCTTAGAGTTGCTAAAATCACCGATTTTGCGTTACCTATGAGTTCTTCAATTTTGGGCGCTTTTGGTTTCACTTTCTTTTGTGCAGCAGCTATATCGTTCATAATTTTGAATTTAGATTATTGATGGCTCAAAGGTATTAATTTTAGAATGAATCTAAATATGATATTTATCTTTATCTGAGAAGGAAAAAAATAAAGGCCCCCAAGATTTTAGAAATCCTGGAGGCCTTATAAAATTTTCAAATCTTCAAATTCTCAAATTGAAAAATCAATCCATATAACTTTCCACGCTTGGACAAGTACAGATCAGGTTTCTGTCGCCGTACGCATCATCCACACGTGCCACCGGTGTAAAGAATTTTCGCTCTCTTACCCATTCCAGCGGATAAGCCGCTTTTTCACGCGAATAAGGGAAATCCCATTCGTCTGCCGTAACAATATCCAGCGGATGCGGTGCGTTTTTCAATACGTTGTTGTCCTGCGGATAATCACCGTTTGCCACCTCATCAATTTCAGCTTTGATCTGAATCAAAGCATCTACAAAACGATCTAATTCCGCTTTTGATTCAGATTCGGTTGGCTCGATCATCAAAGTTCCCGCAACCGGAAACGAAACAGTCGGCGCATGGAAACCGTAATCCATTAAACGTTTTGCAATATCGGAAACTTCAATTCCCAGTTTTTTAAACGGGCGGAAATCCAGGATGAATTCGTGCGCCACCACATCATTGGCATTGGTATAAAGCACATCGTAATGTTTTTCCAAACGCGCTTTCATATAATTCGCGTTCAGGATTGCATGTTTGGTGGAATTGGTCAATCCTTTTTCTCCCAGCATTCTGATGTATGAATAAGAAATTGTCAAAATCAATGAAGAACCATAAGGCGCAGCTGAGAAAACCGTATCGGATTTTTCACCACCGGTTTCAATCAATGGATGCGAACCTAAATAAGGCGCCAGATGTTTCGCCACACAAATCGGCCCAACACCCGGCCCGCCTCCACCATGCGGAATCGCAAAAGTTTTATGCAGGTTCAGGTGGCAAACATCCGCTCCGATCATTCCCGGCGCGGTCAGTCCAACTTGGGCATTCATATTTGCCCCGTCCATATACACCTGCCCACCGGCCTCGTGAACCAATTTTGTAACCTTTCTGATGTTCGAATCAAAAGCTCCGTAAGTCGATGGATATGTGATCATCAGACAAGACAGGTTTTCTTTATTCTTTTCAATTTTCGCTTTCAAATCCTCGATGTCAGTTTCGCCGGTCGGTAAATTTTTCACTACGACCACTTTCATTCCCGCCATCGCCGCAGAAGCCGGATTCGTTCCGTGCGCCGATTCCGGGATGATCACGATATTCCGATGTGCTTCACCATTAGCGATCTGATATGAACGAATCACCATCAAACCTGCGTATTCACCTTGCGCACCCGAATTCTGCTGAAGAGAAGTCGCGGCAAATCCGGTGATTTCAGATAAATGGTCTTCCAGGTTTTTAATCAGTTCCTGGTATCCGGCCGCATATTCTTTCGGTACAAACGGATGAACCGCGTTAAACCCGCCCCAGCTCAACGGCAGCATTTCGGTAGCGGCATTCAATTTCATCGTACATGAACCCAATGCGATCATCGAATGATTCAATGCCAGGTCTTTTCGTTCCAAACGTTTGATGTAACGCATCAGTTCCGTTTCGGTATGATAAGATTTAAAAACTTCATTCGTCAGGAAATCAGAAGTTCTGACCAGTTCCGAAGGGGTTTTTGCTTCGCCGAATTCTTTTTTACCGATGGTTTTTCCTTTGATTCCGGCAAAAATTCCAATCAGCTTTTCCAATTCTTCTTCCGAAACAACCTCGTCCATTGCGATGCTGATTTTTCCGTCTTCGAAAAAATTCAGTAATATGTTATTTTCTTCAAATTTATCCTTTGTAATTCCTTCAGCTTCAATCTGAACCGTATCGAAGAAATTATGGTGAACGGTTTTATATCCTAATTCGTTCAGGGCATCATACAAACGAACCGCTTTTTGATGAATGTTCTGCGCAATGAATTCCAATCCGTCTTTTCCGTGATAAACCGCATACATTCCGGCCATCACCGCCAGTAAAACCTGAGCCGTACAGATGTTGGAAGTCGCACGTTCGCGTTTGATGTGCTGTTCGCGGGTCTGCAACGCCATACGCAAAGCAAATTTTCCGTTTCGGTCCTGGGAAACCCCGATGATCCGGCCCGGAATCTGGCGTTTGTACTCTTCCGTACAGCTCATATAAGCCGCGTGCGGCCCGCCGTAACCCATCGGAACACCGAAACGCTGAGAAGTTCCAACGACAATGTCGGCTCCCATTTCGCCCGGTGATTTCAATAAAACCAACGCCATCAGATCAGCAGCAACTGCCACCTGCATTCCTTTTTCTTTCAAACCGGAAATCAGATTAGTGTAATCCACAATTTGTCCTGATTTTCCGGGATACTGGAACAATGCTCCGTAAAACGAATCGTCAAAATCAAATTCTGCAGGATTTCCTACCACGATTTCAATTCCTAAACCGCTTGCTTTGGTCTGGCAAACCGCTAAACTTTGCGGGAAAATGTCTTCCGCGATGAAAAATTTATTGGCTTCCTTTTTCTCTTTCGGTTTGGCTTCAAACATCATGTGCATGGCTTCCGCACAGGCAGTCGCTTCGTCCAGCAAAGAAGCGTTGGCAATCGGCAGTCCGCTCAGGTCGGAAATGACGGTCTGGTAATTCAGTAAAGCTTCCAGACGGCCTTGGGCAATTTCTGCCTGATACGGCGTATAAGCCGTGTACCATCCGGGATTTTCCAGAATATTTCGTTGAATGGGTGAAGGCAGTATCGTGCGGTAATAACCGTATCCGATGAAGCTTCTTGCTTTTTTATTTTTATCGGCCAATTCCTGAAGATGCTGTAAAATTTCATATTCAGACATGGCGTCAGGCAAATCCAGTTTTTTCTGGAAACGGATTTCGGCCGGCATGGTTTCATTGATCAATTCATCAATAGAATTTTTTCCAATGACAGAAAGCATTTCAGCCGCATCGCCTGACAAAGTCCCGATGTGGCGAAGTGAAAAATCTTGTGTGTTCATATTTGTTTCGCGGTGAATTTATTGAACGTCAAATTTACAATTTTTAATCCGATTAAAAACTAATCTTTGTCAACTGTTGTTGATATTCAATTACCTTTGTCTCAATGAAAGAATTCCTCGCTAAATACTTCATCAAAACCAACATCTGGGTAGCGTTATGTTTTGCCGGAATGCTCGCCTTTTTTCAGTTGGCATTGTATGAACTGAATTTCTACGTGCTGGGCATTGTATTTTTCGGTACAATCGCGGTCTATAATTTCACACGGATCAAGACCCTGAAGGAATTCTTAGAACTGAATTCCGAAAACAGGCCGCAAATCCTGCTGACCTACATCGGGTTGGTTTGCGCTTTGGCTTGTCTGATCCTCCGCGGATTCGAGCTGAAAACCTTTTTATACCTGGCCGTTTTGGGATTTGTGAGCTTTTGTTACAACCTTCCTTTTTCCAATCTGGGCTTGCGAGCGATTCCGTTCCTGAAATTATTCCTGATCGCTTTTGTCTGGGCGGGAAGTTCCGTAGGGTTACTGCTGGTTGTACATCATTCGGTCATCCAATACCAGTTGCTTTTTTTCTCGGTTTTCTTTTTCGTGATCGGGATTACCATTCCGTTCGACATTCGCGATCAAATAACAGACGAACCGGATTTGAAAACCATTCCGCAAACCATCGGGCTGAAATCATCCAAGATACTTGCCGTTACTTCCCTAATTCTGAGTGGCAGCTTATTTTATCTGGAATTTGACAACTGGAATCTTTTTGCCTGTTCCTGGATTTTTACATTATTGATCTCCGTTTACCTGGTGATCAATTCCTCCGAAAAACGTTCGGAATTTTACTATTCTTTCTGGACGGAAAGCTGTTCATTACTGCCGCTCCTTTTTTATCTGGCACTGAATTTGTTTTAACATTTCGCTAACAATTAATCCCTATCTTTGATAGGATTCAAATCTTTCCGGTTATGAAAAAACACCTCATTCTGTATGTCGCGCTCATACTTTTTGCCGTTTCCTGCCAATCAAAAAAAGATATCCATTTGATGGAAGTAAATCCCGAATTTGCTACGTATGTTTCGGCTTATACTTCCGGATTGGTTTCAACCGAAAGCAATATCAAAATTATCCTTCAAACCGATATTCCTTTGGAAATAAATGAAGATAAATCACTAAAAAATAATATCTTGACTTTTTCCCCTTCTATTTCCGGGAAAACTTACCTGATTGATAATTCGACTTTGGAATTCCATCCCGATGAAAAGCTGAAACAAGGTGAAATTTATACGGGAAAGCTGGATTTGAAGCCCATTTATCCGAAAATTCCCAATGAACTGAAAACTTTCGAATTCCAGTTCCAGGCAAAAAAGCAGGATTATTCGGTGAGCATTGACGGGATCCAGGATACACAGCAGGGACAGGGAAATTATAAATTGACCGGAAGCCTTTTTACCGCCGATGTTGCCAATTCTTCCAATATAAATGAAATGCTGACTGCAAAATTTAACGGAAAAAATCTGCCTGTTTCCTGGGAGCATTCCGAAGATCAAAGAAATTACCGTTTTACAATTAACGGGATTTCGGCAGAAAAAAAACCTCAAAAACTGATTCTGAAATGGAATGGTTCGCCCATCGACACACAAAAAAATGAAACGACGGAATTTGAAATCCCGGCCAAAGGAACTTTTAAAATTACGCAAATAAAAGCGGTTTCATATCCGGAACAATACATTTCGGTGAATTTTTCCGAAGCGCTTCAAAGCGATTTATTTTTAGACGGTTTGGTTGAAATCAAAAAAACAAACAAGAGCGATGAAAGCAAGAATTACTATTCGAATGAGTCTCAAAGCTATGTAAAATCAACCGTTATCAAAGGAAATGAACTAAAGATTTATATAGCCAAAAAAATCGGCGGTGAATATGAAATCAACATTTATCCGGGCATTAAGAGCGCTTACGGAAATAAAATCGGCCAGCCGCTGACCGAAAAAGTTAATTTTGTAAATCTTTATCCGCAGGTGAAATTCATCGGGAGCGGAAGCATCATCCCGTCTTCCGACGGAAAAATCAATTTACCGTTTCAGGCGGTCGGGCTGAAAGCGGTTCGGGTGGAAATCACAAAAATCTTTGAAAACAATATCCACCAGTTTTTTCAATACAATCAATATGACCAGTCCAACAATCTGAAACCGGTCGGCAGAAAGGTTTTAAGCAAAATCATACCGATTTCCAACGCAGATAATTTCAACATCAATGAAATGAATGTTTACCAACTGGAATTATCTGAATTCATCAAACCGGAACCCGGCGCGATTTACAATGTGGAATTCTCTTTCGAACAGCGGTTTGCAGCTTATCCGTGTGCGGAAAATGAAAACCGGGAAGAATTTCTCGCGACCATAGAACCGAAAAAGAACGACTATGATACCGCTTCGGAAATGTATAGTTATGACGATTATGATTATTATTATCCCGATGGTTACAACTGGCGTGACCGCGACAATCCCTGTACGGTTTCTTATTATACTTCCGACAAAAAAGTGGACAAAAACATCCTGGCGAGCAACCTGGGAATCAACTTCAAAACCGGGAAAAACCAGACGGGATACGTTACCGTAAGCGATATTATTTCGGCGAAACCAATGGAAAATGTACAGCTGAAAGCTTACGATTTACAAAATCAGCTGGTCGGTGAAGGAAGTACGGACAGAAACGGTTTCGCGGAATTTAAGCTCAGCCGGAAACCTTTTTTAATCGTAGCCGAAAAAAACAGACAAAAAGGCTATGTAAAAGTCGATAATGGTTCTGCGCTTTCCCTTTCCAATTTTGATGTGGAAGGTGAGTCTTCCGCTTCGGAGCTGGGCGGATTCATTTACGGCGAACGCGGTGTCTGGCGTCCCGGCGATAAAATGCACCTGACTTTCGTGATGGACAAATCCATCACCGAAATTTCCGATGAACAACCTGCCATCATGGAACTTTCCGGCCCCGATGGCCAATTGATGCAACGAAAAGTAAACTCAAATCCCGTAAACGGATTTTATACATTTGAAATGGAAACGCCACCGGATGCCAAAACCGGGAACTGGTCGGCCAATGTAAAAATCGGCGGGATGACTTTTTACAAATCCCTGAAAGTTGAAACCATCAAACCAAACCGATTGAAAATCAATGCCATTTTTCCGGAAGATGTTTTGACAAAATCTTCTACCGCACAAGGTTTCAGGATCAAAGCCAGCTGGCTGAGCGGCGCCAATGCCCAAAACCTGAAAGCCAATGTGACAGCCAATATCTTTTCGGAAGAAACAAAATTCAAATCCTTTCCCAAATATACTTTTTCCGATCCTTCACGCAGCTTCCCCATGCAGGAAATGACCGTTTTTGACGGCGCTCTGAATGCCAATGGCGAAGCCGGTATCCCCACCAATTTCAATCTTGACATCACGCCTCCGGGAATGCTGAAGCTGGGGCTGTTTACCAAGGTTTTTGAAACCGGTGGCGACTTCAGCACGTCGTATGTAACCAAAGATTATTCGCCTTATTCCACTTATGTCGGGCTACAAATTCCGGCCGATAATGATTATTATGAAATGCTCGAAACCGGAAAAGAACATACGCTGAACGTCGCAACGGTTGATTACAAAGGAAATCCGGTTTCCAAAAAGGATATAAAGGTTTTCATCTACCGGTTGAAAAACGCCTGGTGGTACAATTCCGACCGGAATGATCTGGCCTATTATGTAAATCGTCAGTATGAATTTTTAACCGAGGAAAAATTAATTACCACAACCAACGGAAAAGGAAGCTTTAAACTGAATATTCCGAATGATGAATACGGAAATTATTTCATCAGGATACTCGACCCGGAAAGCGGCCATGCGGCGGGAAAAACCATCTGGATCGACTGGCCGAACTGGCGGAGCCGTGGCGGCGGGAACTCCGAAAGCGCGGCAATCCTGAATTTTAAAGCCGATAAAACTTCGTATCAAGTAGGTGAAACCGCCCAGATTACGATTCCTTCTTCGGTGCAGGGACGCGCTTTGGTCAGCTTTGAAAACGGTGTGAAAGTAATTGAACGAAAATGGATCAATACCGATGAAAACCAGACGAAATTCAACATAAAAATCACCGAAGAAATGGCGCCGAATTTTTATGTGAATATCAGCCTGATCCAACCCCATAATGCGACGGCCAACGATATGCCGATCCGGATGTACGGCGTTATTCCGATTGCAGTAGAAAATCTGGACAGGAAACTGGTTCCCGTTGTAAAAGCGCCGGAATCCATTCGTCCGAATTCAGATTATACTGTTTCGGTCTCGGAAAAATCAGGAAAACCGATGACTTATACATTAGCTGTTGTGGACGAAGGATTACTGGATATTACAAATTATAAAACACCCGATATTTATAATCATTTCAACCAGAAACAAGCATTGGGCGTCAATACCTGGGATATTTTTAATTATGTCCTGGGCGCTTATGGCGGACGGATTGAAAGTGTTTTCACCATCGGTGGCGACCAGGCATTGTCCAATTCCAACAAAGAAAAAATCAATCGTTTCAAACCTGTCGTGACTTTCCTCGGGCCGTTCACTTTAGGCAAAGGTGAAAGCAGATCGCATAAAATCAAAATGGAAAATTATATCGGTTCGGTAAAAGTAATGGTGGTTGCCGGAAACGGCTCAAGCTTTGGAAGCGCCGAGAAAAATATCTTTGTGAAACAACCTTTGATGACGCTGACCACTTTACCAAGGGTTTTAAATCCGGGAGACGAAATTGCTTTGCCAATCAATGTTTTCGCGATGGAAAATAACATCAAAAACGTAACTGTTTCCATTAAGTCCAACGATTTGATTCAAATTGAAGATGGAAATTCCCAAAATCTAACTATTTCCAAAACCGGTGATCAATTGGCCAGCTTTAAAATCAAGGTTCCTGAAAAATTGGGTAAAGCAACCTTAACGGTTTCGGCTGTCTCGGGCAAAGAAAAAACTTCGGAGCAAATTGAAATTGAAGTCAGGAGTCCTAATCCGCCCATGACGTTTACCATCAATCATGAGATCAAGGAAAAACAAAGCTGGAACAGCAATTATGAACCGTTTGGCATGGTTGGGACTACCGATACGAAACTGGTGCTTTCATCGGCTCCGAACCTGAATCTGGATGAACGGCTGCGGTTTCTGATTCAATATCCGCACGGATGTATCGAACAAACGACTTCCGGTGTATTTCCGCAATTGTACCTGGATAAACTGACCAATTTGAGCGAAGCGCAGAAAAAGGATATTCAGTATAATATCTCTGAAGCGCTTAAAAAATTCAAATCTTTCCAAACACCGGGCGGTGGTTTGGCTTATTGGGCTGGCCTTGGGGAACCAGATAAATGGGGAAGTACCTATGCTTTTCATTTTATTCTGAAAGCGGAAAGTTTGGGCTATAAAATCCCGGCCGGACTGAAAGAAGGGCTGATTAAATACCAGCGAAAAGTCGCCAAAGAATGGAACGGCTATAACGACAAATATTATTACAACGACCTGGATCAGGCTTACCGGCTTTATACGCTCGCCTTGTCGGGAAACCCTGAACTGGGACTGATGAACCGTTTGAAAGAAAAGAAAACCAGCGTGGCTGCTTTGTGGCGATTATCTGCAGCTTATCAATTGGCCGGACAAAACAATATCGCCAAAAAACTGGTAAGCAATCTGGCTATGGGTGTAAAGGAATATAAATTCAACACATATACCTATGGCTCTTCTTTGCGCGACAACGCCATGATCCTGGAAACGCTCACCTTGCTTGGCGAACGAAACAAAGGCCAAACCTTACTGAAACAAATTGCATCAAACCTGAATTCCGGTTCCTGGTACAGTACACAGACAACGGCTTATTCGCTTCTGGCGATTTCGGAATTCCTCGGCAAAAACAAATCAGGAGCGAATATTGATGCAACGGTAACGATAAACGGAAAACCTTCAAAAATTTCAGGCGATAAACCGTTTGTAAATATAGACCTGCCCGAAAAAGCAGGAAAATTTACCGTAACCGACCATTCGGGAAATCTATTGTTTGTGGATTTGGTGAAAAGCGGCGTTTCGATGCAGGAAAATCTGCCGGCGGCCAATAGTAATCTGAATATGAACATTGCTTATTTCAATATGGATAACCAACCGATCAATCCTGCAAAACTTGCACAGGGAACTGATTTCAAATGTGTGGTCAATATAACCAACCCGGGCATGATGGGAAATTACAGCGAACTGGCATTGACACAAATGTTCCCGTCAGGATGGGAAATCATCAATACAAGAGTCAACAACCAGGCGACTTCCGTTCAGAATTTAGGTTTGGATTACCAGGATTTCAGAGATGACAGGGTTTATTCCTACTTTGATCTGGGAGCCGCGCAACAGGTTTCAGTTACGATATTACTTAACGCCACATATAGGGGAAGTTATTATATGCCCGCAACCTATTGTGAAGCCATGTATGACCATACAATTTATGCGGTAAGCCCCGGTAAAAGGGTAACGGTAAACTGATTCGAATAAAAAATCCCGGAATCAAAGACTCCGGGATTTTTATCCTCATGTGTTTATAAAAATTATTCTGCTTTTAAAGACTGAGAGCGAGATTTTTTTTCAGCTGTTGCCTGCTCTCTCTTTTTTCTGTCGGCAACTTTGGCATCTTCTTTTCTTTCTCCTGCTACAGTAGCTTCAGCCTTTTTCTGAGCTTCTTTTTCCTGAATTTCAGCCCTCTTCTGAGCTTCCATTTGTTCAGTTTTTTTCTGCTCCAATTGTTTTGCAGAATTTGCAGAAGTTTTCTCCTGTGCAAATAAAACAGGCGCTACTGCTAAAGCTGCGATTGCGATTAATTTCTTCATAATTAAATATTTTTTTCGGATTAATGAATTCAAATCTAATCAATTTTTTAATATGATGGACAAATTCTGAAAAATTTAATAAAAAAATGCAAGCCTGTAAGCCGGATTCTGTTTCCGCCGTAGCGGATCTTTGTCATTTATCTGGCCCCGCTGTTACCAACGAGATCTAACTGCCTACCCCCCGGCAACGGGCGGGCAACCCTTAACTGCCGGTGTACATGGCATTGCACCACATAGAGTTTACCTGATTTCACTACAGCCAAACTGTACTTGCTTTCTGTTGCACTTGTCCTGAATCGGGTCGCCCCGAAACGACGGGTGTTACCCGCTATGCTGCCCTGTGGTGTCCGGACTTTCCTCCCTCCGCAGCAGCGGAGAGCGACAAAGCGGCTTGCGTTGCAAAATTAAGAAAAGAAAAAAATCCCTGTTCATAAAAGAAAGGGATTTTTTACAATTCAGTCTTATTTTTAAATTATGATTTCTTTTCGGTGGATTTTCCTTTGACAGAAATCTTCACTCCGTCTTTGGCTTCATTCAAATCAATCAGGAGCTTATCGCCTTCGGAAATTTCGGCATTGATAATTTCCTCTGCCATAGGGTCTTCAATGTATTTCTGAATGGCACGGTTCAATGGCCTTGCGCCATAATCTTTATCGAATCCTTTATCGGCAATAAAGTTTTTGGCTTCTTCGGTCAATTCTACTTCGTAACCCAAGTCAGACAATCGTTTGTACAATTTTTCCAATTCAATGTCAATGATATTGTAAATGTCTTCTTTTGACAATGAGTTGAATACGATAATGTCATCAATACGGTTCAGGAATTCCGGTGCAAAAGTCTTTTTCAACGCGTTTTCAATTGTGCTTTTCGCCCGGTCATCTGAGCTTTCGCGTTTCGCAGAAGTCCCGAATCCCACGCCGTCGCCGAATTCTTTCAGCTGACGCGTTCCGATGTTGGAAGTCAGGATGATAATCGTATTCCTGAAATCCACCTTTCTTCCCAATGAATCAGTAATGTGACCGTCATCCAGAATCTGCAATAGGATATTGTAAACATCGGGATGCGCTTTTTCAATTTCATCCAAAAGAATCACTGAGTAAGGTTTCCTGCGTACCGCTTCGGTCAGCTGGCCGCCTTCTTCATAACCGACATAGCCCGGAGGCGCTCCGATCAGTCTTGAAATGGCGAATTTTTCCATGTATTCGCTCATGTCAATTCGAATCAGGGTGTCAGGCGAATCAAATAATTCGGTTGCCAGGACTTTTGCCAGCTGGGTTTTACCTACACCGGTCGTTCCCAGGAAAATGAAAGAACCGATCGGTCTTCCAGGATCTTTTAATCCGGCACGGTTACGCTGAATAGCCTTTACCACCTTTCCAACCGCTTCATCCTGTCCGATTACTTTTCCTTTCATCAGTTCATTCATTTGCGCCAGCTTTTTAAGCTCTTTTTCAGCTACGCGGTGAACAGGAATTCCGCTCATCATGGAAACGACTTCGGCAACATTTTCTTCGGTAACGGTTTCACGGTTGTCTTTGGAATCCTGAATCCAGTCAGCCTGCGCTTTTTTCAACTGAGTCTCAATCTGCTTTTCGGAATCCCGCAGACGGGCCGCTTCTTCGTATTTCTGGCTCTTCACCACTTTGGTCTTTTCTTCCCGGACTTCTTCCAGTTTCTTTTCCAAATCCAGGATTTCCTGCGGAACTTTTATGTTTTTGATATGGACTCTTGAACCTGCTTCATCCATCGCATCAATCGCTTTGTCCGGAAGATAACGGTCTGTGATATAACGGTTTGTCAGATTCACACAGGCAGCAATGGCTTCGTCCGTATAATTTACGTTGTGATGCGCTTCGTATTTATCTTTAATCTGATTGAGAATCTGAACGGTTTCTTCGGGCGAAGTCGGGTCAACCATAATGGTCTGAAAACGTCGTACCAAAGCTCCGTCTTTTTCTATATACTGACGGTATTCGTCCAAGGTCGTCGCACCGATACATTGTAATTCTCCTCTTGCCAAAGCCGGTTTGAACATATTGGATGCATCCAGTGAACCGGTTGCTCCTCCCGCTCCAACGATAGTATGTAACTCATCAATAAAAAGGATTATATCATCATTTTTTTCCAGTTCATTCATGATGGCTTTCATCCGCTCTTCAAACTGGCCGCGGTATTTGGTTCCGGCGACAAGGCTCGCCAAATCCAATGTTACTACGCGTTTGTTATACAAAACACGTGAAACTTTTCTCTGGATAATCCGCAACGCCAAACCCTCCGCAATTGCGGATTTCCCAACTCCGGGTTCTCCGATCAACAATGGATTGTTCTTTTTGCGACGGCTCAGAATCTGGGAAACACGCTCAATTTCTTTTTCCCTCCCGACCACGGGATCCAATTTTCCGTCCAGTGCGATTTGGGTTAAATCCCGGCCGAAATTGTCCAAAACCGGTGTTTTGGTTTTTACATTTCCTTTTGGTGTCGTTTTTTCATATTCGGCCGCTCCCCTGTCATCTTCGTCATCATAATTAGAGGATTCGGCTTTCGGCGATTCCGTGACATCACCATCCTGGTATTGAAATTTAAATTCTTGTTTTACGGAAACATAATCCACGTCCAGCTTTTTGAGAAGTTTGGTTACCGGGTCATTTTCATTTCTGAGAATACACAACAAAAGGTGAACGGTATTTACGGTCGAATTTTTGAAAAGCTTGGCTTCCAGAAAGGTCGTTTTCAGTGCACGTTCCGCCTGTTTGGTCAGCTGAAGGTTTTGTTTGGTGTTGGAAAAACTTTCTTTCGGCGGCGCCAAAAGCTCGATTTTATCTCTTACGTCTTTCAGATTCACATTCAACGCACCCAGAATAGAAACCGCTTTGCTGTCGCCATCTCTGAGGATGCCCAGAAGCAAATGCTCTGTGCCTATCTGGTCATGGCCAAGCCGAAGCGCTTCTTCTTTACTGTAAGCGATAACGTCTTTTACTTTTTGTGAAAAATTATCATTCATCTTAAATCTCTTACTAACAAATATAGTTACTTCCTGCGGAAATCAGCACAAATAGTGCCATAGTTATTAACGGGTTATTGATAGGTTTTAGCTGTCAAAATTGGTAATTTTCATTTAGATTACCGGACAAAATTTCAGGTTGATTTCATTTTTGGTTTGAATGATTTGGGTGATGGATGTTGTCATGACGGTTGGGAATTTATTGTTTTCCAACATCTTGATTTTGTCCTGGAGCTTAAATATTTCATCGGGTTCATGCGCATTCAGATTCAGAAAAAGCTGCCTGTGTTCCTGCTTTTCTTCTTCCGTATAAAGCGTTGATGATGAGCGGACTATTAATTTTTCATTCGAAACATCTTCTTTGTATTTTTTGGTTTCGTCCCAAACCAATATTTTCTTTTCCCCGCCAAATCTGTTAATCATAATCATTGTAAAAGGTTCGATTCCATCCAGCTCAATTTTATCCATAAATTCATCCATCGAATTGTATTTCAATAATTCCAGAATGATCAAACCACGGCTCATGCGATAAGGCGGCCGGTGAAAATGCTTTTTATAGGCGCCGTTTAAAATGCAGGCAACATATTTCCCGGAATAATAAATCCAGGTACCGCCGGAAACCAAATCGACCGGCCCGGTGAAATCCTTTCCGTTGAATTTCCTTGTTTCAATTTTATCGGAAGTTGGGCGCAAATGGGTTTCATCACGGTTTTGGGTCAAAATGAAATTTCCTTTTTCATTACTGTAAATACTGACAATGCACATATTTATAAATCTTCTCAGGCAAATGTAGAAATTCTTATTTTTGTCTTTGAAGCAAAGCCTGAATGAAAAATACTTTCCGGAATTTATTTTATGAAACAGAAAATATAATTTCTCAATTAAATGAAGATGATTATAGGTCAAGTCTTTCCGTTCTGTCAAAAAATTCCATCGGCAGGCACGTCCGGCATATTCTGGATTTGCTTGAATGTTTGCTTGAATCTTCCGAAACAGGCATTCTGAATTATGACAAACGAAAACGCTGTACAGAAACGGAAACAAATAAGGAATTCGCGCTTCAAAAACTTAGTTTCACCCGGGGAAAAATTGATAATCTCGACCTGAAAAAAGAGCTTTTGTTCAGTCAGAAAATTGGTAATAATGATATAGAATGCCTGACCACCATCGAACGGGAATTGCTTTATAATATAGAACATTGTGTTCATCACCTGGCCATCATCAGGATCGGGATCGAGCAAAATTTCCCTTATGTAAAAATCTCGGAAAACTTCGGCGTTGCTTATTCAACAATTCAAAACCGTGAAAAAACCGAAGCGTAAAATTTCAGCATTTGAATTCTGGCCGTTCTGGGTCTTTTATATGCCATTTGTCCCATACTGGATATGGAATTCCATAAAATCCAGCTCATTCAGTTATTTTTGTAAAGCCAATCCGGGCATGGAATTCGGCGGGTTTCTCAATTATTCAAAATTCAAAATCCTTCAACAAATCCCGCAGGAATTCATTCCGAAAACGTATCATATTCAAAACAAAGATGAAATACAGAAAATCGATTTAGGAGGGGCTTTTCCGTTTATTGTAAAACCGGATTCTGGCGAACGCGGTGTAAATGTGGAATTGATCAGAAATGAAAATGACTGGAAAAATTATCCGCTGAACGAAAACCTGATCATCCAGGAATTTATGGATCTGCCTTTGGAATTCGGAATTTTTTATGCAAGAATTCCCGGCGAAGAAAAAGGGAAAATTTTGTCGATTACGGGAAAAGAATTTTTGACATTTGTTTCGGACGGAAAAACGACTTTAAGGAAATTCATAGAAAATCATCCGCGAACGCAAAACCGATTGGATTATCTGAAGCAGAAATTTGAAAACCAATTAGATAAGATTTACCCAAAAGGAGCAGAAATTTTACTGGAACCGATTGGAAACCATTGCCGTGGAACCAAATTTTATGATGCTTCTGATTTGATTTCTGACGAATTAATCAATAAAACAGATTTCGTTGCGAAACGGATTTCCGGATTTTATTATGGCCGGTTTGACGTAAAAACAACGTCCATGGAAAGCTTCAGGAAAGGTGAATTTAAAATCATGGAAGTCAACGGCGCTAATTCGGAACCAACGCATATTTATGACCCGGAATTTTCTTTGTGGAAAGCATATAAAGAGGTCAAACGGCATTTGGATATTCAATACGAAATATCGGGGAAATTTCCGAAAAACCATTCATCAAAAGAATTTTACAAGGCGGTTTTGAAAAGGGTTTTCTAACCGAATCAGGTAATTTTGTCAGGGTTTTTCCAATGGAATGGTTTATGAAATCAGCTAAAAAATTTCAACTGTGAAATATCCGTTTCCTAAAAATACACTCTATGTCCCTTTGATTCTATTGTCGATGATCTGGATCGTATTCCTTTTCCAGTTACAGGGATTCGGGCAATATAACTGTTACGGAATTGTACCGAGAAATTTGGTAGGTTTAAGAGGAATTTTCTTTGCGCCGTTGTTTCATTCGGGCTGGAAGCACATCATCAATAATTCTATTCCACTCGCCGTGTTGAGCTTTTTTGCCGTCCTTATGTATGAACGGATTGCATACTACGTTATCATTTTCGGCTGGATTTTCACCGGATTATTCACCTGGGTTTTCGGAAACCTGCTTTCGGGCAACGTTACCGGCTGCCATATAGGCGCCAGCGGCATTGTTTATCTTTTGGCTTCTTATGTGTTTTTCAGCGGTGTTTTAAAAAAATCGAGGAACCTTATCGCGGTTTCGCTCATTGTCGTTTTCTTTTACGGAAGTATGATCTGGGGAATTTTTCCCGAGGAATATCTGCCTAAGTTTTACAAGGAAGACAGCAATCCCATTTCTTGGGAAAGCCATCTTTCGGGCGGAGCCGTTGGGTTAATTTTTGCCTTGATTACAAGAAAATACGGCAATCAAAGAAAAATATATTCATGGGAAAACCGCCGGGAACCGGACGCCCGGGAAAAATGGCTTTGGGAAAAATACAAGGAAACCCTTTCCGATGAAGACCGTACCAAGCTGGAAGAAAAATACGGTGAAAAATCAGAGAACGATATTTCCGGCAATGATAATTACTGGTTCACCAATGATTCCAGGTAATCATACAATTTCTGAAGTTGGGCAGGCGGCTTGCCTTCGTCAAAAGATTGTGAAACATAAACTTGTCCGCCCGATTCGATTGTAATGGTGGTTGCTTTGGCGCCATCGTAAAACCTTGCCTGGGTAGGCGCTTCCCAGTTACTTATTTCATTCAAATCCAGCTCGCCCACCAAACGGTTGATTTCATTCCATTGTTTGGCCTGGGTAGTTTTAATCCCGGTAGTGTCCTCCCCATTTCTGTTTTTGTAAGAAGCCGAAATTTCTTTTTTGTCGATTTTCACTACAGAGCTATTTCCCAAGGTGGTTTTCTCCATCGTTATTTTCGACACCGTTTCTTTTGCGTTTTGGTTTGTCTTTTTCGCACTTTCACAAGCTATGGTCAGCAAACAAAGAAATACAACCGCAAAAATTTTATGAATTGAATTTATTTTCATCTTTCTATATTTTACTATATTAGCAAAATTAAATTAATCAAATCAATTAAAAAAAGATTCACACATGAAAAAATTTTTATTGGCTTTAACGATTGCCGCTCCAATAATCGGTTTTTCACAATGGAAGACCACTTCTTTGGGGAACGCGGGCGTTAAAGAAGGAAAAGAAAAAATAGAGGCCGCAGGCCTTTATAGTCTGGACACGCAGGTGCTTAAACAGCAGCTTGCAAATGTTCCTGCCCGTTTTTCAAATTTACCGGGCAATATCATATCCATTCCGAATGCTAATGGAGAAATGGAAAAATTCGAGGTTTGGGAAGCTTCCAACTTTACGCCCGCTTTACAGGCAAAATTCCCTGAAATCCGCGCTTATGTAGGACTTGGGATCGACGACCCGAACGCTTACCTGAGATTCAGCTTATCACCGGCCGGAATACAGACAATGACATTAAGAGCTGGGACATCTGAGTTCATTGAACCCTATACGGTTGACGGAAGCAAGTACATTGTATTTGATTCCAAATCGCACAGAAACCAGGGCGATGTTCCGTTTGAATGTTCAACACCCGAAACTTCCGCATTGGTAAACGATTCTGAGGATTTGGTAGTTGCAAGCAAATCAAGCACAGGCGTATTCAAAACATTCAGGCTGGCTCAGTCCGTAACGGGAGAGTACTCTCAATATTTTGGCGGAACAATGACCGGAGCTATGGGAGGTATAAACGCTACAATGACCCGTGTAAACGGCGTATTTGAAAAAGATTTTGCCGTTCAGTTAATCCTGGTTGACAACAACGAGGACGTGGTTTATCTCAACGCAAGTACTGACCCTTATACAAATCCAAACAATATAGGCACTACGCAATCCCAGCTTCAAAGTACGCTGAACAGTGTAATCGGTGCAAATAATTATGATATCGGACACATATTCCACAGGACAGGTGGTGGCGGGAACGCCGGCTGTATTGGTTGTATCTGTAACAATGCCAATAAAGGACAGGGATATACTTCACCGGGATCAGGAGGCCCAGAAGGCGATAATTTCGATATTGATTATGTGGCCCACGAAATGGGGCATCAGTTAGGCGCTAACCACACATTTACTTTTGGTTATGAAGGAACTTCTGCCCAGGTAGAGCCTGGAAGTGGTTCGACGATTATGGGATATGCAGGAATCACCGCCTATAATGTTCAGGCACATTCAGATGATTATTTCACTTATAAAAGTATCTTGCAGGTTCAGGTTAATTTACAGAATAAACCTTGTGCCAACAATACTACTTTGAGCAACCAGGCGCCTGTTGTAGATGCCGGGGAAGATTACGACATACCAAAAGGTACAGCTTTCGTCCTGACCGGTAGCGCTACCGATCCTGACGGAGATACACTTGAATACGGCTGGGAACAAAATGACGTAGGAAATGGTTCTACCACTGATGCCAACAGCCGGGTTTCGTTTACAAAAACAGCCGGCCCTAACTTCAGGTCAAATCCTTACCTGACAGAACCTGTAAGATATACGCCGAGATTTGATTATGTTTTATTAAATGATGTAACTTCAGTAGAAAGCTGGTGGAGAACCAAATGGGAAGCCGTAACAACGGTTGCGCGCCAGTTTAACTTTACCCTGACCGCCCGTGATAACAATCCGGAAGGGGGCCAGACCAATACTGACGCCATGAGGGTTTTCGTAAGAGATGCAGGGCCATTTATGGTGACCAACCCGATTCAGAGCCAGGACGTGAGCCTTTCCGGAAATTCCATGTTGGTGGAATGGGATGTGGCCGGTACCGATGCTGACCCAATCAATACTTCTGATGTAAAAATCTCTTTGTCAACCGACAATGGCGCTACTTTCACCGTATTGGCTGAAAGTACCCCGAACGACGGAAGCGAAACCGTTACCATTCCGACAGGAACTGTAGCTATAGGAAATTGCAGGATATTGATTGAAGCAGTCGGAAATATCTACTATGCCGTATCACGTCCGTTTAATTTTACCGGACAGATGGGGGTAGCTGATGTAAGTAGCAACACCGCTATCGGTATTTATCCGAATCCGAACAACGGGCAATTCTATGTAAAAGCAGGTAACGTTTCAAAAGGCGATATCAAAACAACGATCTTTGATACAGCAGGAAGACTTGTTTACAGTCAAACGAAAAACCACAACGGCGGAAGCCTGAACCAGTCTTACAATGTTAAACTTCCTGTAGGAGTTTACATGGTTGTGATTGAATCTGCAGACGGAAAAACAACTGACAAACTGATTATTAAATAATCAAACCGAACAGTTCGTCATAAAAATCAAGCCGGAGTTTTTACTCCGGCTTTTTTATGGGTTAAAATTGTATTGTAATTAGCCTGCAAGGCCATTCTGCAAAGCATAAATAGCCAGCCCTACCCTGCTTTTTATATTTAACTTTTTAAAGAGGTTGTCGCGGTAGCCGTCAATTGTCTTCGGGCTGAGCTTCATTTCTTCGGCAATTTCCTTGTAGGTCATTTCGGAGCAAACCAGCTTTAAAAACCAGATTTCGTTTTCCTTTAATTCTACCTGGTGCGCATCGGTTTCTTCCTCATCCATACTTCGCAACAGAGCGGAATTAATGGTTTCATTGTGATAAAATCCTTTTTCCGTTACAATTTCTATGGCATTTTTCAGGATGGAAGGAGAAGTGTTTTTCAGCAAGTATCCGTTGGCTCCCAAACGAAGGCATTGAATAATGCTTTGTTCGTCATCGTTCATTGATAAAATCAGCGCTTTTACCGTCGGATGATTTACCTTTAGCCATGTAAGAGTTTCAAAACCGTTCATCACCGGCATGCTCAGATCCAGCAGGACAACATCGGGAAGCTCTGATAATGAGTCTAATTTATTGATAAAGTCCATTCCATTCTCGGCGCGGGTAATTACTTCAAAATTCCCCAGCTGGCTGATCATTTCGGAAAGCGCGCCGGTAAAGAGTGTATGGTCGTCAACTATCGCTATTTTGAATTTTTTCATATTTCGGTAACTTGTTCTGGTGGATTAATTCCATCCTGGTTCCCTTACCGGGAGCGGAATCAAAGTTAAGAAAAGCTCCGATTAATTTCGCACGGTTTTGCATATTTAAAAGCCCTGTGCCTTTTTGCGGGTTCCCCTCAAAGCCTTCTCCGTTATCTTGTACTTTGATAGTCAATTTGTTTCGTTCGTATTGAAAATGGACATCGAGCCGGGAAGCTTTGGCGTGTTTGAGCGTATTTGTGAAAAATTCCTGCAAAATCCGCAGGATGATCAATTCATTTTCTTCATCTAACCGGTAAGGAGTACCGGTAATAGTAATTATGGGTTCCAGGAAATTCAGTCTTTGGAACCTTTCCAATTCTATTTTAATCGATTCCAGCAGACCGACTGTTTTTATGTAATCTGTATTGGTGGCTTTGGACAACGCCCTGACTTCCATGATGGCTTTTTCAATCAGCTTCCCGGACTCCAGTATTTTGGGTTTTAATTCCGGCGGTGTCATATACTCCAGCGTATGGTTGTACACCATGAGTGTTGAAAGTATCTGCCCTATGTTGTCATGGATTTCCCAGGATATGTTTTTCAGGGTTTGCTCTTTTATTTCAATACGGGTTTTTACAATTTCCTGCCGATAATCGGATTTTCTTTTTTGGAACAGGACAAAAAGTATGATCAGGCTTACGCAAAAAACGAAAACCGTTGCGCATGCGGAAACAATCAGTACATATAATTCTTTTTGCTCCATATAAACCCTATGATGAACAGCACGTTCATGATTTCAACTGTAAAGAATAATACTCCCACCAGCTGGTATCTCAAATCACCCAGTACGTCAGACCAATTTGAAATAGAGAATAAAGGTAAGCATGTTCCGTAATAAATCAATAATCCGAAACTAATCCAGATCAATAAATTACGGGAAATCCCGTCAAAAGAGTTTTCTGATTTTAAAACCTGGTTGAAGAATATGATAATTGTAAGAACCAGGAAAAAATAGGAAAGCACATATACATAAGTAATAGGTTCAACAAGAATATCCTGAATCCTTAAAGCGGAATTCAAAATAGCTACTGAATTAAATACTACCAGAAATGCCAGTAACAGTTTTCTGTTGAACCTATTAAGATAATGCCAAAAAATAAATCCATAAAAATTGAATTCTATAATTGTGCGTATGTTGAACAGCCAAACATTATTGATATTGTAGAAATAGAAACAAAAAATTTCTATAAATGCCGTCAGCCCCAGGAAAAATGGCAGGTATTTTAAAACCGTATGCCTGTATTTATAAAATGTTATGAGGCTCACAAGGAACGTAAGCGCTTCCGTATAAATCCCTATTAATTTAAGTATATACAAATCCTGGCCGGGTTTAAACTTAATTACACATATTGGGACAAGAACTCAGGTTATCCCCTACCGAACTCGCCTTCACGCCGCCCTCATCTTCCTTTTTACTTGTTTCACCCGGCCCGGTATTGCTTGTCATTTCATCAAGCAAAGATTTGAGGCTTTTGGGTTTTCCCTGCTCCGAATAAATCGGGTCGAATGCCGTATGCGCCGAACCATTGCTATAAGTAGGTGCCAGCATCAGGCTCAAACCATACACTTCATTATTCGGATTGGCGGAACCGGGAGCCGCTTCTTTATGCTGGATGTGGATGAAATCTATCCCCGAAACTTCAATGCCTTTCTCTTTTGATTTTTCTTCTACATACTTAATGTATGCTTTCAGATCTTCAATTGAAATCCAGGTTCTCAAAGCATATTCGCTCCCTACCACTTCCGGATGGGCTTTGTTATAATTAGATAATTGTTCTTTGGCTTTTTCGAGCGAAATCAGGTTCCCGGGATCTGCTGCCGGCCTTTCCTGTGTTTCTTCCTGAACGGGTTCACTCTTTTCTGTTTCTTTTGAACAGGAAAACAAAGTAAATGAAGTGGTAAGCGTTAAAATTATCAGATGAGTTTTCATAGTATATAAAATTTATCAGCCAAAATAAAAATTTTTTCGCTTCAAAAAACACCTGCTTGTAAAATACAGGAAAAATCCCGTACCCCGCACAGGAAAAACACCCCGTAAAAAAGGGGGAAAATCCTGAGAAAATGCTTTTGTATTTTTATGAAATTTGTCAAAACAAAAAACCAAAGTCATGGAAGATTCTCAAAAAGTAATCTTCAACCTAAACCAATTTTATTATCATAGCAATAATTATGAATGGACAACCGAAATGCCTTATTACTGGTTCTGCTTCTTTAAAATGGACGGGGACAATTGCCTGCTGAATGAAGATTTTAAATTAGAAGGCTTTGTTTCTCTCTACACTCCGCTGGACAAAATTGGTGACCTCAGCGCTTTGGAGTCGGACAAAAAAGAGGATTTTATCAAAATCCCCGAATCTTCAGGTAAAAAGGAAATTTTGCTCAAACCCATTCCTGTACCAAAGTTCATAAAAGATTCAACTTTGAAAAAGCCCGAACCGCAGGTGGGATGTGTCGTGGTTTTTATGAATAAAACCTGCTTTTTGTCTGATGTTGAAAATCAGCTGGCGCCACTTCTGGCTTCCACTGTACAAAATCAATTGAACGAGCTTCTCTCTAAATTCAATTACAGGAAAACCACACTGACAAATAAAACCAAATCGCTTTCAAGAATACTGGAAACAGTTGTACATAAAGCAACCATTGAAAAACAACCATTTTGGAAAAGGTTTCTTTCAGAAAGCAAAGTTGATGCGACCATCTGGAAATTTTCAGCCGGTGAACTGCAAGAGCTCAATTCAATATCTTTAACTAAAAACTGGACCAATGAAGGTACCTGGGAACTGTCGGGAAACATAAGCTTGAGTAGAAATTACCCCTATCCGACTTTTTCCCCGAAAACCAAATCACAGCAGAAGGAATTCAGCTACCAGCCTGATTAGATTGAGGTATTCCCCAAACCATCTTTGAGACCAATTCCTTGACCCTAAACTCTTGCCTCTGCGGCGAGAGTTTTTTTATGGCTTATCTTTGTACAGAATTTTACGTCATGAAAAAGCAATTGTTTTGTATTTTTTTATCGCTCCTGTTTATTTCCTGTGCGCAAAGAAACGGAATTTCTCTTCAAAACGGCGATTTGCTTTTTGTAGGAAATTCTACCGGTGATTTATCTAAAGCCATTGACGAGGTTACCCAAACTGGGCAGAAAACAAATTTTTCCCATATCGCGCTGGTTGAAAAATCCGGGAAAGACTCCTGGGTGCTGCATGCCGCGCCTGAAAACGGATCCGAGCGGATTCCTTTAGAAGAATTCATCCAAAATGAGAGAAAAGACGGCTCCATCATTGAAATTTACCGTATCAAAAAAGAATTCCATCCCGATTTCAATTCAGCAATTGAAAAAGCCAAAACCATGTTGGGGAAACCTTATAATTTTACTTATGTTTTGAGCGATACCGCTTATTATTGTTCCGATTTTGTGTATCATGCGTTTGAAAAAGATTCTATTTTTAAAATGAACCCCATGACTTTTAAAAATCCGGGTGAAGAAGAATTCAATCCCGGCTGGATTGAGTTCTATCAAAAACTAAACATGGAAATCCCCGAAGGAAAGCCCGGCTGTAACCCCAACGGAATGGCCGCATCAGAAAAATTAATCCGAATCGGGCAATTATAATTTCGGATTGATTTATCTTTGCCCCGGGAAATGGGGTCTTCCTTTTCACAAACCGCCGTTGGCTGATGACTCCTACTCTGTTTAACCTGAAAATTAAATAAAAAATGGGTAGGATATTTTTATTGGTCGGATTGGGTGGCTTCCTCGGAAGCATCGCCCGTTACGGGATGAGTTTGGGCTTTTCCAGAATTTTACCGCTGAATTTTCCTTATGGTACATTTACCGTCAACATTTTGGGTTGTCTGCTCATCGGGATTTTCTTCGGGTGGTCGGAAAAACACAACTGGATGAACGACGAATGGCGGATTTTCCTGACCATTGGGTTTTGCGGCGGATTTACCACCTTTTCCTCATTTGCTTATGAGAATATATCTATGCTGAACAACCAGAATTACATCGGTTTTTTTCTCTATTCGGCCGGAAGTTTCCTTTTGGGATTGCTGGCAGTCTGGGGAGGATTGGCCTTAACTAAAATATAATTAAAATGAAATTTAATCCCTGGCACCACGTATCTGTGGGCAACAAACAACCCGGTACCGTAGAAGCAATCATAGAAATCCCGCAAGGGAGCAAAGCCAAATATGAGCTCGACAAAGCTTCGGGGCTTTTGCGCCTGGACCGCGTACTTTTCTCTTCGGTTTCTTATCCGCACAACTACGGATTTATTCCACAGACTTTAGGCGATGACCACGACCCGCTGGACATTATTGTGATTTGCCAGATTGCGGTAGATCCGCTTTGTATCATCGAAGCAAAGGTAATCGGTGTTTTACGGATGATTGACAACGGTGAAGGCGATGATAAAATCATCGCAGTGGCGAGCAATGATATGAGCGTCAACCATATCAATGATGTTTCCGAACTTCCGCCCCATTTAACAGTTGAATTACAGAATTTCTTCGAAGATTATAAAAAGCTGGAAAATAAAGTGGTAATCGTGGAAGAATTTCAAAATGCGGAAATTGCCCGGGAAATTGTGACCAAAGCCATTCAGAATTACAAGGATAATTATCAACGGATTAAAAGCGAAACGAAAAGGAATTGATCGAATGACCTTGACAAAGTTCAGCCTTTAACTTCCCGAATATTCCACAAAATTCCGCGGAGTTTCAAAAAGCGTGATCTTCAGTCTTAATCTGGCATCCAGCTTTTCACGTATCCGGTTCCAGATAACAACCGAAATATTTTCTACCGTAGGATTCAGGCTTTGAAATTCCTGAATTTCAAGGTTCAGGTTTTTATGGTCCAGATATTCTTCGACCTGCTCAAAAATGATTTTCTTCAGCGCATCCAGGTTCATGACAAAACCCGTTTCGGGATTGATTTCACCGGTGATGCTGACAATCATTTCATAGTTATGGCCATGAAAATTCGGGTTGGAGCATTTACCGAAAACCTCAAAATTCTTTTCATCGCTCCAATCCGGATTGAACAACCGGTGCGCCGCGTTGAAATGCGCTTTTCTGCTAATCGTTACCTGCATACTGAAGCTTTGCTAAATATTCGTCAAAAATAATCCGGAACCAGATGGTATAACTGCCCGGGTTTGTATTCATATCGGAAATTAATTCGTCCATCGGAATCCATTTAAAATCTTCCACTTCTTCTTTGTTGATCTGAATTTCCCCGTCATAAAATCCGGTAAAAACATAGTCAAGCTCGTGTTCAAACAAATCTGTTCCCAGCCTGGCCTTGTAAATGAAATGAAACTTTTCTTCCAGCTCGCAGTCAAATCCCATTTCCTCTTTCAGCCGGCGATGTGCCGCTTCCAGATAGGTTTCGCCGTCCCGCGGATGGCTGCAACAGGTGTTGGTCCAAAGCATCGGCGAATGGTATTTATCGTCCGCTCGTTGTTGGAGCAAAAGCTCGCCTTTTGAATTAAATACAAAAACCGAAAACGCGCGGTGCAACAACCCGGCAACGTGCGCCTGCTGTTTTTCCATCAACCCGAGCGAATTGTCCTGTTCGTCCACCAAAACCACAAATTCTTCCATAACGGCAAAGGTAACAAGTTTGACGTAATCCGAAGTTTGAAATCCGTGAAATATATGCGTGAAGTTTTCCTCTTTATTCTTTTGTTAAAACCGCCCTGTGATACCCGTTCAGCTTGTGGTTCCCGACGATTGGGGAATCTTCGTTCCCTAATCCGGTTGAAGTTTCCGGCTCTGAATTCGTGATGATAATTTCAAAATTCATCCGGTTGTTTTCGAGCCAGTAAGATGCAATCAGCAAAATTTTTTCTAAAGAGAATGAACTCACCATTCTGTTTTCCAGAAAGGTCTGGGGAAGGATGATCCCGTTTTTCTCATCAATTTTCCAGGAATTTGCTTTTGCATCTTTGATCAGTTCATACGAACGGACATCAGGTTTTTCCGTCATATACCGGATTTCCCATTTCCAAACCGAATCGTTTTTGGGCTGGATTTCCAGTTCCATCGGGATTTTCATGGATGGTTCAACTGATTTTGAGTTATAGATTGTCAGTTCGCCTTTCCAGTTGCCTTCCCAGGATTCGGGAAAATCGCTGGTTTGAGCGAGAACATTCATTCCAAGAAAGAATAATAAAATTCCGGTGAGTTTCATAAAGTAAAAATATAAAAAATCGGGCATTTCAGGAAACTGAATATCCGGTTTTAGATATGAATCTATTTAATCAGCGCTTAAACAATGATTTTAAAATATGGAATAACCAACCGAAAGTGTATAGGTCGGATATTTAAAATTAAGAATACCTGATCCGGAAAAAGTAAGGAACCTGCCTTCAATCACAAACCGGTCATTAAATTTATAACCCGTCCCAAAACCAATATTGCCAACCGTAACACCTGAATCTTCTTCGTGATAAAGTGTCGTATTATCTATACGGCTGTACTCCTCTTCCGATTTCACATAGTAAAATGTGTACATGGTCGATAGAAACAATTTGGATTTTTCATTCAAAAAGAAATAATATCTAATTCCCAGTGGCAATTCAATTGCTGTATTTTTATAATTCGCTACAAGAAAACCACCTGAAACATGGTCACTTTCAACTTTGGACTTACTATTATTGTTCCAATAAGCTAATTCAACAAAAACTCCCCATTTGTTTTTGTTAAACGGAAGTATGTATTCCAATTCCATCCCCAACCTGAAATTAGTCCTATTACCATATTCAAATTCAGTATCAGAAAAAGTAATGGTTGATTTTCCTAATTTCGAATAAATTATCCCCGGCCGCACAGTCAGATTATAATCTCCTTTTGATTTTTCTGTTTTTTGCACAATTTCGCCGCTTTTACAAATATTATATGAAACAAATATTTCTTTGATCGGTTCAGTTTTATAAGGAATTTTCTTAATGTCTTTCTCAGAAACGGAACTACATTTCAAACGCGTAAGCAATTGTTGGCGGTAAGTATTGTTTTCAGCTATTTTTGTCGGTTTGTATAAATATCTTTTATAAATGAGCTGCGTAATTTCGCCGTTATCTTCTTCATAAAAATACCTTCTCAAATTACCGTTTTTATAAGAATATAAATTCATGTTTCCTTCCACCTCGATTTTCAGGAACAGAGTTTCTTCAACAAATTCAGGATTCCGGGTATGAGACATATTACTTGCAACATCGCTGGATTTATCAATCTGAACTTTTGCACGAATAAATTTACTCTCATTATTAATTCCAAATTCCTGTATGTTTTCTATCGTGGCCACCTGTACCTCTCCTTCTTCAGAAAATTTATATTCAAATTCAAACGGGTTATCATGCCAATCAACATTTTTAATCAGGCAAGTGATTTTCTTACCGGATTCATCAATAAAATAACCGTCTTCAAATTTGATTTGGGAAAAACACTGTACAGAAATAAAAAACAGAATGAGAACAATAAAATTCAATTTCATAAGGATAATTTTTGAGTTAAAAATTAACCAAATATAAAAAAAACCGGGCATTTTGAAAACCTCAATGCCCGATTCCTGTAAAGAACTATAACTATATCGGGTTAATGTTTCGGTGTAAATCCGTCGTCACTCAATTCCCTGTGTTCGTAATCAGCGGTCATTTCCGCTGCATAATCGGTTTTGTTTTTCCTGCTGAATCTTCTTATCAGGCCATCCATAATGGAATAAACAACCGGAACGATGATCAGCGTAAGGAACAATGATGAAATCAATCCGCCGATGATCACCCATGCCAGACCGTTGTTCATTTCTGCCGCCGCGCCTTTTGCCAACGCGATCGGCAACATACCGAATACCATCGCGATGGTCGTCATCAGAATCGGGCGCAACCGCGCATGGTTGGCCTGAACCAGTGCATTGTAAGTTGATTCTCCAGCTTCTTTCCTATGATTTGCAAAATCCACCAGGAGGATCGCGTTTTTACACACCAGGCCAATCAGCATGATCATTCCCAGAATGGTAAATATATTCAGGGTATTATTGGTCAAAGCCAGGATGATCAACACCCCGATCAGCGAAAGCGGAATGGAAAACAAAACCACAAACGGATAAACATAACTGTCATATAAGCCGACCATCACGAGGTAAACCAGGATAATCGCCGCGAGCAGTGCAATTCCGAGCGTTCCGAATCCTTCCTGCTGCATTTCCATATCACCGCCCCATATATAGCTTACACCAACCGGGCGGGGAAGTTCTTCGAATTGAGCTTCCCATTCCGCTGCTACGTCACCCATCGGGCGACCTACGGTTTGTCCGCGCACGGTTACCGACGGGCTGCGGTCGCGCCTTTCCAAAACGCTCGGGCCGGAACTTTGTATGACCGTGGCAAATTGGGAAAGTTTGATCTGCTGTCCCTGGTTATTGATGAAAATTAAATTTTTCACATCTTCTACCGACGAACGGTTAAATTCATCATATTGGATATTGATGTCATATTCATATTCGCCCGCCCGGAATTTGGCATCGGTATTCCCGCTGAATGCTGTTTGCATAGTCATACCTACCGTACTCAGATCCAATCCCAGCATGGACATTTTATCACGGTCCACCTGAACATTGATCTCAGGATTACCGTCTTCCACCGAAAGCTCGACTTCCGACGAACCCGCAATGTTTTTCAGAATATCTTCTGCCTTCCTGGCAAAAACCATCGCGCTGTCCACGCTCGGACCAACTACAACCAGCTGTAAAGGTGCGTCTTCTGCTCCCATGATTCCGACGGGAATGGTGCTTACTTTCGCGCCGACAAGCTCCTGTTCCAGCTCGCGTTTTACTTTTGCGGCATAAATGAATGTATTGTCTGCCCGTTCATCTTTGCCATTCAAAATCACGTGAATTTCGGACTGATAAGCCGTTGCCTGCGTCCCGGCGGCAAATCCTCCGGTTACCTGCCCTACGGTGGTAATCATATCGACCACTTCAGGTTTTTCACGCAGGTATCTTTCTGCTTTCTGAGTCAGGAAATTGGTTTGTTCAAGCGAAGCGTCTTTTGGTAATTCGATCTGAACCATGAATTCCCCTTTGTCCATTTTGGGAAAGAATTCTCCTCCGACAAATCCGAAAATGACCAATGCAAATGAGCCGAAGAAAAGAAACAGGGCAATAAGCATGGTGATTACTTTTGTCCACCACGCTTTCAGGCTCCATTTCAACATGCCCGAAATCCAGTTGGTAAACCTGTCTAAAATTCCTTCAAACCAAAGAATGAATTTCTGGAATATATTTTTTCCTGTCAGATGCTCCAGCTTCCCGAATCTTGATGAAAGCCAGGGAACGATTGTGAAGGAGGCCAATAAGGAAAAGGAAGTTGCAATCATTACCGTCACACAGAATTGCTTGATGATATTGGAAACCAGATCATTACTCATTGAAATCGGAAGAAATACCACGATAATCACCAACGTAATGGCAAATACCGTAAACCCGATTTCGGAAGCTCCGTCAAAAGCCGCACGGACTTTGTTTTTTCCCATTTCCATGTGGCGGTGAATGTTTTCCAGTACCACAATCGCGTCATCCACCAAAATACCGACCACCAGCGAAAGTGCCACCAAACTCATCAGGTTGAGCGTATAACCCATAAAATAAATCCCGATGAAAGTTGCGATCAAAGATGCCGGAATGGAAATCATGACGATAAAGGCATTCCGTATGCTATGCAGGAACAACAACATCACCGCGGCCACAAGAAAAATGGCCAGGAACAAGTCGAACATCACATGGTCTGCCGCAGCAAGCGTAAAATCACTCGTATCATTGGCAATCCGCAGACTGACATTTTGTTGTTTATAATCTTTCTGAATTTGTTTGACCGAATTCCTGACCGCTTCACTTACCGCTACGGCATTGGCATCTGATTGTTTCATCACCTGGATCAAAATCGCATCGCTTTGGTTCAGCCGTGAAATTTTCTCCGCATTCTTTTGTGTATCCTGAACATCGGCAATATCTCCTAAACGGATTTGTACGCTATTCTGGCTGCTGACAACCAGGTTCCTTAATTCGTCAACAGATTTATATTTACCCGACAAGCGGATCAAAGTCGAATTTTCCCTTGTCTTTACACTTCCGGTCGGGAAATCAAGATTGGATGCCTGGATCATCTGCTGAACCTGCGGTACGGATAATCCATAACCTTCCAGTTTGGATTGGTTCAAATTCACCTGGATCTCACGCTCCTGT
>Ga0206107_1000208_pt1 | contig 37157 bp, 29 predicted proteins | sample 2B0metagenome_FD_148652 | JGI IMG/M metagenome (GOLD analysis project Ga0206107, IMG submission 148652) | Enriched microbial communities from leaf-cutter ant dump, University of Wisconsin, Madison, United States - 2B0 | ecosystem: Environmental > Terrestrial > Nest > Insects nest > Nest dump...
GGCGGCAATATAGATGCCGACCCGCTTTTTGTCAATCCGGATAACCCTGCGGGCGATGACGGCATCTGGGGTACGGCGGATGACGGTTTGTTCCTGCAACCGGAAAGCCCTGCTATTAATTCAGGCGACCCGCAAACCAATACGAGCGGTTATCCTGTACAGACTGGCGAAACCGATATTACAGGAGGCTTGCGCATACTGGAAAGCATTATCGATATGGGTGCGTATGAATCATTGAGTGCCAATGCGGTGATCTGGACGGTCAATGACGAATGGCTGAACGGCGTGGAGCCTGATGAAACCAAGGATGTATTTATACAGGGCGACCTGCTGACGGGCGAAGATTATGAAAGCTTTGCCGCCAAGACCCTGATGGTACAGCCGGGCGGAAAACTGGCCATCGGAAGCGGAAACAGTATCAGCGTAACCGGAACTGTGGCCAACAATGGTTCCGCGGCGGATTTCATCGTAGAAAACAATGCGAATTTAATCCAGGTTGACAATATGGCCAATACCGGAGAAATTACCGTAATCCGCGACAGCCGGCCGATGGTCCGTTTGGATTATACGCTTTGGTCATCACCGGTTTTGAACCAGAACCTGTTTAATTTTTCTCCCGAAACCGTCAATGGTATTACAAATTATCCCGGTTCTGCCGGAAGGATCTATGTTTATGACGGAGCAAACGGTTATGTAAATCCGGATCCGTTTAATGAAAATACCATAATGGATTCAGGGACGGGTTATCTTTTCCGTTCACCGAATAATTTTGACCCGTCAACGCCCGCGGTTTACAACGGTGTTTTCACAGGCGTTCCCTTTAACGGTGATCTGAACGTTGCTACTTATGCGGGCGATTATACTTCTTTGGGGAATCCTTATCCGTCCAACCTCGATGCCGGTGAATTACTTGCCGCGAACCCTGGATTGAATACTTTGTATTTCTGGGTGAACACGCCGATTGAGGACGGGGAATATACGGGAAATAATTATGCGACCTATACGACGGCGGGCGGTACGTCCAATACAGGAGCGACTTCGGGCGAAGGCGTTCCGTCGGGCATCATCACTGCCGGACAAGGATTCATTGTCAAAACCACAGAATCTTCGGTTTCATTTGACAATTCCATGCGGGTGACTGAACCGGCTGATTTCTTCAAAACAGATGAACTGGAAAGACACCGTTTCTGGTTGAACCTTTCGGGGGATGACGGAACCCAGTTCAACCAGATACTCACCGGCTATATGACAGGCGCGACCAATGAAATCGATAACCAGATTGACGGAAGATTGTTCGGTTACGAAGGTTCCGCCATTTACAATTTGATTGATAATGCTTCGACAGGCTCAGCAATCAAATTCACTATCCAGGGACGTGCGCTACCGTTTGAAACGGATGATGTGGTTCCGTTGGGATTCCGCGCGGAAGAACCGGGTAACTTTCTCGTTTCGATTGATCATTCTGACGGATTATTTGCAGAAGGACAGAAAATCTATCTCAAAGACAATCTTTTAGACACGCTCCATGACCTGACGGAATCCGTTTATGAATTTGAATCCGGAGCGGGTGAGTTCAATTCCCGTTTTGAGATTGTGTATAAAAACGACGAAACAATGAACGCGGATGATTTTACAAAAGATGATATTCAGATTTACAAAAACATGGATTTCATTGAAATCAGTTCAAAATCAAGCGAAATCGGATCCGTAGAAATTTATGATTTGAGCGGAAGAAGGTTGTTTACAAAATCCGGCATCAATGGGCATCTCTACCGGATAAGGCCGGTGGCAAAAGGCGTTTTGATTGTAAAAGTACAAACACAGAATGGAAAAATTGAAACAAAAAAAATAATGTTCTGAGTGGTGGAATGAATGACTGAATGATTCAGTTAAACATTAAACGATTAAACAGTTAAACCAATTAACCCAAAAACACTTTGACAAAGTTTTTAGGAACACAAAACGCATAACACAAAACCCACTCCGAAGGAGTGAAATATGAATAACCCCGCCCGCGGTAGCGGGCGGGGGAAATAAAACAAAGAAATAAAGATTTTGGCGTGTATTTTTGGCGCAAAGCAAACAAAAATCATGACAAAATCAAACCTGAAATCGGTAACACAAAACTCATAACGCTAAACGCAAAACACAAAATACAAATGAAAAACAAAATTCTAAAATACGGACTGGCCATAGTGTGGCTTATTTGTATGATTCCCGTAACTGCCGGGCCTGTTGACCCGCCGGGTGGAGATGATCCGCCTTTTGAAGACCCAACACCTATCGACAACTGGGTGATTGCATTAATTCTCGCAGGAATTGTCTTGGGGATTTATTACATCCGGTTCAGGAAAAAAGTACGGGCGTGATACCTGGTAGTGGTTGAGTAGTTAAATAGTTAATCGTTTAATCCAAAAACACATTAACCCAACTTTGTCAAGGTTCTATCCGGGGCGCATCTGCCACATCGGACAGAGGAACTTTGACAAAGTTTTTTGGCATGAACAGGAAGTCTTAATAATTAAGATTTATGGTTATGCTAACCACGTTTTCCCGGAATCTTTATGAAGGAAAATACATACTTTGTTTTTCTTAAATTTGCGGCTTACCAGCTTTCTCTTTATCTGTTTAATCTGGCTGCCATCAAATGAATAAAATTTATCCTTTTTTATGTTTTTCAATTCTGTTCTGTCATTTTTTGACTGCTCAAAATTTTTCTTCACCGGAATTAATTGACCGCTGGAAAGCAGACGACATTACCCAAACCATAGAGGCAGAGGAAACTTATGATGATTTAAGACTGAACATAAGTAAGGATAAATTCAACTTAGTTATTTCGGAATTAAACGGTTATTTAAAGAAACATCCCGATAAAAGGCTGGAAGTGAGGATGAAAATGTATGAGATCCTGTACGGGCTTGAGGTAAGGAAATACATGACGCCGGAAGAAAAAATAAAACTGGAAAAAGTCATAAAAACGGCCTTATTGATTCAGGATCAGCAATTACTTTCTGAGTTATATACCCTTTACGCCGAGCATGTACCCGGCACCATAGAAGATAAATTATTTTACAATACGCATGCTATTGAAATTCAGGAACAGATAGGAGCTGAATATTTCCCCAAGCTGTACCAAAGGTTTTACATTGCCAGCCTCGTCTATTTTGGTTTTGAAGAATATGACAAAAGCATCGCAATGGGAGTAAAATGTATGGAATTATTAAAGTCCTCAAAAGAAAACCTTGCAATTTATTGCCTTCAATCCGATATTTTGGGCGTTGGTTATTTTGAAGTTAACAAGATTGACAGCGGATTTTATTATTACCAAAACATTAAAAATGCCTTAAAGGATTATAATAAAAACGATGCGGCCTACAAGGACGTATATAAAAGATTCGGAGATACATATCCTGTCATCTGGAACGGGATTTCGGATGGTGGTATTGCGAAAGGCCTGCTGCTTCAAAAGAAATATGACGAAGCCACACCTCTGATAAATGCCAACCTTCGGTCAAGTTTGAAATTTGAGCTGTTTGACGATGTGGCCAAAGCTCAAAACCTTTTGGCCGAGGTGTATTATAATAAAGGAAACATAAATTCAGCTATAGATCTGTGGAGAGAATCTTATCGGAATGCCATTGTCAGCAATTCGATGAGAATTCAGCTTGAATCTGTCCAAAAGCTCATTCAGATGTTCAAGCTTACCAAAAAGTTTGACAGTGTTTCGGCTTACTACGAAAAATATATTCTGCTGAAAGAAAACCATTTAAATGCTGTAAGCCAAAGTAAAATTACGGCCGTCAATAACCGGCTGAAACACGAAAAATTACAAAGCGCCATACAGGAAGCCGAACTTACGATAAAAAAGCAAAACACCACCCGGAACCTGATAATTGCCGGAGCCTTTTTATTGATTATCATCGGATTGTTTTCTTATAACCGTTACAGGTTAAAACAAAATATAAAATATGCCTATTCCGAACACAACAGGCTGTTGGCGGAATTAGAAGCCAACCAGATGAAAAATCAGGTTCTGGAAGCAAAAGATCAACTACTGCAATTCAGAAATAAGCTGAAGCAGAACAATCAGATTATAGAAAACCTGAAAAAAGAAAATGAGGGAATAAGGCCGGAATCCTCGAAGCTGCGGGAAGCTACAATTTTAACCGGTGAGGACTGGGAACAGTTCAAGAACCAGTTTGATAAAGTTTATCCGGATTATATATATAGGCTTCGGGAAAATTACCCGGAACTCACTCCTTCCGAAATCCGTTATTTGTGTCTGGTAAAGCTGAATTTAAGACAAGACGAAATAGCTTCGGCATTGGGAGTTTCTGTTTCTTCCATTAGGGTAACCTGGCACAGAATGCGGAAAAAACTGAAGCTTAAGCCCTCAACCAGCCCGATAAATTTTCTTAAAAAATTCGATAAACAGACGTTATATTATTGATAATCAATTAAATAAAATGTAATGTTTTTGTAACGGTTTTTGAATCCGTTTTCAGGGAATTATAAAGAAATTCGTGGATAGTATTTTACTGAATTCAGTCCATAAAATCGACTTTATAATTCTTAATCAGATGAAAAAAATTGTATTTATTGCATTCGTTGCCTTAATAGCCATTGGCACAAACGCCCAAACCAACCGTTATGTAAAGCCCGGAGCATCGGGAAACGGCCTGAGCTGGGCAACAGCTTCCGGAAACATACAATCAATGATTAACGCTTCCGCCGCAGGCGACAGCGTTTTCGTTGCCAAAGGCAATTACAATCTCGGAGCCAGCCTTACTATGAAAGAAGGTGTAAAAATTTACGGCAGTTTTCAGGGTACGGAAACCTACCTTACAGACAGGACACTAAGCGGCGACCCCGCCCAACGAAGCATACTCAACGGGCAAAACACCCGCAGGGTATTCAACAATACCTTTACAAGTGGCAACCCGCTTACTACCGCAAGCGTATTGGACGGCTTTAGCCTTATCAACGGTTATCACGGTTCAGGAAGTGGCGGCGCCATGTATAACGAATATGCATCGCCTGTCATCGCCAATTGTATCATTGCCAATAACGAAGCAAGCGGCAATGGCGGCGGCATCAATCTTTACAATGCGAGCAGCCCTCTTATTATCAATTGCCTTATTTACGGCAATACCGCAAACGGCGTTTACGGTGGCGGCATTATGATACAAGACCCCACATCCAACCCTACCCTTATCAATTGCACCATTACCGCCAACGAGGCATTTGTTGTCGGCGGCCTTCATGCTATCAACAATACCAGCCCCAACCCCACCATCATCAACTGCCTTATTTACGGCAATTCAGGCAGCGATGCCAGTTACACCAATACGATGCCTACGGTGAGTTACAGCCTGATAGGCGGGTTTAATTCTACTGCCAACGGCAATGTCAACGCTTCTACCGTGGGCGATGTGAACAATGTTTTTGTAAACCACGCCGCGGGCGATTACAGGTTAAAACCCTTTTATGCAAATAAGGCGGTAAACAAAGGCAACAATACCGCCATTCCCGATGGTGTTACTACCGATATAGAAGGCAATAACCGTATTGCTTACGATACGGTAGATTTGGGCGCGTATGAAGTTACCTACCTGTTCAAATCTATCTACGTGGATGATGATGCCGCGGGTACCGGCGATGGCAGCTCTTGGTCAAATGCCTTTACCAGATTAGAAGACGCCATTGACTATGCAAATGCACAAGATACCATTTTTGTAGCCGCGGGGACCTACCAACCCGCAGACGGGCAATATTACACAATGAAAGAAGGCGTAAAAATTTACGGCGGCTATCCCAATGGCGGCGGCACAAGAGATTGGAATGCCAATATCTCTGTTTTACAGGGCAACAACAACCGTGTTATCCGCAACGTGGACAACGGGCTTACCAACGCTGCCGTGTTGAACGGCTTTACCGTTACGGGTGGTAGTTTTGCCGCAGGCGCGGGTATGTATAACAGCAATGCTTCACCTACTGTAGCCAATTGTATTTTTACAGGCAATGAAGCCACAGGCGGCACAGACGGAGGCGGCGGTATGTTTAACAACCACAATTCATCGCCGCTTATTTACAACTGCCTTTTTGTAAACAATACCGCTACGCTAAAGGGCGGAGCGATTGAAAATTCCGACAATTCTAACCCGCAGATCATCAACTGCACCATTGCCGGCAATACGGCGGCGGATGGCGGCGGTATGTTTAACAAAGAAAACCCCAACCCCTCTAACCCTGTTATTACCAATACCGTTTTGTACGGCAACAGTACAGGTATATTGAACGGTGGCGCATCTGCACCCGTTATCAGTTACAGCCTGGTACAGGGTAACAATAGTACCGGCAACAACAATATAGACGCTTCTGCCATTGGCAGCATTGATGAAATATTTGTAAATGCCGCAGGCAGCGATTATCATTTATTCCCTTTCACCAATAACCCGGCAGTAAACAGTGGAAACAACAATGCTGTCAGCGGATACACTACCGATCTTGGCGGCAACAACCGAATTACGGACGGCACGGTGGATATGGGAGCTTATGAATTGCCTGCTGTCGTACCTGCCGTAATTTTTGTGGACGGCAGCGTAGCCGTAAGCGGCAGCGGCGGCAGCTGGGCTACCGCTTTTAAAACCTTGCAGGAAGCATTGGCAATAGCCGTAAGCGGCAATGAAATAAGGGTAGCCGCAGACACATACCAACCCAATACAAACACTTGGTTTGCATTGATAGACAATGTAAAAATATACGGCGGCTATGCCACAGGCGGCAGTCCTGCAAGAGATTGGGAAGCCAATGTTACCATATTAAAAGGCAACGGCTCAAGGGTATTGCGCAGCGAGAATGTAACCAACGAAACCGTATTGGACGGCTTTACCGTTAGAGACGGCAACATTAACAATATAGGCGGCGGTATGTACAACACGAATGCATCACCTGTCGTTGCCAACTGTATTTTTACAAACAATCAGGGTACAAACGGCGGGGCTGTATATAATAACACAGGATCAAGCCCTGTTTTTACCAATTGCTCGTTTACAAATAATACTGTAATAAACCTAACCGATGGCAACGGGGGGGCTGTATATAATAATAATAATGCAAACCCTGTTTTTTCCGATTGCTCGTTTACCAACAATAAATCAAACAACGGCGGTGCCCTGTATAATAGTGGCGGAAGCACTGCCTTTACCAATTGTGCGTTCATAAGCAATATAGCATCAACAGATGAAGATGATTCCTTTTCTCAATGTAGGGGCGGTGCAGTATCCAATTATAGTGGTACGCATACATTTACCAACTGTGTTTTTTGGAAAAACGAGTTAACAACTGCAAACAATCGCTACGGCGCCGCAATGTTAAATATGAGTTCAGCAAATGTTACCCTTACCAACTGTACGATGGTAAAAAATACCGGTGCCAATATCGGTAATTCTAACGCTATGTATAACCAAGCCAATGTAATGATTCACAACAGCGTCATTTTATCAAATGCTATTTTTCAATATTCCGGTACGCTTACCCGCACCTACAGTCTTATACAAAACTTTAACACTACTGCCAATGGCAATATCAGTGCATCGGACATTACATTAAATGACATTTTTGCCGATGCGGATAATGATGATTACCGTTTAAAACCCTTGTGGAGCAATCCTGTTGTGAACAAAGGCAACAATGCCGCCATTCCCGAAGGTGTCACTACCGATTTAGACGGCAATGACCGTATTAAATACGGAACAGTAGATTTAGGTGCGTACGAAGCCCGTCTGCCCGGAAGTGTCTATGTGGACCAAAACGCCGTAGGTAATGATGACGGCAGCAGCTGGGCAAATGCTTTCCTTACTTTACAGCAGGCATTAGATGACGTTATTGCCAATGACACCATTTATGTAGCACAAGGCACATACATACCTACGGTAAAAGCAGGGGACGGCACATTAGAACGGGACAGGGCTTTTGTACTGCAAAAAGACGTAAAAATATTTGGCGGTTATCCCACAGGCGGCGGCACAAGAGATTGGGCAGCCAACCCTACCATTCTCAGCGGCGAAATAGGCGATGCAGAAAGCGAAACCGATAATTGCTACCACGTAGTAATCGGCGCAGGCGATATAGGCACCGCGGAACTTGACGGCTTTACCATTACCAAAGGATTTGGCAATTCGGCGGCATCAATAACGGTCAACGGTGAATCTGTTGGCAGAAGCCGCGGTGGATTAGCATTGATTGAAAGCCCGTCTGTTGTCATCAACAACTGCACTTTTACAGACAATTCCTCTACGTGGGGAGCATTGCATAGCCTTAGAGCGTCTGCCATTATTACCAACTGTACTTTTACCAATAACAAGGGTGGACAAAGTGGTGGCGGCATATCTGTATATGGCGGCGGCGGTACTGCCATTCTTGAAATTGACAATTGCACTTTTATCAATAACACGAATAACATGAGTGGCGGCACGGCTATCTACGCTTCGGGTGCAACCCTTGTTACCGTGTCGCACTGCAATATCACGGGTAATGTAGCAAACAGCGGTGGCGGGGCATTGAATATAAGTAACAATACTACGTTTGAGATAAGCTATACCCGTATTCAGGGCAATTCAAGTACGGGCACCGGAACAGCTGGAGGGTTACTCTTGAACGACCATGCCACGGGTACGGTTATCAATTGTATCATTACAGGCAATAGGGCCACAGGCAATGGTGGTGGCATTTACTTTGGCAATATAGAAAATGTTTCGGTTATCAACACCACTATTGCGGGCAACAATGCAGCAAGCGGCGGCGGCGTGTATAAGTACAGCGGCGCAGCTCCTGTTTTTGCCAATACCATTATTTACGGTAATTCTTCAGGCATTACCAATAATGTGGGCGATATGCCTGTTGTTACTTACAGTAATGTGCAGGAGGGCTATACGGGAGACGGCAATACTTCAGGCGACCCGTTGTTTGTGAGCCTGCCTGCATACGGTGATGTACCGTTTACAAGCGGCGACTATCACCTGCAAGCCGGCAGTGTGGCTTTCAATACAGGCGATAACGCTGTTATACCCGAAGGAGTCACTACCGACCTGGATGGCAATGCCCGTATAAAAAACGGCACAGTTGACATGGGGGCTTATGAACTGATAGTTGATTTTCCTTTAAGCTTTTATGTGGACGATGATCAAAACGGCAACGGCAGCAGTTGGGCAAATGCTTTTCAAACATTGCAGCAGGCATTAGCCGTTGCTGAAAGTACCGATACCATTTTTGTGGCTGAAGGTACTTATCAGCCTGCAAGCGGTGAGTCCTTTATCATGAAAGAAGGCGTGAAAATATTGGGCGGCTACCCTAACGGTGGCGGTGAAAGAGATTGGGCAACCCATGTAACGACACTGCAGGGCAATAACGGCAGGGTTATCAGCAACAATGCCAATGGTTTGACCAACGCGGCCCTGTTAGACGGCTTTACCATTACAGGCGGCAGTTTTGCCGAGGGCGGAGGAATTTACAACAATGAGGCATCACCCACTATCGCCAATTGTATTTTCACGAGTAATGTAGCCACAGGTGCTACAGACGGTGGTGGTGCAATGTTCAATAACCACAGCTCATCTCCTTTCATCGTAAATTGTATTTTTGACAACAATTCAGCTACCGAAGGCGGAGGGGGAATGCAAAATTCCGATGGGTCTTCTCCGATCGTCCTGAATTCCTTATTTGAATCAAATGAAAGCGCTACTATGGGAGCCGCGATCTTCAATAAAGATTCGAATCCGGTTATAGTTAATTGTACAATTGTACAAAACGACGCCCCATCAGGAGCGGGAATGAGAAATTCCGGGTCAAACCCTGTCATTCAGAATACCATAATCTTTGGCAATAATTCGGGAATTGACAATTCAACGTCGGCTCCTGTTATTTTATATAGTTTAATTCAGGGAATTTCTGATACGGCAAACGGAAACATTGATGCAACAGGATTAACGGAGGAAGACATTTTTACGGATGCTTCCAGTAACAATTATACACCCGTTTACGCCGGCCCTGCTTACAATACGGGCAACAATCCGTTCTATACCGATAACGGCGGGAATTTGAGTTTTGATTTGGATTTGGCGGGGCTCCCAAGGTTATATGAAAGCAATATTGATTTAGGGGCTTACGAGGCCCAGTCATTTTGTTCCTCATATACCCAATGGAACGGCTTTAGTTGGAGCAATGGTGAACCTGACTCAGATAAATTAGTCATCATTACTGGTGATTTAACTTTGAATGAAAACTTAGCTGCCTGCGAACTTATGGTTGGCGAAAACGGGAGTTTAACCATTCCGGACGGGTTCTATTTCTGGGTTAATAATAAAATCATCAACAACGCCGCGGCGGCTGATTTCGTGGTAGCCAGCGGGGGAAATTTAATCCAGAATGAAAATGTAGAAAATATAGGAGAAATTACCGTAATCCGTGAAAGCCAGCCGATGATCCGTTTGGATTATACATTATGGTCTTCCCCGGTTATTTCTCAAAATTTATTTGGGTTTTCGCCTGACACCGTCAATGGTGTTACAAATTATTCAGGTTCTGCCGGAAGGATTTATATTTATGACGGAGCAAACGGTTATGTAAATCCTGATCCGTTTGATGAAAATACCATAATGGATTCAGGAACGGGTTATTTATTCCGCTCACCGAATAATTTTGACTCAACAGTTCCTGCAATTTATAATGGCGTATTTACAGGCGTTCCTTTCAACGGTAATTTGTCTGTCGATACGCATGCGGATAACTATACCTCAATAGGAAATCCGTATCCGTCAAATATATATACCGATGCTTTCATCTTTGCAAATCCGGGAATTTCCACGCTTTATTTCTGGAACAACAACCATAGCGAGGGCAATAATTACGCGGCCTGTGTCCTTAATAATTGTGTCGCCGCCACCGGCGGGGGCAATATACCTGACGGGGTTATTACCGTCGGACAGGGATTTATCGTGGAAACGACAGGAAGCTCAGTGAATTTTGATAACGGGGTGAGGGTTAGTAATCCGGGGATATTCTTCAAGACGGATGAACTGGAAAGTCACCGTTTCTGGTTGAACCTTTCGGGGGATGACGGAACACAGTTCAACCAGATACTCACCGGCTATATGACAGGCGCGACCAATGAAATCGATAACCAGATTGACGGAAGATTGTTTGGATATGAAGGTTCAGCGATTTATAATTTGATTGACGATGCTTCGACAGGCTCAGCAACCAAATTCACCATCCAGGGACGTGCGCTTCCGTTTGAAACGGACGATGTGGTTCCGTTGGGATTCCGTGCGGATGAAACGGGTAAATTCCTTGTTTCGATTGACCATTCTGACGGATTATTTGCAGAAGGACAGAAAATCTATCTCAAAGACAATCTTTTAGACACGCTCCATGACCTGACGGAATCCGGTTATGAATTTGAATCCGAAGCAGGTGAGTTCAATTCCCGTTTTGAGATTGTGTATAAAAACGACGAAACAATGGACGTGGATGATTTCACAAAAGATGATATCCGGATTTACAAAAACATGGATTTCATTGAGATCAATTCAAAATCAAGCGAAATCGGATCCGTAGAAATTTATGATTTAAGCGGAAGAAGGTTGTTTACAAAATCTGGTATCAATGAGCATCTCTACCGGATAAGGCCGGCGGCAAAAGGCGTTTTGATTGTAAAAGTACAAACGCAGAATGGAAAAATTGAAACAAAAAAAATAATGTTGTGAGTGATGGAATGAATGAATGGTTAATCGTTTAACGCAAAACTCTTAACTCAGAACGCAAAAACACAGAATACAAATGAAAAACAAGATTCTAAAATACGCGCTGGCCATGGTGTGGCTTATTTATACGATTCCCGCAATTGCAGGGCCTGTTGACCCGCCGGGTGGGGATGATCCGCCTTTTGAAGACCCCACTCCTATTGATAGTTGGATGGTTGCATTAATCCTTGCAGGAATTGTTTTGGGTATTTATTACATCCGGTTCAGGAAAAAGATTCAGGTTGGTTAAAGGGTTTAGGCCAAGTAAAGCCGCGGGATATATATTCTGCGGCTTTTTTATCAGGTTTTGAAGGTGTAGTGATTAGGTTTGGCTGCAGGTAAAATACCTGTGAATTTTTGTTTTGGGAGGGGTTAATCGTTTAACGCATTACTCAAAACACATTAACCCAACTTTGTCAAAGTTTTTAGGAATACAAAGCATTATTGCCTCAGCAGTTTCCGTTAGAGTGTTGGCGGGTAGTGTTATCGCCTTGGTACTTTCCGTTAGAGCGTTGGCGGGTAGTGTTATCGCCTTGGTACTTTCCGTTAGAGCGTTGGCGGGTAGTGTTATTGACTTAGCAGTTCCCATTAGAGCATTGGTAGGTAGCGTTATTGACTTGGCAGTTTCCGTTAGAGCATTGGTAGATAGCGTTATTGACTTGGCAGTTTCCGTTAGAGCATTGGCGGATAGTGTTTGGCCATCAGTGGAATACCTGTAGCTTTTGGTTTGAAGTAATTTGGAAACTTGATTTTAAGAAGATAAAGCCATACATTTGAGAATCAAATTCATTCCTATGAAACACTTTTTATTTTTTACAGTGATTTCCTTTTCTTTTTTGGTAAAGGCCCAGTTAATTGAAACAGGCTGGCGTAAATGTTATGGTGGAAGCAATTTTGAGGTTGGCGGCCAGATATATCCTACTTCGGACGGAGGATATGTGTTGATTGGGCAAACAAACTCCAATGATTATGACGTGGCCGGAAATGATGATTATGAATATGACGGCTGGGTGGTAAGGTTACGGGCAAACGGCGAAATTTTATGGCAGACAGTATTTCCCAGTTTTAATACCGATACTCATCCGAATGTCGATTTACATGATATACAACCAACATCCGACGGCGGTTATATAGTCGTTGGCGTATATTCCCCGCCGGGTGATTATTTTGATTATGTCGGGCTGGTAGCAAAAATAGATGATCAGGGAAATGTTCAATGGCAGAAAATGTTGGGTGAAACCAATGCGATAGATTCTGCCAATGGTGTTGTGCAAACCCAGGATGGTGGATATATGGTTCTGGTAAATACAGCTTTAGATGACGGACTTCCTCCCTACTACGATTTCCGGCTCGTAAAATTATCTCCGACTGGTGATTTTCAGTGGGATAAAATATTCGGTGGAGACGGGTTTGATGTTCCCGGGCGAATATATAAATCATCAGACGGCGGCTATTTGCTGACAGGAACTTCATCGTCTGATGAAGGGGAATTTGCAGAAAACCACGGTCACGGGGATTTCTTAATTATTAAGGTAAATGAATCCGGTGAAAAGCAGTGGATGAAATTATTGGGCGGAAGCGAAGATGAATTTTTACGTTTGCGGGCAACTGAAGATGGGGGATTCATAGGCGCTGGTTATTCGGAATCCAATGACGGGGATGTTACCAGCGAAGAAGGAATCGCCTGGTTTGTTAAATTAAACGAAAATTGTGAAATCCTGTGGCAGAGAAAGTACAATGAAAGCGGCTTCAATTCAGTTTTGCAAACACCCGAAGGCAATTATATACTGACTGGTGGAACAGGCGGGACTGGAAACTCCGATATTTTTATAAAACAAGTTGACGGAAATGGCGAATTTATGGAACAATTGGAAATAGAAGGAAGCGGTAATGATTATGTGAAATCTCTTTTCCCGACTACGGACAATCAATTTATCATTTCAGGTTATACTTATTCTCAAGACGGAGATTTTTCAGGCAATCACGGGGGAACGGATTTATGGATGATAAAATTCGATTCATTTCTTTCTCTCATGGAAGTTAACCGGGAAAATATATCTTTTTATCCCAATCCCGTAAAAGACATACTGCATTTTTCGGAAAACCTTAACAATATAGCTGTGTTCAGTATGGATGGCAGAGAGATTTTGAAAACAACAGGCAAAATGAATGTAAACCTTTCCCAACTTCCCGCCGGTTCGTACATACTCACAGCAGAAACCGCAACCGGCAAAAAAGTAAAAGCGAAATTTGTGAAAAATTAAAATTCGATGAAAAAGTTAAAACTCATCTGGGATTTCCACGGGCCTGATGCATATAAGACCGCGCAACACCACGAAATCCATTTAAAGGAATTCATTCAAAATAAAGACTTACAGAATCAAATTACAGGAACGGAACAGCTTTCCGAATCTTATTCCATCGCTTTTATGGTGGTGAACGAAAACGAAATGATTCCGGTTCGCGATGCTTTAAAGCCTCATCGAGGTGAGTGGTATGAAGTTTGAAGCTCAATGAAATTTTTAACAAAGAATCACGTTAGTTAACTATAAACAATTAAAATTATGAAAAAAGTATTTGCATTGATGTTGATTTCCTTTTTAGGATTCGGGTTGGTTTCCTGTAATTCGGACGATGACGGAAACAACGAACCCGAATTCAGTATTGTCGGAACCTGGAAAGTTACGGAGAAATATATCAATAACGAGATCCAGGATATTTCAGGTGAATGTGTCTATAACGGCAACATTAAATTTATCAATGGGGGAACTTATGTGGAAGATATTTACATGGAAACAGATGATGTTCCCTGCTCGCTGGTTGAAACGATTGGAGGAACCTGGTCAAAAAGTGGAAATAATTATACTTTACACATCACCACGCAGGGTTATGAATCCATGATGCCCGAAACCTTCACCGCAGAAGTAGAAGGAACCGACTTTAACCATTTCGAAATTTCCGAAACATCTTTGGGAACAACGACAACACTTGTTTTTACAAGGCAATAAATCGGCAAATGCATATTTAACAGAAACCGACCGGCAAACATGGCCGGTTTTTTATTGATTTAATTACCTTTAAAGCATGAAAATCTTAAATCCACAACAGCTAAGAGAAGTAGAAACCAAAACAATCAACATCCAGCAGATTGATTTGACCGACCTGATGGAGCGGGCCGCGACGGCCGTCTTAAACTGGCTGAAGGCAAGGCTTGATCCGGGTAAAAGCCATTTTACCATCATTTGCGGAATAGGAAACAATGGTGGCGACGGCCTGGCTTTGGCAAGGTTGTTATCTGAAGAAAAAGCCGGTGTAAAAGTTTACCTCCAGAAGAACAATACCTATTCGCTTGACAACCTGACCAATCAGGGAAGGCTGAAAGACGCCAAGATTCCGGTTGAACTCTATGATGAAAATACCCTGCTGGAATTCCTTCCCGATACGATCATTATTGATGCTATTTTCGGTTACGGGCTTAACCGCCCGATCGGCGAAGAATGGAAGCCCATCATCAGCCAGATCAATGAAGCACAAAATTCGGTGATTTCGATTGACGTCCCGTCCGGATTGTTTTGCGATAAAATCAATGAAGAAAAAGATCCGGTCGTAGCTTCAGAAGTCGCGCTGACTTTCCAGACTCCGAAACTTTCCTTGTTCTTGCCTGAAAACCGGGATTATGTAAAAGATTTCGATATTCTGGACATCAGCCTGGATTTGCCGTCCATTGAAAACCAGCGTTCAGGACTGAATTATGTAAGCACGGATTACATCCCGTATTTTTACCGGAGCCGAGCAAAATTTTCGCATAAATATGACTATGGAAGTGTGTTGTTAATCGGGGGAAGCTATGGTAAAATCGGGGCTTCATTGCTCGCCGCGAAATCGGTTCTGAAATCGGGTGCCGGGCTGGTGACGGTTCACGTACCCAAATGCGGTTATGAAATCATCCAGGCTTCATTTCCCGAAGCAATGGTGACAACGGATTTTTCTGAAGACAAAATCACAAAGTTTCCGGTTGATTTAGATAAATTTAATACGATTGCCATTGGCCCCGGATTAGGGACAGACGATAAAACAGCTTTGGCGATGGAAGAATTTTTAAATGGAACGGATCTGAAAAATAAAAACCTGGTCATTGACGCGGACGGAATTAACTTATTGTCCCAAAATCCCCGTTTAATCAAAAAACTGCCGGCCGAAACGATTATAACGCCGCACGACAAAGAACTGGAAAGGCTGATCGGGAAATGGAAAAATTCGTTTGACAAAATAGAAAAAACGAAAAAACTTTCAGCGGAAAGCAAGCTGATCATTGTTTCAAAAGGCGCCTCTACCCAAACCTTTTTGCCTAATGGCGAGGTCTATTTCAATTCCACCGGAAATCCCGGGATGGCCACCGCGGGAAGCGGCGATGTTTTGACGGGCATCATTGCAGGCCATTTGGGAAAAGGATTCAACGCTGCCGACGCTGCCGTGTTCGGTGTTTTCCTACATGGATTGGCAGGCGACCTTGCCGCCGTGCAAAACGGACAGGAAAGCCTTCTGGCATCAGACATCAGCAATTATCTGCCGGCGGCTTATAAGCAGCTTTTTGGGTAATAAAAAAGCGCCCGAAACCGGACGCTTTCCTATATTATTTCGCAAAGGAATTATTGGCAGATTTCAATTTCAAATTTCCCTTCGATGCTGTTGTCAGTACTGGTAGAGGCAGATTTGACTTTCCCAATGACCTGCGTGTCGGTCAACGAGATAATCTCAACTGTATTGCCGGTCGCAAGACTGACGAAATCTGAAGATTCCGTATCCCTGTAAGTTACAGAAACACCTGAAGTATGTGTTCCCTCCGCTTTTGGTACATAGATAGTGATTGGAAAACCTGAAAAACCGGGCGTTTCACATCCTAAGTTTTCTGAAGTCAACCAGATTTCAACCATTTCTTCACCAAAGAAATCATCAATGCTGGCTTTTCCGCCGCCCAAATTGAAATCCTGTCCGTAAAGCTTTCCGCTTACCGGGTTGTCTGTAATTCCACCGTTTCCGTCACCTGAATCATCAGAAGAGCAGGAAACGATCAAAGAGAACAACGCGATCAATAATGCAAATTTTTTCATTTTAATTTTTGTTTTACATGTTTTTAATTAGGGTGCAAACGTATAGGTAATTGAAAACGGAAAACATGACAAATGTTAGCGGACACTGTTAAAATTTAAAACAGAACGATTCTAAACAATGTCTGGCCTCAAAACATTTAAAGGCTTAAAAACCTGAAATAAAAAATTTATGAAAATGAAAAAAAATATCAGCGGCCACAGTCGAATCAAGCATTAACGATAATGGAATCAAAAGAACTATTGAAAATACTATTTTTCCCGTCAGACTCATTTTCAAATTACCAAATCTTCAAATTTTCAAATCAAAGAACCGCCTCCCTCACTCTCACCAGCTTCTTCAACAAATCTTCCAGTAAATCCAGCTGCAGCATATTGGCTCCGTCGCTTTTGGCATTTTTCGGGTCAGGATGTGTTTCAATGAAAATCCCGTCAGCGCCCACTGCAATTCCGGCTTTGGCAATGGTTTCAATCAATTCCGGTTTTCCGCCGGTCACACCGCTTGCCTGGTTCGGCTGCTGCAAAGAATGCGTAATATCAAGAATCACCGGCGCATAATGCTGCATCACTGGGATTCCCCGATAATCCACTACCAGATCGCCATAACCCAGCATGGTCCCGCGTTCGATGATCGCCACATTGGGATTGCCCGAATCGGTTACTTTTTCCACCGGGAACTTCATGCTCTCCGGCGAAAGGAATTGTCCTTTTTTCAGCGTAACGTGCTTTCTGGTTTTCGCAGCCGCCACAACCAGATCGGTCTGGCGTACCAAAAACGCGGGAATTTGCAGAACATCCACATATTCGGCAGCCATTTCGGCATGAAAGGATTCATGGATGTCGGTCGTCGTCGGAACATGGAACTCCTCTCCTATCTGCCGGATGATTTTCAGTGCCTTTTCGTCACCGATTCCGGTAAAGCTGTCAATCCTGGAACGGTTGGCTTTTTTAAACGAACCTTTGAAAATGTACGGAATATTAAGTTCATCGGTAATTTGGATAACTTTCTCCGCGATTCTGCGTGGTGTATCTTCATTTTCAATGGCACACGGGCCGGCTATTAAAAAGAAATTCGGTGAGTCTTTGTGCCTGATTTTGGGTAAGTTCTGAATCATGGTGCAAAATTACGAAAAAGGGATGGATGTTGGAAGATGGAAGTTGGGTGTTTATTTTTCTTTTGAAATTGAACTCATTTTTTCTTTCAGGAAATTTATTTTCTCATAATCATTTCCGTCTTTTAGCATCAACACTACCTCAAATTTTGAGTAAATTTTTCTATGGGAAAAACAAAATGTTATCTTATCATTTTCAATAACAACATCGTCTAATTTATAGTGTGATTTTTTAGTTTCAGCAAAATAATCAATTTCAAAAGGCCCGTAAAAATAAACCGGCAAAAATGTTAAATTATAATAAAAATAACAGCTATCCTTGTCAAGGTAAATGATTGCCTTATTTGTCCAACGAACAGGAAAATTAAAAATTCCAAAGTTGCCGTAACTCCTGATTTCCATTAAGTTTGTGAAATTTAATTTCTCTAATTCAACATTTTCTGGTGGAATTATCTTCTTTAAACTGAGAAGATAAAGAACGGAAAACAGGATATTAATGATAAAAATATATCGTTTAAACCCCGTTTCTAAATAATCATTGAGAAAACTCAACCCAAAAAAGAGAATCAGATTCAGGATTATAAAAGTATGGACAATGTTAATTCTCCTCGGCATTTGATGCAAAAGTTATACTTTCAATTAAATTAACAAAGTATTTTTCTCATAATTTTGCAGTCCAATACTCGGAATGAATAATTTTTCAGCAAATAAAATCACCTATTTCTCAAAACAGCAAATCCACGGAATTCCCTTACCTGAAAAATTTACCTTTCCGTTTTATTATGAGCCGCATCCACTGACGGAAATCGCTGCCCGGGATTTGCAGAATTACCTGGAAAATGAATTCAGCAAAAACCATAATTTCGGTTTGGGCGAATCACAAAAAGGACTTATCATCGGGAAAATGTTTGGTGTATTGGTGGTACAGGGCAAAGAAGGGAAAGTAGGATATTTATCGGCTTTTTCCGGCAAACTCGCGGGAAGCAATGACCATGAAAAGTTCGTTCCGCCGGTGTTCGATATGCTGGAAGAAAACAGTTTTTTTCTACAACAGGAACAGGTTTTAAACGAAATGAACCGGAAAATTGAAAAGCTGGAAAACGATCCTGAATTTATACAACTAAAATCCGATTTTGAAAAATATTCCCGGGAATCTTCTGATGAAATTTCGGCTTTCAAAAATTGGATGAAAAAGAACAAAACCGAACGGAAAAGAATCCGCGAAGCGAATGAAAAGGATTTTTCGGAAGAAGAATTAATCAGACAAAGCAACCTCGACCAGTTCAAATTCAAAATGCTGAAAGAAAGCTGGAAATCTGTTATGGATGATTTTCTTCTGAAAATCAAAGAATTTGAATCAAAAATTGAATCGCTGAAAAAAGAACGAAAAGAAAAATCAGCTGCTTTGCAAGACCGGCTTTTTGAGCAATATTCTTTTCTGAATAAATTCGGAAAAACCAAAAGCCTGGGCGCCATCTTTGCCGAAACCGTTTTTGAAAAACCGCCTGCCGCGGCGGGCGAATGCGCAACGCCCAAACTTTTGCAATACGCATTTCTGAACGATTTGAAACCATTGGCTTTCGCCGAATTCTGGTGGGGTGCTTCGCCCAAATCGGAAATCAGAAAACACAAACATTTTTATCCGGCTTGTACCGGGAAATGTCGCCCGATCCTGAAACACATGCTCGAAGGAATGGAAATCGACAAAAATCCGCTCTTGAAAAATTTAGCGGAAAAAAAACAAATCGAAATCGTTTATGAGGACGATTCCTTTCTCATCGTCAACAAGCCGGCAGAACTGCTTTCGGTTCCCGGAATTGAAATCCAGGATTCGGTTTATACGCGTTTGCAGGAAATCCTGAATCCGGTAGAACCGCTGATTATCCATCGGCTCGATATGTCTACTTCGGGAATTTTGGTGGTTGCCAAAACCAAAAAAGCACATAAAAACATCCAGCAACAATTCCTGAAACGAACGGTCAAAAAACGTTACACTGCTTTGCTGGATGGAATTCTGGCCAAAAACGAAGGCGAAATCAATCTTCCATTAAGAGGTGATATCACCGACCGTCCGCGGCAAATGGTTTGTCTTGAAAACGGAAAAAAAGCCGTCACCAAATGGAAAGCGATAGAACGAAAAGATGGAAAAACCAAAGTGCATTTCTGGCCTTTGACGGGAAGAACGCATCAGCTCAGGATGCACGCCGCGCATGAACTTGGTTTGAACACCCCGATTGTCGGTGATGATTTGTACGGAACTTCCGCCCACAGGCTTTATCTGCATGCGGCTTACCTCGAATTTGTTCATCCGGAAACCAGAGAAATAGTGAAGTTTGAGGTAAACGAGAGCTTTTAATAGCGCAAATTCGAGCTTCGAAAGACGAAAATTCCCTACTTTTGCCCAAATTTTAGACCTCTTATGAATCCAAACTTGTTTGAATGGATCGGCTATGCCGCCTCGATTTTCATTGTTTTATCTTTCATAGTCAACAACCTGAAATCCATCCGAATCATCAACATGATCGGCTGTTTGTGTTTTGTGGCGTACGGAACTTACTTTGAATTCTGGCCAGTGGTAATTCCCAATACAATTCTGGTATTTATTCAGTTGTATTTCTTAATTTTCAAGGATAATAATCGAAGTTCGAAAGACGAAGTTCGAAATTCGCAAATATAAATTTACAAGGCTTTGAATTAAATAAAAGCTAACTTCGAGCCTCGTAAAATGAACCACGAAAATGAAACGCAAAATCATCACTTCGGTCATCAACAATTATCAGGGCGACCAGCGCGTGCAGAAAGTCTGCCATTCGCTGCGAAAGTTTGGTTTTGAAGTGGAAGTGGTGGCGACCAATCTGCGTGGAAATCCCGAACTGAATTTTCCTTATCCGGTTCATGTCTTACATCTCGCTTTTCAAAGCGGCGTGAAAATGTACCTGGATTTCAATTGGAAATTGTTTCGTAAATTATTGAAAATCACAAAAAAAGAAGATGTTTTACTGGCCAATGACTTGGATGCGCTTTTTCCGAATTATTTAGTCAGTAAAATCAAAGGGTGCGAACTGGTTTTTGACAGCCATGAAATTTTTTCGGAAGTTCCGACTTTGTACAATCGGCCGTTTCGTAAAAAAATCTGGAAAACGCTGGAGAAATCCATCGTTCCGAAAATCAAATATTTTTATACCGTCAGTAATGGCTATGCAGACTGGTTTAAAAAAAATTACAAAATCCGGCCGGAAATCATCATGAATGTTCCGGTTGTGCAAACCAATTCCGGCGAAGAATTAACCGTTACTTTACCAGAAATTCAACCCGATGAAAAAATACTGATTTATCAGGGCGTCATCAATTTCAGCCGAGGTATTGACAAGATGATTGAAGCCATGCAGTTTGTGGAAAATGCACAGTTATGGATCATTGGATTCGGTCCTAAAAAAACGGAATTTGAAGCTTTGGCTTCTCAATTAAATTTAAATAATAAAGTAAAATTCATCGGTCAGGTTCCTCCTTCTCAATTAAAATTAATCACACCGAGAGCTGATTTAGGACTAAGTCTGGAAGAAGATTACGGTATCAGTTACCGTTATGCTTTGCCCAACAAAATTTTTGATTATACGCATGCCGGCATCCCGATTTTGGGAACCAACCTACCGGAAATCAGGAATACGATTGAAAAATATGGTATCGGAAAAACCATTCAAAATCATGAACCCCAACACATTGCAGAATTAATTCAGCAAATGCTGGACGAAGGAAAATCAGTTTATACTGAAAACCTGAAGAAAGCAGCAGAAGTTTTCAATTGGGAAAACGAGGAGAAAAAAATGGAAAGGATTTTTGCTCCGTTAAAGCCGGATGCTTAAAAAACCTCAAATTCCTCCCCGTCAAACGAGGCAAAAACCATCGTCGGATGGGAATCTCTATGACAGATATTTCCGGATTTATCAATGGCAATCGCACCGGCAAATCCGTCAAAAGATTTCAGTTCCTCAAACGTTTTTTCAAATGCTTTTTCCATCGGGAATCCGTCGGTAACGCGGGTTACGATTTTGACCGCTACTGCTCCGCTTACGATGTCCTCACCCACTCCGGTACAGCTTACCGCGCAGGTTTGATTGGCATAATTTCCTGCCACCGTTGCTGAATCGGAAATCCTTCCGGGAATTTCAAATCCTTTCCCGCCGGTGGAAGTCGCCACCGCTAATTTTCCGGCTTTATCCAAAGCAACACAGCCAACGGTTCCGGTTCCGGAAGATTTTAATTTGGCTAAATATTCTTCCCTGCGTTGCGGGATTTCGGTTGAAAATTCTTCGAATCCGTTTTTACGCGCAAAGTCCATCGCGCCTTTTCCACCCAAAATCTTATCGTCATAATCCAATAACCTTTCCGCGACATGAATCGGATTTTTCACATTTTCAATGTTGATGACACCACTCATTTTCTGGGTAGTTCCATCCATCAGCGAAGCGCTCATACGGATTTTCCCGTCACTTTGAATTTGCGAACCGGTTCCGGCATTGAACAATTCATCGTCTTCCAGAAGAGATACCGTATAAACAACCGTCTCCAGAGCGGAATGATCCTGAAGGAATTGAAATCCTTTCCGGACAATTTCCTTTAACGCATTTTGCTTGGCAGTTTTAGTTTCACGGTTGGTATGGGATTCCGAGAAAAACCCACCGTGGATGATGATTTTCATTCTGAAATTTCTTTTACAGGTTCGTTGTGAATGATCAATTCGGAAGTTGTTAAATCATAAGTATCGTTCTGGCTCATCACATGGACAACCAGGTTGCTGATTGAAACCGGTTCCCCCAGAGAAACATCGGTGAGATTGGTATTTTTGATCTGCCTTCCGTCAACCAGAATGACCAGCCCCGAACCGATGGCTTCCATTTTGGTTCCTTCCTTAATCAGTAAACCCGTATCTTCTCCCAATCCGATTCCCAAAACCACCGGGTTGGTCACAACTGCCTGGAACAAGCGCCCGATCCGGCCACGTTGTACAAAATGCGTATCGACAATTACGTCGTCTATGAATCCAAGCCCGCTGGTGATTTTGATTTCACCTTTCAGAAGCGCTTCTTTACTGGCTCCCTGGTAGATCATGCTTTGTGATGCGGCTGCGGCGCCGGCAGAAGTCCCGGCGTAGATAAATTCCTCATTCTGGTATTTTTCCAGCAATATTTTGTGAAACCGTGTTCCGCCCAGAATTGAGGTCAGGCGAAGCTGGTCACCGCCGGTAAACATTACCACATCGGCTTCCTCCACTCTTTTCAGGATTTCCTCCCGGACTGCTTCCTCCCTTTTCTGGATATGCAGGACATCCACATTGGCCGCGCCCAGGTAATTGAAGGCTTTTATATATTCAGCACCCACTTCCAGCGGAATGGTAGATGCCGTGGTGATGACTTCTATACGGGAATCCTTTCCGTGCCTGGATTCACTGATGATTCTTTTCAAAATACCCTTTTCAAAGAAATTCAGGTTGTTTGCTATGTTTTCATCAAAACTGACCTCGGTGAAACTTCCTTTGTCAACCGCCCCGCCAATGATGATGAGTTTTCCTTTAATGTCCATCCGGCAAATCTATAAATAATTTAAAAATGTTTTAACGTAATGATAAATACGAAATAATAACAATTTTTCAAGATTTTTATAAGAAAAGTGGGTTTATTGAAAAAAAGATTTAATTTTATCAAAATCTGATAAAAATCATCGACAATAACAAAACTTAACTTTATATGGAAATACTAAAAATACAGGCGCTGCGCGGGCCAAACATCTGGAGCGTAAGAAGAAAAAAACTGATTCAAATGCGTCTTGATTTACAGGAACTGGAAGAACGCCCCACAAATAAAATAGAAGGATTCCGCGAAAGGCTCGAAACCTTAATGCCGAGTTTAATTGAACACCGTTGTTCGGAAGGCGTACGCGGCGGATTTTTCATGCGGGTCGATGAAGGCACCTGGATGGGACACGTAATTGAGCATATTGCCCTTGAAATCCAGACCCTCGCCGGAATGGACACCGGTTTTGGCCGTACAAGGGTCACCAAGACCCCGGGAGTTTATAATGTTGTGTTCAGTTATCTCGAGGAAAGCGTAGGCGAATATGCCGCGGAAGCCTCAGTGAGAATTGCTCAGGCACTTGTCGATGGTACGGACTACGATATAGAGGCCGATATCCGGAAAATGCGTGAAATCCGGGAACAGGTTCGGCTCGGCCCAAGTACCGGGAGCATTGTGGAGGAAGCCGTGGCAAGAGATATTCCCTGGATTCGCCTGGGTACGAATTCTTTGGTTCAATTGGGCTATGGTGTCAATCAGATGCGTTTCCAGGCGACCATTACCTGTAATACAAGCAATATTGCGGTAGATATCGCTTGCGACAAAGAAGATACGAAAAAGATGCTGGAGAATTCATCGGTGCCGGTGGCAAGAGGTTCCATTTGTGTAGATGAAGAAGATTTAATCAATACGATTGATAAAATCGGATTTCCGATTGTCATTAAGCCATTGGGCGGAAACCATGGAAAAGGCGCGTCTATCAACGTAAAAACTCTGGAAGAGGCAAAAGACGGATTGCTCCATGCACAAAAGTACGGAAGAAGGGTAATCGTTGAAAAATTCATTACCGGACATGATTTCAGGATTCTTGTGATCAATCATAAAATGGTGGCCGCCGCACAAAGAGTCCCGGCGCATGTGGTCGGAAATGGTGAAAATACGGTGAGGCAATTAATTGATATAGAAAACCAGGATCCGAGACGCGGCTACGGACATGAAAATGTTTTAACCGAAATTGAAATCGACCGTGATTCACTGGATTTACTCGATAAAATGGGCTATACGGAAGAATCCGTTCCAAAAAAAGGCGAAATCGTTTATCTCAAATCAACAGCTAATTTAAGTACGGGAGGAACTTCCATAGATGTAACCGACATGGTTCATCCTGAAAATATTTTCCTGGCGGAACGAATTTCAAGAATCATCGGATTGGATGTTTGCGGAATAGACATTATGGCCGAGAATCTTACCCAGCCGTTACAGGAAAACGGAGGTGTTGTCCTTGAAGTAAATGCCGCCCCGGGATTCCGGATGCACCTGGCCCCTTCCGAAGGATTACCGAGAAATGTAGCCGCTCCGGTAATCGATATGCTTTATCCGCCGGGGAAACCCAGCCGTATCCCGATCATTGCCGTGACCGGTACCAACGGAAAAACCACCACGACCCGGCTCATCGCACACATGGTGAAGAACAAAGGCTACCGCGTAGGGTTTACGACTTCGGACGGAATTTACATCCAGAATCATTTATTGGAAAAAGGTGATACTACCGGGCCGTTCAGTGCGGAATATATTTTAAAAGACCCCACTGTGGAATTTGCCGTACTGGAAACCGCGCGTGGTGGGATCCTTCGTGCCGGGTTGGGATTCAGCCGTTGCGATATCGGGGTGATTACCAATATTCAGGAAGACCATTTGGGATTAAACGACATTCATACTTTGGAAGATTTGGCGCGAGTAAAAAGCGTTGTCGCCCGAAGCATTAAAAACGATGGCTGGGCGGTACTGAATGCCGATGACGAACATTGTATGAAAATGGCGCGCGAACTGGACTGCAATATCGCTTATTTCAGCATGGATGAGAATCAGACGCACGTAAAAGCGCTTTCCAAAGCCGGGAACATTGTAGCGGTTTATGAAAATGGTTACATCACCATTAAAAAAGGTGACTGGAAAATCCGGATTGAACGGGTGGCGCAAGTCCCGATTACCGTAGGAGGAAAAGCAAAATTCATGATTGCCAATGCTCTGGCAGCGACCCTGGCCGGATATCTGTCGGGCTTTCATTCAGAAGATTTGAGCCTGTCATTGCAGACATTTATTCCAAGCGCAGCGCAAACACCGGGAAGGTTGAATATCTTCAACTTCAAAAATTTCCAGGTAATGATCGATTTTGCGCATAATCCGCAGGGTTATCTCGCAATCGAGGATTTCCTGAGCAATATAGAATCTCCGCACAAAATCGGGATCATTGCCGGTGTCGGCGACCGCAGGGATGAGGACATTAAAGAATGTGGAAAAATTGCCGGACGGATGTTTAACCATATCATCATCAGGCAGGAAAAACATTTGCGCGGGCGTACAGAAGACGAAATCATCAACCTGATTTTAGAAGGAATCCAGGAATCCAATAAAGACATTACTTATGAAATCATTCCGAAAGAAGTCGAAGCGATCAAACACGCGATCAACAGCGCGAAAGACGGAACTTTCATCACTGCGCTGAGCGATGTCGTGACAAATGCCATCGGAATTGTACAAAGTTACCTGGATAAGGAAAATGAAAGTGTTTTAGCCGGATAAATTGATTTTTCATTACTTGAATTGATGTAGATGCGGATTTTTCTTTTTTCAATCTTGTGTTTGTTCTCTTTTGCGTGGATAAATGCGCAAAATCTTGAAATCACTTATCAGGCCGTTGTCAGGAAAACACTTCCTGATGAAGAAAGAAAGGAGTTTCTGGTAAATGATTTCATGCGCGCGCAGCTCAGGCAAAATGAGGAACCCGATCTATGCGAATATAAAATGGTGATTTCCGGCAAAGAATCTTCCTTTACTTATGTGGAGAAAATAAGCAACCACCAGGATCCCAATGCGCCTGTGATACGCGTAGCGCCGGCCGGATTCGGAACGACTTATAAGAATTTATCGGATTCCACCATCAGAAAAAATTTTGATGTTTACGACAAAAAATATTTTTCTGTCGATCCGTTGGAAAACTGCGACTGGAAAATTACCAAAGAGAAAAAAGAAATCCTGGGATTTGAGGTCCGGAAAGCTACTGCCGAAGATTCAACCGCCGTTTATACCGTCTGGTATGCGCCCAAACTGAATCTTTCCAACGGCCCGGCCGATTACTGGGGCTTGCCCGGATTGATCCTCGAAGCGGAAAAATCTTCCAAGACCATGGTTTATAATGAACGGTACATCGCGGAATCCATTCAAAGCTTTGATAAAAATTTAAAAATCATCAAACCCGACCGGGGAATACAAATCAAGGCAAATGAAATAGATGGAATCTGGGACGAAGTGAATAAACGCAGAAATGAAATGTGGAATGATTCGGAAGCGGTTGACAAAGATTAATACCCCACTTTAAATCAATAAATTATGCGATTAAAAATTTTAATTCTATTCTTTCTAATATCATCTAATCTTTCTTTTGCCCAGGATTTAATTTCCGTTACCTATGAAGGTTATGTGAATTCCACTCCCAATCTGGATCGGTATAAGAATAATCCGCAAAAGCTTGCCGAAATGGAAAAGGCATTTGCATCCGCCGCCAAAGTTCCTTCGGTTCATATTTTGACCATGAATAAAGACGAAGCTTCATTCCTGCTGGAAGAAAGAATTCAAAACGACCAGCCAAAGGAAAAAGGAATTTCTACGGTAAAATTTACGGCTTGCAACGACATGTATTTAAATTATAAGGAAGAATACGTGTTGAACGAATTGATGCTTGCCAATAAAAATTATGCAATCAAATCCCCTCTCAAAGCCATTGACTGGGAATATACGTCAGAACAAAAAGAAGTGCTGGGCTACGTCGTAAGAAAAGCCACAGCTGTTTATGACAGTATCACAAAAGTGGAAGCCTGGTATGCCCCGAAATTCCTTTATAAAAATGGCCCTTCGCAATACTGGGGGCTTCCCGGGATGATTCTGGAACTGGATGAACATTCAGATTATGGCAATGGAATTAAAACCGATGTCCATTATATTGCAATCGCGGTTGAACCGGGAAAGCCTTCGGCAAAAATCAAAAAGTTTGAAAAACTGGAACAAATCACACAGGACGAATACGATAAAAAACTGGAAAAACTACAGAAAGCCTGGCAGGAAATGGATAGTGATAATGTGGATAAAGATTAACCGGCCAAAAACTATTTCAAAAATCTCTAAGCTTTCAGAAGAAATATGATTGCTTCGAGCTGATAACTTTGCTTGAATTAACTGATAAATCTCTCTTGCAGTTCCGGTGTCGGAAGCCAGCAGGATTCCCGTTTTCCGAACCATTTATAGCGGTTTTTAGCAACGAAATCATATACCGGGTTCCGGATGAATTTTGGAAAAACCAACAACAATCCTGAAAGTCTGTAAATTCCTTTTAACTCCCTGCCAATCCGCAATGCCGCTTCCGATTTTGTATAAATCTGATTACCGTCAATTAGAATCATCGAATTGAACTCTTCTTTTGACAAATGGTTTTCTTCCAGGAATTTCTGCCCGAATTCCGATTGAAGCGAAGCAAATCTGAACTGGTTTTCAGAATCATTTTCAATCACTTTCTGAACCGTGGAATTGCACAAATTACAAACGCCGTCAAATAATATGATTTTTTGGGAAGTCATCGCTAATTCATCTCAAAAATTAATCCCTCTTCATAATTTTGATATAAAAATTCCGGTCTATTTTGAAATCTTTTTCCAGTCCGTTTTTTAATTTTTCGGTTTTCCATTCAGAAGTCGGGAATAACCAGGTTTCTGAATTGGCTATTTTCACCGGCATATCGAATTTGTTCACAATATTTGTCCAGCGATAGGTAATTTCATTTCCCTTGATTTTGTATTCCAAAGTAGGAATCATGGTGGTGCGCAGATACTGGTCAAAAAATTCGGTCAGATCAATGCCGCTCATCCGGCTCATATAATTCTCAATATCTTTTGTGGTAACGGTTTGATGATAAAACTTTTTATTCATTCCGCGTAAAATCTGACGGAATTTCTCATCATCTTCCAGCAACTGACGGAAAGTGTGGATCATGTTGGCGCCTTTGTAATAAATATCGCCGCTTCCCTCTTGGTTAACGCCATAAACACCAATCATCGGTACATCGTTCAGAATTCTCAAACGCGTCCCGATCACATAATCGTTGCCGGCTTCTTTTCCAAATTGATCCTGTGTGTAAAGCGTTTCGGAATAAGCCGTAAAGCTTTCATGCACCCACATATCGGCAACTTCTTTGGTCGTGATGTTGTTGCCGAACCATTCATGCCCCGATTCGTGAATGATGATAAAATCCCATTTCAAACCCCATCCCGATTCCGATAAATCGCTTCCCAGATAACCGTTTTCAAAATGGTTTCCGTAAGCAACCGCGCTCTGGTGTTCCATGCCCAGATGCGGTGCTTCCACCAATTTATATCCGTCCTCATAAAACGGATACGGCCCGAACCAGTATTCAAAAGATTTCAGCATGGTTTTGACTTGCTGGAATTGTTTTTCCGCTTTTTCGCGGTTGTAATCCAAAACCCAGTAATTCAACGACAAATCGCCATTCTCACCTTTATAGGAATCTTTGATTTCAGTATAATGACCGATGTACGGAATGATATTATAATTGTTAATCGGATTTTTGACTTCCCAAACGAACTCAAGCTTCTTTCCTATCTGGTTCATGTCAATTAATCGTCCGTTTCCAACTGCCACCAAATCTTCGGGAACAATCATCGCCAAGCTTGCTCCGTTGTCAGGTTCATCACCCTGATAGTCTTTGTTCGGATACCAAACGCTGGCGCCCAATCCCTGACAGGCAACCGACATCCACGGCCGGCCTTTTTCATCTTTTGTGAAAATCCAGCCACCATCCCATGGCGGACGAACCGCCACACGCGGATTCCCGGAAAAAGCAATTTCAAGTGAATGTTTGGAATTCAGTTCAAATCCATTGTCGAAATCCAGAAAATAAACGTTTCCGTCACGTTGGAATTTTGTGAATTCCTTTCCGTCAAATAAAATTCCATCGATCTGCATGGGTTGCTGCAAATCAATCTGCATAATTGTCCCGGGATTTTTGCCGGTAATTTCAAACTGAATGGTATTTTTTCCTTTGATGAATTTTTTGTCAAAATCGGGTTCTACTTGTATGTCATAACGCAAAACATTCCACCAGTTCCGGAATTCATTGTCGGTTCCGCGCAAACTGTCCTGCCGCGTAAATTCTTTTTTATGATTGAGTATCTGCGCGTTTACAAATGATAATGTAAAGAGAATCAGGAAGATAATATTTCTCATAGCTGATAATTAATTGAAAGCCGAATGTACGATTTTAAAAAGAATTTTTTTGAATCATTTAATTTCTTTAATTTTAAGAAAAGTTAACGCAACCTTTTATGAAAAACCCCATCTATCAACTAAATACTCTACTATGAATCAGAAATTGATATTTGTATTTTTTTATTGTTTTTTGCTTTTCTTTCTGCTGTGTGAAAATTTTTTTCAATCCGAAAATAAGAATGTGATTTCTGATTTAATGGATTAAAATTCACTAACAAAATGCAGCTTGACAGACGGATATTTTTCCTGCGTCATCTGAATGGTAAAGGATGAATCAGCCAGAAATACCAGGCGGTTGAATTTATCGCGTGCGAGATATTTCTGCTTTACGCGTTTGAATTCCTGAAATTCATCAGATTTTTCATTTTCCGCTTCTACCCAACAGGCTTTGTAAATCGAAACCGGTTCATAAGAAACTTTTGCGCCGTATTCATGTTCCAAACGGTATTGAATAACTTCATATTGCAACGCTCCAACTGTCCCGATGATTTTACGGTTATTCATTTCAAGTGTAAATAACTGTGCGACGCCTTCGTCCATTAACTGGTCGATTCCTTTTTCCAATTGTTTGGCTTTCAACGGATCGGCATTGTTTATATAACGAAAATGTTCAGGTGAAAAAGATGGGATTCCTTTGAACTGCATTTTTTCACCTTCGGTCAGTGTGTCGCCAATCCGGAAATTCCCGGTGTCGTGTAAACCGACAATATCGCCCGCAAAGCTTTCATCCACAACCTCTTTTTTATCGGCAAAAAACGCATTCGGGCTGCTGAATTTCATCGATTTGTCCAACCGGACATGCAGATAATTTTTATTCCGTTCAAATTTTCCGGAAACGATTTTCACAAATGCCAGACGGTCGCGGTGCTTCGGATCCATATTGGCGTGGATTTTAAAAACAAATCCGGAAAAACCCGGTTCAAAAGGGTCAATTTCCCTTTTATCGGTTTCTTTGGGTTGCGGTTGCGGCGCAATGTCCACAAAAGCATTCAGCAATTCACGGACGCCAAAATTATTCAAAGCCGAACCAAAAAACACCGGCTGTAACTGGCCTGAAAGATAATCTTCACGCGAAAATTCCGGATAAACTTCGGTGATCAGTTCGATCTCATTTCTCAGGTTTTCCGCGTAAGTGTCGCCGATAATGCTTTCCAGTTCCGAATCCTCCAAATTTTCAAACGCAATGGCCTCTGAGATTTTCTGTTTATTTTCCGAAGAAAAAAGCTGGATATTTTTTTCCCAGATATTGTAAATTCCTTTGAAAGTCGCGCCAATACCAATTGGCCAGGAAAGCGGTATAACTTTTAATCCCAATTTCAGTTCTACTTCATCCAGCAAATCAAAAGCATCTTTTCCTTCACGGTCCATTTTATTGATGAATACCAGCATAGGAATATTCCGCATACGGCAGACCTCCACCAGTTTTTCGGTCTGCTCTTCTACCCCTTTTGCAACGTCAATCACCACAATCACGGAATCCACGGCAGTCAAAGTCCTGAAAGTATCTTCGGCAAAATCTTTATGTCCGGGCGTATCGAGAATATTGATTTTTTTATCGCGGTATTCAAAGGCCAGAACCGAAGTCGCAACCGAAATCCCGCGTTGCCGCTCGATTTCCATAAAGTCGGAAGTCGCCCCTTTTTTGATTTTATTGCTTTTTACGGCTCCCGCTTCCTGAATCGCGCCGCCGAAAAGCAATAGTTTTTCGGTCAGAGTAGTTTTTCCGGCGTCAGGATGGGATATGATTCCAAATGTTTTTCTGCGGCTGATTTCCTTTTCTAAAGACATAAGTAAAATTTGCGGGTGCAAAGATAAAAATTAGAATGAAAAGAGAGTGGAATAAAGAAAATAGAGAATAGAACAGAGAAAATTCTAAATTATAGAATCTAACCTCTAAATTCTGAAATCTAAATTCTAACTTCGAATTTCGAGGAAACTAAAGCATCATCACATCCTGAATCGAAGAAGCCGCCTGGTAATAATGGATTACCTGGTCGGCGTCAATCACATATACCACAACAGTGACCGAGGTGTATTTCCCGGTTTTGGATTCTTTCATCTGAAACTGCGGGCGCGCGCCGTCAAACACACGTTGCACTTCGGCAATCCGTTTGTTGTCGGTAGGTATGATAAATTTATAGGTGTAGCTGGACGGAAATTCCGTTGTATCGTCCAGTCTTTCCTTGAATTTTTTATAAAATTCCTCCTGGTTTTTGCTTTGTTCTTCGTTCATAATGTTTTTTCCTGATTTAGTAAATCATCCAGTATCGAAACCAGTTGCCCGTTAACCTGTCGGGTTGCATAATCCATCGGCCGCGGCGGATTATCATTGATAATCTCACCTTCCTTCCCGATGATTAGGAATTTCGGAATAGTGGAAATTTCATAATCCTGGTGAAATGAAGTTCCTCTTCCGGCAAATAATTGAATTCCGCTCATTTGCTCTTCCTGAACCATTTTTTGCCATTTTGCTTTGTCCTGGTCACTGTCCACCGAAATACTGACGAATTCTATATTTTGTCCGCGGTATTTTTCTTCCAGTTCTCTCATCGCCGGAATTTGCTGCCGGCACGGGCCGCACCAGGTTGCCCAGATGTCCACAAAAACATATTTTCCTTTCAGATCAGAAAGCGAAACCCGGTTTCCTTCGATGGAATTGAATGTAAAAACGGGTGCATATTCTTTGATCGAAGCCATTTCTTCGGGTGTCCGCTCGGTGATGGTTCCTACTTCAATGTTTTCTTTTTTGGAATCACAATTCCACACAAAAGCCAATATTACCAAGCCTAAAACGATTCTGAATTTCATCTGCATTTTTTATTTTATCAAAACAAAAATACATAATCCCTTTCATACGCCAAATTCCAAAACGAAACTTTATTTCGCTTCGAATTCCGGGCAATCGACCTGCAGTTCCGGATCGTTTAATTTTTTATTAAGAAGTTTACAGAAATGTTTGTTTCCATTGTAATCAGGTAAATAATTGGAACAGGAAAAACACATTCGCTGGATAGATATTACGCCGGATTGATTCAATGAATCAATAATTCCAAGCAGGTTCAGTAATAAATTCTCTTTTTCGCTTTGTCCTAACTTATCAATAGAATTCTCAATTTCAGTAACAAATAAAGATGTATTCCGGGCAATTTCTTCTCCTTCTGGTGTCAGGTGAAGTATAAAGCTACGTGAATCATTCGTTTCGAATTCCTTTTCTACAAAGGATTTCTGAAACAAAACCTTCACCGAATCGCTTATGGTAGCTTTGGTCATGTCAAATTCCTTCGCGAGATAACTGATCTTCCGTTTTTCTTTGCTGTGTGTCTGCAAAAAATTCAGTATCTGAATCTGAATGGGACTCAAACCGTATTGTTTGCTTTCATTCCATAAAAGGACACGGAAAGCCTGGGAAATCCTCTCCAGCGAGATAACTATTTTACGATTCAGATCCATTCAGTTACTAAATAATCAGAATTATTAACAATTTTCCATTTCGTAAATATAATAACCTTTGGCCTGAATTCCGTTTTCCCATTCCGGATTTAATTCTTCAATGTGACAGAAACTACATTCGTTGGAAGTTAATTCTAAATCAGAAAGATTTTTGGAAGCCAGGTATTCTTTTCCATATTCAAAAATGATATTTTCATCCCGGATTTCCTGCGGAACAATTATGTCAAAATGCATAATCCTTCCGTCTTTTAGCGTTACATAGGTGTCCCAGACCGCAACTTTCATAAGCATAAAATTTAGTGAAAAGAGTTGTTTCCCGGAAAAATTTACGGAAAACAACTCTTAAAAATTTAACCTTTTACATCGGCCATAGAAGCTCCGAAATTGATGTGCAAAACGTTTCCGTTGGGTGTCACCAATGCCGGAACTGACTTTACGCCGGCATTTTCGGCTTCCGGAATCCTACTTCTCTCCTCTCCCAAATGTACAATTTCAACGTTCGGGCGTCCGATTAAATCAATCATGTCCTGCTCCGCACTTACACAAACCGGACATCCTGCGTGATAAAAAATGGATTTACTCATAATTTTGAATTTTAAAACAAATATAGTTAGGATTCCTAATTAAATAAATTTATCCTAAAAAATTTTTATTTCTGAAACTTAATTTCCAATTCGCTTGACAACGGGGGTTGAGCAATTGTATATTTGCGCCAAAATTTTACGATATGAAAATGAAAACTTCGGATTTCAACTTTAAACTCCCTGAAGAACTTTTGGCCGAACACCCTTCTGAACAAAGAGATGAGGCGCGGCTGATGGTTCTGGACAGGAAATCACAAACCATCGAACACCGTTCATTCAAAGACCTGATCGATTATTTCGACGAAGGCGATGTGATGATCATGAACAATACCAAAGTGTTCCCTGCCCGACTGATGGGTAACAAAGAAAAAACCGGAGCTAAAATAGAAGTCTTCTTACTTCGAGAACTGGATCCCGAAACCCGTTTGTGGGACGTCTTGGTAGATCCGGCAAGAAAAATCAGGATTGGTAATAAATTATTTTTTGGTGATGATGACAGCCTGGTTGCCGAAGTGGTGGACAATACGACTTCCCGCGGACGCACACTGAGGTTTTTATTTGACGGAAGTTATCCGGAATTCCGCCAGGCGTTGGAAGATTTAGGTGAAACACCGCTTCCGAAATACATCAAACGCCCTGTGGAACCCGAAGATGCTGAACGCTACCAAACCATTTATGCAAAATTTGAAGGCGCCGTTGCTGCGCCGACCGCCGGATTGCATTTCTCCAAACATTTATTGAAAAGACTGGAAATCAAAGGAGTGGAATTTGCCGAACTGACCCTGCATGTAGGATTGGGCACTTTCGCGCCGGTGGAAGTTGAAGATTTATCGAAACACAAAATGGAATCCGAACAGGTAATCATTCCTGAAGAAACTGCGAAAATCGTCAACAAAGCCATTGACGATAAAAAACGGGTTTGTGCCGTGGGAACGACTTCCATGCGTGCCATTGAAAGCTCGGTTTCGGCCAACCACCACCTGAATCCGTTCAACGGCTGGACCAACAAATTCATCCATCCGCCTTATGATTTCGGTGTGGCCAATTGCATGATTACCAATTTCCACACACCGAAATCCACTTTGATTATGATGATCAGCGCTTTTGCCGGACACGATTTCCTAATGAAAGCCTACAAAGAAGCCGTGAAAGAAAAATATAAATTTTATTCTTACGGCGACGCCATGTTAATCATATAGTTATGAGTTTTATGTTCTGAGTTCTGCGCTAAAACTCAGAACGCAAAACGCACAACACAAAACACAATGCAAGTCAAAAAAGACATACGCAAACTAAATCTTTCAGATTTAGAAACTTATCTCACTTCGGTTGGGGAAAAGCCTTTCAGGGCCAGGCAGATTTATGAATGGCTCTGGAAGAAAAATGCCCACGATTTTGAGGATATGACCAATCTTTCCAAAAAGCTGCGGGAAGAACTGGACGATGTTTTTTCGATTCATAATGTGCGGGTTGATTTAATGCAGAAATCCAACGACGGAACCATCAAAAACGCGGTGGAGCTGCACGACGGGAATATTGTGGAATCAGTCCTGATCCCAACCGAAAAACGGACGACCGCTTGTGTCTCTTCGCAAGTCGGATGCAGCCTGGATTGTACTTTTTGCGCTACCGCCCGGCTGAAACGTATGCGCAACCTGACTGCCGCCGAAATCGTCGACCAGGTGGTTATTATAGACGAGGAAAGCCGGGAATATTTTGAACGCCCGCTCAGCAATATCGTTTTTATGGGAATGGGCGAACCCCTGCTGAATTATAATGAAGTCGTGGCGGCCATCAGGAAAATCACCACTGCCGAAGGTTTGGGCATGTCGCCCAAACGGATTACCGTTTCTACTTCGGGAATTCCCAAGATGATTGAAAAGCTGGCCGATGAAGACCTGAAAGTAAAGCTGGCGGTTTCTTTGCATTCCGCACGGGAGGAAATCCGGAACGTGATTATGCCGTTTTCAGTGAAATTCCCGTTGACCGATTTGATGTCAAGCCTGCAATACTGGTACGCAAAGACCAAAAGCCGGATTACGTTTGAATACATTGTCTGGAAAGGGATTAACGATACCAAAGCCGATATTGACGCGCTGGTCAGGTTCTGCAAAAAAGTTCCGTCAAAAGTTAACCTGATTGAATACAATTCCATTGATGACGGACAATACCAGCAAGCCGACAGTTCCGCCATTGACCATTACATTGAAGCGCTGGAACGGAATGGGATCGTGATAAAAGTCCGGCGCAGCCGCGGAAAAGACATTGACGCCGCCTGCGGGCAACTGGCCAATAAAAACATATCGAATCCCAATCCCTGAACGAACCCGAAACCTACTGAAACTCTTTGTATTATAAAAACTAAATTTACCTGAATGCGGATTCCACAAAAAAGTGATTCACTCCTCCTGAATTTTACTAAAACCATTGGGTTACTGTTCCTGAGCATTTCGCTCGGACTGTTGCTGGACAGTAAATTTGTCATCCCGTCGTTTCCAAAAGGCCAGGTAATCGCCGACGTCATTATTTTTTTAATTTTCATCCCGGTATTCCTCAAAGCCACAAAAAAGGTGCGGGAATTCCTAATTTACGCGGTACTAATCGCCATCGCGGGCGAATGCTTTTTCTCTCTCTATCTTGAAATGTACACTTACCGGCTGCGCAATGTACCCATTTATGTGTTTTTTGGCCATGCTTTGCTCTATGTTTCGGTGCTTTATTTTTGCAAAGGTTCGCATGTGAAATTCCACCGGAAAAAAATTGAGCTGATTTTTACCGTTTTAGTGGTTTCGTATGCCACCGCGTTTTTCATTTTTTTAAACGATGTTTTCGGGTTTGTCCTTACCCTACTTACGCTTCTGATCCTGAGCAGAAAACCCAGGGAAAGGCTCTTTTACCTGGCCATGTATCTTTGTGTCGCTTTGCTCGAAATTATCGGAACCACCTATCAATGCTGGTTCTGGCCAACGCACGCTTT
>Ga0206107_1000213_pt1 | contig 35168 bp, 31 predicted proteins | sample 2B0metagenome_FD_148652 | JGI IMG/M metagenome (GOLD analysis project Ga0206107, IMG submission 148652) | Enriched microbial communities from leaf-cutter ant dump, University of Wisconsin, Madison, United States - 2B0 | ecosystem: Environmental > Terrestrial > Nest > Insects nest > Nest dump...
ACGCTTGATAAGGCATCGGCCTATGCCGATAAATACCTGGTTACGGACGAAGAATTGCCGTTGCACCGGCATCTCCTGTTGCTTGGCATAGTTGGCGCGATGTTCGGGTTTATTTTCTGGGCGTCGTTCGCTACGCTGGAACAGGTCGCGCGCGGCGAGGGTAAAGTCATCCCGTCTTCACAGATCCAGATTATTCAGCACCAGGAAGGCGGTACTGTATCCGAGCTTTTGGTGAAGGAAGGCGAGCATGTCGAGGCTGGCCAGATTCTGGTGCGTCTGCGCGATGTCGGTGCGCAATCGGACCTGGGATCGTCGCAGGCCCGCTATGCCGGTTTAATGGCAAAAATTGCCCGTCTGCAGGCGGAGGCGGACAATCTGCCCGCGCCAAATTTCGCCGAGGATCTGGTCAAGCAGGCGCCGATGGCCGTGCAGGAAGAAATGAATACCTTCAAGGCAGATAAGCTGAAACTGGATTCTGAAATTTCTGTCTTACGTCAGCAGCAAAACCAGCGCGAGCAGGAAGTCCGCGAAATCACCACCAAGATTTCCGATACCAATCGCGTGATGTCGCTGACACAGGACGAAATCAACATGATCCGCCCACTCGTCGATAAGGGGTCGGCACCAAAACGCGATCTGCTGCAGCTCGACCGCCAGATGGCCGAACAGCGCACAGACTTAAACGGTATGCGTGCCGCCCTGCCGCGCGCCCGTGCCGCCGTGGAAGAGGCCAGCGCCCGCCTGGCCGATGCGACGACACAGTTCCGTGCGACGGCGCAGGCCGAACTGGCGCAGACGCAGATCGAGGCACAGACCATCGGCCAGACCCTGGGAGGTCTGGAGGATCGTAAGGACCGCACCGAGATCCGTTCGCCGGTGACCGGCATTGTCAAGGATCTGAAAATCAACACCGTTGGTGGCGTGGTCAAACCCGGCGATGATGTGGTTGAAGTGGTGCCCGAGGGCGACCAGTTGCTGGTCGAAGCGCGTATCCGCCCGTCCGACATCGCCTTTATCTATCCGGGTCAGAAGGCCATGGTGAAGTTTACCGCCTATGATTTCGCAATTTATGGCGGTATTCCAGGCAAGGTGGACGACATTTCCGCCGATACGATCACCGATGAAAAGGGCAATAGCTTTTACCGCGTGAAGGTGCGCACGGACGTCAGCACGATCAAGCATAATGGCCAAATTCTGCCGATTATCCCGGGCATGGTGGCGACAGTGGACATCCTGACCGGCGAGCGTACGGTCATGCAATATCTGATGAAGCCATTCATCAAAACCTGGGATTCCGCCATGCACGAGCGTTAGTAAGTGTTTCTTAAAGACGTCGGGGCACGGCCTAATACACCTTGAGATTCCGCTAATTTCTCAGTAATAATCCTTGGTCTGAACCAAGGATTATTAAATGACTGCCGCAGTAGCTAAAGATAGTGAAATGATCACCCTGACTCTGCCGGATGGTGCCACGCGCACTTACACATCCGGCACCACGGGTGCGCAGGTTGCGGAATCTATCGCCAAGTCTCTGGCGAAGGCAGCGGTTGCCATTAAAATCGATGGGCAGGTTTCCGACCTGTCTTTACCGATCACCAGGGATTCTTCCATTGCGATTATCAAACGCGAGGATGATGCCGCGCTGGAACTGATCCGTCACGATACAGCACACGTACTGGCCGAGGCCGTGCAGGCATTGTTCCCCGGCACACAAGTGACAATCGGCCCTACCATTGAAAACGGTTTCTATTACGATTTCGCCCGCAACGAACCGTTTACGACGGAGGATTTTGCGGCGATCGAAAAGAAAATGAAAGAGATCGTGGCCAAAGGCCAGCCCTTCACGCGCGAAGTCTGGGATCGCAATGACGCCATCAAACTGTTCAAGGACAAAGGCGAGAATTACAAGGTCGAGCTGATCCAGGATCTGCCGGAAACCGAAACGATCAAAATTTACCGCCAGGGCGACTGGTTCGATCTGTGCCGCGGCCCGCATATGCGCAGCACGGCCGATGTCGGTGTGGCATTCAAACTGATGAAGGTCGCCGGTGCTTACTGGCGCGGGGATTCCAACCGCGCGATGCTGACGCGTATTTACGGCACGGCCTGGCGTACCGAAAAAGAACTGCAGGATTACCTGACGCAGATCGAAGAAGCTGAAAAACGCGATCACCGCAAACTCGGTCAGGCGATGGATCTTTTCCACCTGCAGGACGAGGCACAGGGGTCCGTTTTCTGGCATCCGAAGGGGTATACGATCTGGACCGCGCTTGAGGCTTACATGCGCCGCCGTCTGGATCATGCGGGCTATGTCGAGGTGAAGACACCGCAGCTGATGGATTCCAGGTTCTGGGAGGCATCGGGCCACTGGGGCAAGTACCGCGAAAACATGTTCGTGGTGCCTGATGTCGTGCCGAACACGGAAGAGGGCGGCAAGGTTTTCAAGGAAGAACCCAAACATTTCATGGCGCTCAAACCCATGAACTGCCCCGCACATGTGCAGATTTTCAAACAGGGTATCAAGTCATATCGCGATCTGCCGTTACGCATTGCCGAATTCGGCTGTTGCCACCGGAACGAGGCGCATGGCGCGCTGCACGGCCTGATGCGCGTACGTCAGTTTACGCAGGACGATGCGCATATTTTCTGCCGTGAGGATCAGATCCAGGAAGAATCCATCGCCTTCTGTGAACTGACCAAGGCGATTTACAAGGATCTGGAATTCAACGATTACAAGGTGAAGCTGGAAACCCGTCCTGCCAACCGTATCGGATCGGACGATTTGTGGGACAAGGCGGAAGCCGGCCTGCAAAAGGCGCTCGACAAGCTCGGCATGCCGTATGAAATTGCACCGGGTGACGGTGCGTTCTATGGCCCTAAGCTTGCTTTCATTATCAAGGATGCGATCGGCCGCGAATGGGGCTGTGGTACGCTGCAACTGGATTTCAACCTGCCGGAACGCCTGGATGCATCTTATGTGGCCGATGACGCCTCGCGTCAGCGTCCTGTCATGTTGCACCGGGCTATTCTGGGGTCGATCGAACGTTTTATCGGCATCCTGATCGAAAACTATGCGGGTAAATTGCCGTTGTGGCTGGCGCCGGTTCAATGCGTGGTGGCCACGATCACGGACGAGGCCAACGATTACGCAAAGAAAGTGTATGCAGAGCTGAAGGCCCGCGGCATCCGCGCCGAGCTGGATATCCGCAATGAAAAGATCAATTACAAGGTACGCGAGCATTCAGTCGGCAAAGTGCCGGTGATGTTCGTGGTCGGTGCGCGCGAGGCGCAGGAACAAAAGGTTGCGATCCGCCGTTTGGGGTCCCAGGATCAGTCTGTCCAGGGCCTGTCCGAGGCGCTGGAAAACCTTGCCACTGAAGCAAAAGCGCCGTATTAATAACTTTATTGCATTAACAAGAAACAGGAGTTCACCATTCCCAGACCGCCTATGGCCCCCCGCCGGCCTCCCATCAATGAAGATGGTCCCCGTATCAATGATCAAATTCGTGCACGTGAAATCCGCGTGGTTGATGAACAAGGCGAGATGCTGGGTGTGATGTCCCCGTTCGAAGCAATCAAGCTGGCGCAGGAAGCCGGGCTCGATCTGGTCGAGATTTCTCCCAACGCGGCGCCGCCGGTTTGCAAAATCCTGAACTACGGCAAGTATAAATACGAGCTGCAGAAAAAAGCCGCTGAAGCGCGCAAAAAACAAAAAGTCATCGATATCAAAGAACTGAAACTGCGTCCGACCATCGGCGATCACGATTACGAGATCAAGATCAAACAGGCGCGCAAATTCATCGAGGAAGGCGACAAGGTGAAATTCACCCTGCGCTTCCGTGGCCGAGAACAGGCGCATATGGACCTGTCGTTGGGTGTCATGCGTAAGGCCAAGGCCGATCTGGCTGATATTACCAAGGTCGAGCAGGACATTACGTCCGAAGGCCGACAGGCCGTCATGGTCCTGATGCCGGCGAAATGATTTTTCAATCCCGCCAGATCCGTTCGGTATTTGTTTATAGTGCAAACCAGATAAGCCATGCAGGCAGTAATGAGCTTGCGCCTTGGCTTTGTAAGGGTTTTAATTGCCGTGTTACAACTCAGTACCCAGAGACCGTGCGAATTTCGGCGCCGGATAATGATAACTTCAAGACCCTCGATCTAGCATCTCTGCTAAGGCATGCTTCACAGTATCCGTATGGATGTCCTGCATGGTTTGTGCCTGTAGAGACCTTGCATTCTGACCCAGTGGTCCGTGCCGCGCGGGGTTCGAAAAACCGGGATAAAGACCCAGTGTATTACATCCTGTAGGACCAATCATCTGGATGGGGCCTGTATCATTGCCGATGGCAGCCGCTGCTTTACGTGCCAGTACGGCAATCTGGAACAAGGTTGTCTGACCTGTCAGATCAATGGATTGTGGCACAGCGGATTTAATCTGCGCCGTTACATCGGCTTCGTCCTTGGTGCCGATCAGGACTGGCGTATAACCTTTTTCAACCAGCCATTGGCAGACAGCGATATAATTTTCCGGCGGCCAGCGTTTGGCAAGGCGTGTGGGCGAACAGCCCGGTACGACCAGTACATAAGGTGTGGACAGGGCAGGCGTATCCGCTTTGATCCATGACAGATCGTCATAAGTGACGGGATGAATATCGGCCTTGAATAATTGCGCGCGCAGAGCATCAAAGACATGGAGGGCACGGCGATTCTTATCTGCACGATCTTTGCGGCGAATGATGCCATTCCAAGCTGGCGTCTGATTGAATAAAGTGGAATACCACGCACTGCGCTCGCTGTTCTGCAGATCATATACATGGGTAAAATTTTGTGCATTCAGCCAGATGCGCAGACTCAGCCAGCCGAAGATATCGAACCATTTGGGGCGTTTGTCGATGTAAACCGCATCGACATAACCGGATGCTTTGGCCAATGCCTCGAACGGCGCGGTTGTCATCAGGGTAATATGCGCGGCTGCATGATGCGCACGGATTGCTTTCATCGCGCCCAGCGCCTGTATAAAATCGCCAAACGCACCGTGCTTGATGATCAGAACCTTACTGGCCATATTTTTCGTTGAGGAGTTCGGCGTAGACATTCAGCGTTTCTTCGCACATGCGCTCGCGCGTGAAGTTTTGCGCGATGTGGTACATCGAATTGGTGCCCAGCACGCTGCGCTGCTGCGGCGTCAGGGCCAGGGCCTGACGCAGGGCCTCGGCCAGCGCCGCGGAATCGCCAGGCGGGATCAGCCAGCCGGTCTGGCCGCGCACAATGGTTTCCTGTGCGCCGCCATGGTCGGTCGCGATGATCGGACGGCCCATCGCCTGCGCCTCAACCGGAATGCGGCCAAAGCCTTCGGGATCGGTGCTGGCAGATACGATCACCGATGAAATCATGTACGCGGCGGGCATGTCGTTGCAGTGATCGATGATGCGCACCTGGCCGGTCAGGTTCAGTTCGGCAATCATCTTTTCCAGTTCCTGGCGGTATTCCACACGGCCCTGGTCGGAACCAAGCAAAACGCAGAAGACATCCGGGCGGTTCAGCTGGCTCATGGCCTGCAGCAGGATGTGATGCCCCTTCCAGCGTGTCAGGCGGCCGGGCAGCAGGATGATGGGCGCGCCGTCCTCGATGCGCCAGTCGCGCAACAGATTGGCCATGCGCTGCATGCCCACCATGCCGGGATGGAAACGGTCGAGCGCGATGCCCCGGTGAATGACGCGGATGCGCGCAGGGTCGACGTTGTAATTGTCGGTGCAGTAATTTTTGACGTATTCGGAAATCGCAATCACGCGCTCACCGCGCATCATGATGCTGTTGTACCAGTGTTTCAGGTTGCCATTGAAATTATAGGGCGCATGCACCGTGGTCATGAACCGGGCGCCGGTGCCCTTGCAGGCCAGCCATGCCGACCATGCCGGCGCGCGGGACCGCACATGCACGATATCGACATTCCACGCATGGATCAGGCGGCGGATGCGGCCCGCATTGCTGTAAATATCCAGCGGGTTTTTGGAGGCAACGGGCATCGGGATGAATTCCGCCTTGGCGCGGATGATTTCGCCCACGCGCGGACCGCCTTCGGACACCACCAGCGACCGCGCGCCGGACTGGACCAGGGCTGCTGCCACATCAATACATCCTTGCTCCGCCCCGCCGGGGCCGAGTTCCGGGATGATCTGCATGACCACCGGTGTTTTTTGTGTTTTTAAGTTCAACATCGTGTGCGAATTTGATAGCAGATAATCATGGACTCTCAAACCCTTATACGTCCCGATGGGACGCAGTTGTCGTATATCGCGGGCCCCGGCGAAAACCGCCCCACGGTTGTGTATCTGCATGGGCTGTGGTCCGACAAAACCGCCGCCAAGGCCATGTATCTGGCTGAAGTCTGCGCGCGTGAAGGCATCCCGATGATCCGCTTCGATGCCTATGGCCATGGTGGAAGCGAGGGCGATCCCAAAGATTTTACCATCGGCCACGCCGTACACGACGCCCTGCTGGTCATAGACAATCTGACGGAAGGTCCCGTGATTTTTATCGGCTCATCGATGGGCGGCTGGGTGGCCCTCCGGGTGATGGAGGAGCGTCCCGAACGCATTGTGGGCGTCATCGGTATTGCCGCAGCCCCGGATTTCACGGCCGGGCTGGGAAGCCTGTCTCAGGCGGCGCGGGACGAGGGCGGATACCCCAATGCCCTGATCGATACAGGCCGGCACCAGTTTGTGCTGAATGAAACCTGGACCTTTAAGGGCCCTGTCCACCTGATCCAGGGACGGGAGGATGCCTCGGTTGACTGGCAGACTGTTCAGTCTATCGCCGATAAGCTTCCGGCAGAACAGGTCACAGTGAACATGATCGAGGACGGCGACCATCGCCTGAACCGGCCTGAGGACCTGAAAACCCAGGAAAACGCGCTTTTAGACATGCATGACATAGTCAAAAAGTGATAAATTTGTATTTTGGTGTTGAAAATACACTTTTTTGAGCGTGAAATAGTCTGATGAGCACCATTCACCAGATTAAAGCCGCCCGTGCCCTCCTGAATTGGACCCAGAACGATCTGGCCGATCGGGCCGGGTTGCATGTCAATGCGGTCAACAATGCCGAACGGGGTTTGAGTGCTCCGCGTGGCGGCACAATGGAAAAAATGACATTGGCGCTGGAAGCGGGCGGTGTCGCATTTATCGGACATCGCGGTGTCGAACTGCGCGCCCATGCGGTTGAGGTTACGAAATTCGAGGGCAAAAACTTCCTGCGGCAGCTGACCGACGATATTCTGGAAGCATTGCAGGGCCCGGGTGATGACATTATCAGCCTGATTGCCGATATCCGCGCCTTTGACGCTCGCGATACGGCGGAAAATGCCCGGTATTATAATGAAAAGACCGCCCGCGGTTTTACCGAGCGCATGATTACCGCCGACATGCCAGGGTTCTATCCCAAGAATGCCGAAGGATTCCGCGTGTTGCCCCAGCATATGCTGGGGCCGGTCGATATCTTCGTCTATGGCGACCGCACGGCTTTCGTGGTGTGGTCACAGAACGAGGCGGTGGTCCTGAAAAACCGGGACCTCGCCTTTACCCAGAAAATGTACCTGGAATCCCTGTGGGAAGAAGGGCGGGAGCCGATCCGCGGCCATCAGGCAGAGGTTGCTTAAAGGGTTGCGCGCGCCCTGCAATCTGTTTATGTTTGCCGCGATTTTTCGATTGCGGAAGGGTGGCCGAGTGGTTGAAGGCGCACGCCTGGAAAGTGTGTATACGGTAACACGTATCGTGAGTTCGAATCTCATCCCTTCCGCCATTCTCCTGATGCTGCGCCTCGCAGGGTGCGGCGTTATATCCCATCATATTTCCGCTGATTTTGGGTAAAATCCAAAAAACAGGGAAATGCATGAAAAAAATCCTGATGGTTGATGATTCTGTAACGGTCAACAAACTGCTTTCAGGCGGGTTGGCTGCGGCTGGATATGAGGTCGTAAGCGTCCATGGTTTTGAGGAAGCCGTCGCGGCTCTTGATGGCAACCCCATGATCGGGCTTGTCATTACCGACCTGATTATGCCGGGCAAGGACGGTATCGACCTGATCGAGCATATTCACAAAACCGCGAAGGGTGTCCGCCCAAAGCTGATCGCCATATCGGGCGGCAGCAAAGGCACAGTGACAGCCGATACGGCCGTACAGACGGTCAAACCCATGGTGGAATATGTACGGATGAAGCCGTTCAGGCAGGAAACCCTGCTGGCAGCGGTTAAGGAACTGATCGGCACCTAGGCGTTATAAACGATTTTATCCGGTGCCGGCGTGAAGCGCGAGACAATTGCCTGCAAATCCTCACGGGCCAATGTTTTTTCCTGCACGTCATTCATTCCGGCGGCCAGCCCCCTGGCCTTTTGCGTCGGCGATACATCGGCAGACAGGCCCACAATGGGAACTTTGGTAAATTTGCGGGCCATTTGTGTGGCGGTGATGCCATCCATATCCGGCAGTCGCAGATCCATCAACACCAGATCGAACAAGGCCGTTTCCAGTTCGGCCAGGCCTTGTGTCGCCGTGGGCATAACAATGGCCGAGCACCCAAGGCTTTCCAGCAGATGGGTGAGGATAAAAGCGGTTTCTTCCGAATCTTCGATAACCAGAATGGATGGCATGTATTTTTGTCCGCGGATTCCTTATAAATTCCTTATAAAGAAATCCTAGTATAAACGACCGCGTGTAGAAAAGATGCCAAAACCCCCTGTCCCGGCTTTTTTATCCGAAATGGCGGATGCGCTGAAAGGCGGGTATTTCGTCCGGGCGCAGTTCGCAGCTTATAAAGGGGTGGATCAAACCTTAAAAAAAATCATCCTGCGTCAGGTGCTGGTAAAGCAAAAACCGCATTTAAGCTTCACCTATCAGCACAAAACGCGCGATATCACCAAAAACCTGCCCATCGACGCCGGCCTCGATGTGCTGGGCGATGCATTGGGGCATGAATTTGGCGCGGCAACCCTGTTTACCACGCAATTCGACCTGCAATACCCATCGATGAGAAAGCACAAGGCGACATATCATCAGGTACCGCCCATGGATCACGACCGCCAAAAGAAACGCAGTATTGCCGCAGGCGGCCAGGCCTGGCTGCAGGCATTGGGTATTGCGGGCGCAGATGGAAAGATTCTTAGCGCGTCGCAGGATAAATTCCGCCAGATAAATCGCTATATCGAACTGGTTGCGCCGCTGTTTGCCAATCTCGAAAATCCGCGTGTCGCCGATATGGGATCGGGCAAGGGGTACCTGACTTTTGCCCTGTATGATTATCTCAAGGCCCAGGGAAAGAACGCCAGGGTAACAGGGGTTGAAGACCGGCCGGCGCTTGTTGAATTATGCAACGATGTCGCCTTTGCCAGTGATTTTTCCGGCCTGGATTTTGTGCAGGGTCGCATCGCTGATTTCAATGCGGAAGGCACGGATGTTCTGATTGCCCTGCATGCCTGCGATACGGCGACGGATGATGCGATTGCCGCAGGGCTCAGGGCGCATGCGCAGGCCATCATTGTCGCGCCGTGCTGCCACAAACAGGTGCGGCGTAACATGGAAAAGGCGAAGAAGCCGGAAGATCTGGCATTTATGCTGCGCCATGGAATTTTCATGGAACGTCAGGCAGAAATGGTGACCGACGCATTACGCGCTTTGTATCTGGAGGCGCACGGTTATGCCGTCAAGGTATTCGAATTTATTTCCGATGCACACACACCGAAAAATATCATGATCGTGGCGACCCGCGGCACTGGATTGCCGGTAAAAACCGAAAGCCGTAAAAAAATCGATGACGTTAAATCTGCATTTGGCATTTTCAGCCATCCGCTGGACGGAACGTTCTGAAAAAGTGCTTGCATCGAAAACGTAAACGCATGACAGTGGAAATCCCTTTGTAATCAGAGCGTTGCATTTAAGGGAACTGATCGCCTTCACAGGCGTTTATCTGTTGGCGGGGCTGTTTATTTCAGTCAATTTCCGCCAAAAAATAAGAATGTTCCGAAGCGGAGCAGGGTTGGGATAAAATGCTGGATCAGGTATTTAGCGACGATTTTATGCCACACGGGTTTTGTTACCTGTGGAAGCCGGAGCTTGTGTGGCTGCACGCGCTTTCGGACCTTACGATCGCCATCGCTTATTTTGCCATTCCCGTCACGCTTTTGATTATTTTACGCCTGCAAAAAAAGACGTTGCCTTTTTCATGGGTGTTCGTGATGTTCGCAACGTTTATTTTCTTGTGCGGCCTGACTCATATCATCGCTTTAATTTCAATCTGGAAGCCGATTTATTATTTCCACGGCATCGTAAAAATTATAACAGCGGCCGTTTCTATTGCCACGGCCATGGTGATGTTCCCGCTTATTCCTTTCGTCCTTAAAAAGATGGAGGAAATGGAGCAACTGGTTAAAAGCACAGAAGATCATTAAGCGCATGAACGCCTCGTTTAGATACGCAGTCTCCAGAACCCCCGATCAGGATACGCCCGGTGAAATCCTGAAGGCATATAAATTGCCGACCCTGATCATGGGCATTGGGATTTTACTGGCTGTTATCGGATTCCAGGTGGCGCTTAATTACGACATCAACCAGTCCAACCGGTCCTTCCGCGAATTATCGGACCAGATTTACAGGACCCTGGATTCAGAAGTGACCCGCCATGAACAGCAGGTTGGGGCTCTTGCCCGCATGGTCGAGCAGATTGATGACATTACGCCTGATGAATTCGGCGACATTACGGAATCGCTGACCAATGAAACGTATTTTATGCAGATATCCGAGTACCGGATTTCCCAAAGCGGCGCTTTGGAAGAGCCCTTTGTTTATCGCCGTGGCAAGGCGGAAGATACGCGTTTGATCGACTATGTGAAGCTGCGGGAAGGGCTTTTGACCGCGCGGCGTTTGGGAAAACCTTTCTTTTCCGAACCTTATGAGGCGGTTTCAGACAACGCGCGTTTTTATGTGGCGGCGATCATTGCGCCGGTCGCAACAAAATCCAAGGAAATCAACCGTTTCGTCGTGGGATTTATCAACCTGACAGATTTGTTCCGCAAACAGTTTGTGTCCTATGAGCAGTCGATCCACGTACAAATATTCAGCGCGAACGAAACGTCGCGCAACCTGATTTACGAGCAATATGCCAGCGCGCAGGGGCGGGCTTTCCTGAACAATCTGGGCGATCATGATTACGGCGAATTGTCCTACCGCAAACAGCGCGATTTCGGCATTCATTACTGGGATGTGCGTGTATTTTCCTCGCTGACAGGTTTTTCCGCATCGGTGGGTGTGTTGCCATGGATTACGTTTTTATCCATCCTGCTGTTGACCATTCTGGTCGGATATATTGCTTTTCGCATCACCGTGGAATCGGTGAATGCGCGACTGCTGGTGGAACGGCAGACGGAATCCTTGCGCGAATATACACGCAAGCTTGAGGAATCAAATCGCGATCTGGATGATTTTGCACATATCGCATCGCATGATCTGAAGGAACCGTTGCGTGGCATCTATAACTATGCGGAATTCCTGCTGGAAGATTATAAAGACAAACTGGACGACGAGGGTCAAAAGAAACTGGCGACCCTGAAAAACCTTTCGCGCCGTATGGAACGGCTGATCGACCGGCTTCTGGAATATTCGCATATTTCCCGCCAGGACCTCGCCTTCCGGAAATCCGATATTACCGAAGTGGCGACCGAAGCGCTGGAAACCCTGGATGTGTTCATCCGTGAAAATCATACGGTCCTGACCATTCAGCAGGATATGCCGGAAATTATCTGCGACCGGGTTCGTGTCGGCGAAATTTTCACCAATCTCGTAACCAATGCGATCAAATATAACGACAAGCCGGAAAAAAACATCGAGATCGGCTGTACCTACGAACGTCCGGAATTTCCGGGACGTCCGGTCTTCTTCGTGCGGGATAACGGTATTGGTATCGCGCCGGAATATCAAAAGGCTGTATTCAAGATCTTCAAACGCCTGCATGGACGCGAGGAATACGGCGGCGGCACAGGTTCGGGCCTTACTATCGTACGTAAGATCGTCGATCGCCATGGCGGTACCATATGGATAGAATCGGTGCCTAATGAAGGCGCCACCTTTTATTTTACGCTGGAGTCGAATGTGTCATGATCGATCGGTCGGCTATCAGTCCCGTTCTTGTTGTCGAAGACAGCCCCGAAGATTACGAGGTTTTGAAGCGCGCCTTTAAAAAAGCTGAAATTCTTTTGCCTCTTGTCCATTGTAAAGACGGCGTGGATGCGATGAATTATCTGAAATGCGAGGGTGTGTATCAGGGCGACCAGAACTGTATCCGCCCGTCTTTTGTGCTGATGGATCTGAACATGCCGGGCGTGGATGGGTGCAGTGTTATCCAGCAGATCAAGAACGATCCGGCCTTGTCCACTATTCCATTGATTGTTTTTACCACGTCCCGCAGCGAAAAGGATGTCGAGGAAACATACCGTGCCGGCGCCAATTCTTTCATGCCTAAACCCGTTGATATGGACGGGTATGTGAAAGTGGCCCAGATCCTGAAAAGTTATTGGTTCGAATACGCGATATTGCCATGATACAAGCCAGCATGCCCTCATTTCCATCCCGTGCAGTCTCGATCCTGATTGTGGAAGACGGGGAAGTTGACCGCGAAATGTACCGCCGCCTGCTGAAAAAACAGGCCGACCTTGATTTCGAGATTACAGAAACCGAAACCTATGTTGAAGCCACGCGTATGTTGCAGGAGCGCCGCGCGTTTGACTGTTATGTGGTGGATTATCAATTGCCGGATGCCGACGGCATGGCCTTTGTCCGCGATGTGTTGTCACGCAATGACGGCCAGGCCAGTCCGGCCATCGTAATGGTTACCGGGCAGGGATCGGAAGAGATCGCCGTCGAGGCTCTAAAGCTTGGCGTATCCGATTATCTGACCAAGAAAAGCATTGCCGAAGGCGTATTCGTCCAGCCCTTGAAAAACGCGATTGAAAAGGCGCGGTTGCGCACCGAGCTGCGCCATTACCGCGAGGCATTGGAACGGTCGTACAAAGACATGTCGGATTTCGCGCATACCGCATCGCATGATCTGAAGGCGCCATTGCGCCGCATATCGGCCTATTGCGACATGTTGTCCGAAGACGCGACGCCGCGCCTGAATGACGAGGATAAGGCCATTTTGTCCCGTATGACGATTAATGCGCACCGCATGCAGAAATTGATCGACAAGCTTTTGGCCTATTCCAAAGTCACTACGCAGCAGGAAGACCGCTGCGAAGTGGATTTAAACCGGATCGTGCGCGATGTGATCGAAGAAACGACGCATGAGGAAATTAAAAATCCTGGCGAAATTACAGCGGGCGAATTGCCGCAGGTGCATGCCTATCCGGAAAAAATCCGCCAGGTGTTGATCAATCTTGTAACCAACGCACAAAAATACCGCGACCCTGCGCGCCCTTTAAAAGTGCATATTGACGGTATGGATGTAACGGATCATCTCCTGATATCGGTGGCGGACAATGGCATGGGGATCCCGGCCGAATACCACCAGGCAATTTTTCAGGATTTTAAACGCCTGCATAACCAGGACGATATCGAAGGCACGGGTCTTGGCCTGACCATCTGCCGCAGGATCGTACAGATGCACGGCGGCGATATCTGGGTGGAATCGGAGCCGGGCAAGGGATCGACATTCTATTTCACCCTGCCGCACCGGCGTCACGGCACTCAGGGTCACGGTATTTAAGATGGTGGAGATGAGGAGGATCGAACTCCCGACCTCGTCATTGCGAACGACGCGCTCTCCCAGCTGAGCTACATCCCCTTTAAGCATATGATTTCTAGACCTTTTTACCGTATCCCGGCAAGTGGTAAAAACTGCTTTTGCTTGCAATCCGGACGGCGAGCCTTTAAACATCCAGCATGATCCTGGACCTTGTCGTTATTGGTGTTCTGCTTCTTTCCGCCCTTGTGGCTTTCTGGCGCGGTTTTGTGCGCGAAGTCCTGACCATTATCAGTCTTCTGGGCGCGGCCATCGCAACGTATCTGTATGGCCCGAAAATGGTGCCGATAGCCCAGGGCTGGATTGTGGACCCCGAGGCAAAAGACCCGCAGGTCCTGTTCGGACTGATCCCGTATGAAATGATCGGTACGGCGCTGGGTTTTGGCCTGGTGTTCGTGGTGGTGCTGGCGGCACTGACCCTGGCGTCGCACTTTTTTTCCCGCGCGGTGCATTATGTGGGGCTGGGTCCGGTCGACCGTTCGCTGGGCGTGGTGTTTGGTCTTGTGCGCGGCGTGGTCATCCTGGGGCTGCTGAGCGTCGTCCTGAATTTTGCCGTCGCCGAAGACAAGCGTACGGAATATTTTGCTGATTCCAAAACATATCCGTACATGTCCTATCTGGCGGATCTGACATCAGCGATGATGCCGGGTAAGGACGCGCTGGATAAATCCGCCGGTGACAGGTTGGGCAAAGGCCCGCTGGAGCCCGGCCAGGCAACCCGTGTCCGCAGCGGCAGCGGCGCCACCAAGGTGGTCACGCGCCAGGAAACCGATCTGGGGCGTTCGAATACCCCAAGGAAATTCAATGACTGATAAAGCGCCTTTTGATGCGACCGATGACCGTTTTCACGAGGAATGCGGCGTCTTCGGCATCTGGGGGCATGAAGATGCGACGGCGCTGACGGCGCTTGGCCTGCATGCCCTGCAGCATCGCGGGCAGGAGGCCTGCGGCATTGTGGCCTATGACGGCATGGGCTTTAAAACCCATCGCGGCATGGGCCTTGTCTCCGATAATTTCAGTTCCCGCAGCGTGGTGGAATCCCTGCGCGGCATCATGGCCATCGGCCATAACCGCTATGCCACCTGTGGCGCCTCCGAACTGCGCAATGTGCAGCCGATCTTTGCCGATCTGTCGTTTGGCGGATTTGGCGTGGCGCATAACGGCAATCTGACCAATGCCTATAAGCTGCGCGAAAAACTGGTGGCGGATGGCGCGATCTTCCAGTCCACGTCGGACACCGAAGTCATCGTGCATCTGGTCGCGCGTTCCACCAAGAAAACAGTCCATGACCGTATTGTCGAGGCACTGCAGACGATCGAGGGCGGTTATGCCCTTGTGGCCCTCGCCGAAGGCAAAATGATCGGCGTGCGCGACCCGCATGGCGTGCGCCCGCTGGTGCTGGGCCGCCTGAATGATGCGTATGTGCTGGCGTCGGAAACCTGCGCCTTTGACATTATCGGCGCGGAATATATTCGCGATATCGATCCTGGCGAGATGGTCACGATTGATCGTGATGATATTTCATCAGTGCAGCCGTTCAAAAATACCCAGTCGCGTTTCTGTATTTTCGAATACGTGTATTTCGCGCGGCCTGATTCCCATCTTGAAAATCGTTCGGTCTATGAGGCGCGCAAACGTATCGGTGCCGAACTGGCATCCGAAGCGCCTGCGCCAAACGCCGATCTGGTGGTGCCGGTGCCGGATTCCGGCGTGCCATCCGCCATCGGTTTTGCGCAGGCGGCAAACCTGCCTTTCGATCTGGGCATCATTCGCAACCATTATGTTGGCCGAACCTTCATCGAGCCAACCGATCAGATCCGCCATCTGGGCGTGAAACTCAAACACAGCGCCAATGCCGATGTGATTCAGGGCAAATCCATTGTGCTGGTGGATGATTCCATCGTGCGCGGCACGACCAGCCGCAAGATCGTCGAAATGCTGCGTGCCGCCGGTGTGCGCGAGGTGCATATGCGCATTTCCTGCCCGCCCACAAAGCACCCTTGCTTCTACGGCATTGCCACGCCGACTTACGAGGAATTACTGGCCAACCGCATGAGCGTGCCCGAAATCGCAAAATATATCGGCGTGGACAGCCTGGCCTATGTTTCGCTGGATGGATTGTATCGTGCCTTGAAACATCCTGGCCGCGACAATACGAACCCGCAATTCTGCGACGCCTGCCTGTCAGGCGAATACCCCGTCAATTTGACCGATTACAAAACCGTCAAAGACGCCGCCAAACGCGAAGCGGTGATGAGCGGCGGCGACGATTAATCAGATAACCGGCTGTCCAAGGCCGAGGCGATATTGGCGTAGCGCATTTGCGGCAACGATGGCAATGTTGGCTGTTGTCGTATGGCGTGACGGATAAACCGTCCCTTTCATATCGACCATCCCTTTCTCACGCAAAGCAGACATTTCTGTATCCAGCGTGGCGACAACCTGACGGCCCTGGGCACGGGCTGTGGCGATTTCAGATAAGGCAACCATATAAATCTCCCTTGGATGAATGTGCCAATGTCCGAAACTTCTGCCATTTCGTCAATGATTATGTCATTAACTATTATGTTGATATGGCGCACCGGATAAGGTTTTATGCGCGGCGAAGGAAGAAAATTCATGGAATCCAAAAGGGTAGCATTGGTAACAGGCGCCTCGCGCGGGATTGGCGCGGCGGCGGCTTTGGCACTGGCCAAAAATGATATTCATGTCGTGGCCCTGGCGCGTACTGTCGGCGGTCTTGAAGCGCTCGACGATCAAATTAAAGCGGCTGGCGGCACCTGTACGTTATTGCCCTATGATCTGCTCAAGGGCGACCTGATCGAAGGTTTGGGCCCGCTGCTGTTCGATAAATTCGGACGGCTGGATATTCTGGTTGGCAATGCTGCGATGCTGGGTCCGCTGACGCCTGCCGCCCAATATGACCCTGCCACATGGGACCGGATGTTTGCGCTCAATGTCACCGCCAATCTGCGTTTGATCCGTACCTGCGACCCGTTGTTGCGCGCGGCGCCTGCGGGCCGGGCCGTGTTCGTGACATCCGGCGCCGTCAACGGCAATAAACCGTTTTTAAGTGCCTATGCCGCATCCAAAGCGGCGCTGGAAAATCTGGTTGCGTCCTATGCCGCCGAAATCGCGCATACGAATTTGAAGGTAAATCTTCTTGATCCTGGCCGCGTGCGTACAGCGATGCGGGCGGAATACAAACCGGGCGAAGATCCCATGACCTTACCTGCGCCTGAAGATATGGCCGATGTCTTTCTGGCACTCACGGCGCCGGAGCTTCAGCAAAACGGCGAATTACTCATCCTGGACGAAGACGATCTGAAAAACGCAGCGTAGTTTCCCTCGCCCAACGGGAGAGGGAAATAGAGGGAAATATAGTTATCAATTTGCGTATGGATTTTTCGACGTGCGCAGCATCAGGCGGATAGGGACGCCGCCCATGCCGACATCCTCGCGCAATCCGTTCGTCAGATATCGTTTGTAATCGTCCGGCATGTCGTTGGGTTTGGAGCACCACAGCGCGAAGGTCGGCGGGCGGGCCTTGATCTGCGTCATGTAACGCAGACGGTTGGGGCGGCCGCTGACCAGCGGGGCGGGATGTTTGCTTTCCATGCGGGCCAGCCAGCGGTTCAGCTGACCCGTGCCGACGCGGGTGTTCCACTGGGCATAGGCATCCATGATCGTCTGGAATAGCTGGTCGAGTCCCTTGCCGTTCAGGCCGGACATATAGGCGACCGGCACGCCCGGAATCTGGCCCAGCACGGTGTCCAGCATTTTGCGGATATTTTTCTGGATACCGGCGCGATCCTCGACGGCATCCCATTTATTGATTCCGATGATCAGGATGCGACCTTCCTCAACCACGTGACTGGCGATGTTCAGATCCTGTTTATCGAGGCCGACCAGCCCGTCGATCACCAGCACCACAACCTGCGCGAGGCGCACGATGCGCAACGTTTCGCGCGTCGATAATTGTTCGACCTTGTCGGTGATTTTGGATTTGCGGCGCAGGCCCGCGGTATCGACCAGCTGGAACTTCTGGGCGCCATTCGGACCGGGCCATTCCCAGTCGACGGCGATGGGATCGCGCGTGATCCCGGCCTCGGGCCCCGTCAGGACACGGTCTTCGCCAAGGATGGCGTTCACCAGCGTCGATTTGCCGGCATTGGGGCGGCCCACGATGGCGACCTTGATGCCTTTTTGCTGCAGGGCCTCAGCCTCGTCGTCTTCAAATTCGTAATCCAGGTTGCCTTCCAGATCGTCGTAATCCTCGTCCTCGCTGCGGCCGCGGCGCCCGTCGGATTCGTCATCCGCGCCTTCCTGTTCTGCCGGCATATAGGACATGATTTTTTGATACAGGTCGGACAGGCCCTCGCCATGCGCGGCGGAGATAAAGAACGGATCGCCCAGCCCCAATGAAAAGGCTTCATGCAATCCATCGCGCGCGCGTTTGGTATCGGCCTTGTTGACCACCAGCAGCACGGGCTTGCCGCTTTTGCGCGCCACTTTGGCGAAATGCTCGTCCGCTGTCGTCACGCCGGCCACGCCGTCGATAATGAACAGGGCGATATCGGATATTTCCAGCGCCTGTCTGGTGCGCGCGGTCATGCGGCCCGCAAGGGATTCGCTTTCGGCTTCCTCAAGGCCCGCAGTATCGATGATGCGCACGGGACGGTCAAAGATGAACGCATCCGTATCGCGCCAGTCACGTGTTACACCCGGGCGGTCGTCAACGATCGCCAGGTCCTTGCCCGCGATACGGTTGAAGAGGGTCGATTTGCCGACATTCGGCCGACCGATGAGCGCAATCGTAAACATGTTTTATTTCCACGCCGACAATGTACCGTTCGCCGACAACAGGTACAACGTTTCGCCTGCAATGGATGGCGGCGCCACGACATTCTGCCCGGTTTTCCAACTGCGGATCACTGAACCCGTTTTGGGGTCGATATCGACGGCCGTGCCGATGGATGACACCAGCAGCAGGCGGTCGCCTGCCAGCACCGGCCCGTACCAGACAATGGCGCCTTCTAGGTCTTCGGGGTTCTTGTATTTATCCAGCTGGGTCGACCACAGGGTCTTGCCGGACATCATATCGAGTGAAACAACGGCAGAATCGCTGGTGACAATAAAGACGCGGTTGCCGGATGCAAACGGCGTCTGACTGCCGCCGAATTTGGCATCCCAGTTGCGGTTGCCGGTACGTTCGTCAATCGCGGCAATGCGGCCGGCATAAGAAATCGCCACCACCGTGCCGCGGTCAATTACCGGCAGGCCGCGAATGTCGGAAAAATTGCCCGAACTGCGTGTCATCGGGGCGACTGAATCGCTCCAGAGTGTGGAACCGGTATTTACATCCAGTGCGTAAATTTCACCTGATGAATAAGCGGGCAGAACAATGTCGCGGTTGGCGGCGGGCGATGCGGCACCAAGCAGACCCGTTGTTTCCGTGAGGCCCTGATGCGTCCATTCCTGTTTACCGTCTTCGGCGTTCAATGCGAGCGTTTGGTTGTCGACGGTCACGACAAAAACCTTGCCCGGCATGGAGCTTGGCGCACCCCGCACGGCACCCGGCACTTTGGCGCGCCACAGAATATCGCCGGAATCGGGGTTGAGGGCGAGGACCTCGTTAAAGCCTGCGGTCACGAACAGGCGGCCACCGGAGAAAGCCAGGCCGCCGCCGAGGACAGGATCGTCCTCAGTTTCCGGCATCACCTTGGCAGTCCACAGGGATTTGCCCGATGCGGCATCGAATGCCTTTACCCGCGCCTTGGTGTCCAATGTAAATACGCGGCCATCGGCCATAACCGGCTGTACCGACAATGGCAGATTCTTGGACGAACCGGCACCGATGCTGGACGACCATACTTTGCGCAGTTCACCGGAATTCAGCGCCACGTGCTGCATGGCATGGTTGGCGTAACCACCGGCCTGCGGCCAGAATTCGTTACGCCAGACATTAGGAAGATCAATACCGGTGTCCGGGCCATTGACCGTCGCGGCGACATCTTTTGTGCCGGTCATCGAACGTTCGAGATCGAACAGAGAAATGCGGTCGCCTTCCAACGGCTTTTTATCATCGTCGCTGCCGCAGGCGGCAAGGCCGAGTGTGAAAAATAACGCAGCATAAAACGGTAGAGAACGCAGGTTTAAAATCATGGTTTTTCATCTCCTTGCACCGTGCTGTCTTTGGCAGAAACAGGGGCCGAGCCGTCCTTGACAGCCGTGGCCTGACGACGAATTTCGTATAAATGGCCAAGATCTGAAATAATGGCTGAAACAGTTGTGCCACGCGGTACGATTTTTTCAGCGCGGGCAATGTAATCCAGCGCGCGGGCAGGATCTTTCATGCGCTCGCCCGCAATCAGCGCGGCATCGATCCAGGCCAGTGCCGTAAGCGATGATTTATCCATTTCGCCGGCCAGCTTCTCATAATCTTTTAAAAGTGCTTCGGCATCTATGGATTGCTCGTCCATCCTCAGGCGCAGTAAATTCCATTTTGCCAGCCATGCCCATACGCTGTCGCCGCTTTCGGCGGCTTTACCGTAAAGACCGTTCATCACCTTGATGCGCTCGGCATCAGGTTTACCGGCCCCGGCCGTGTTGGCGGCCATTGCAAGCCAGGCTATGGCGGCATGATCGGGACGTAAATCGCCCATCGGCTCGGCGGTGGGTGTTGTGCTGGCCATGATGGCGCTCAGGGCTGCGGTCGATTTTTCATTTTTGGATTGCTGCCATTCGCGCCAGGCAACACCGGCGCCGGTGCCGACAACCAGCATAATGGCCATGCCGATAATGGTATTGCCCCATTGCTGCCAGAGGTTCAGCAAGCGTTCCCGCTGTAATGCTTCCTCGGCATCGCGGAGCAGGTTCTGGGTACGAAGATCGGTAGGGTCGGCGGGACCGGCCATGGGCTACTCCATAAAAGGCAGACTATGATTTTGAATTGGTACTCTTTTATGGGGGCGCAAGCCTCCCGTCAACCGCGCTTCTTTGCCATAATGTGATCCGCCTGTTTTTTCACCGGATAAAGGGCTCAAAGCGCCTTGTAACCATCAGCCTATGGCCTTAATTTCGGCATGAAGATTCCGTAACAGATCTAAACAAGATTTTTGGACCGAAACATGAAAAAAATTCCGGTTAAGACCCCGTTGGTCGAACTCGATGGCGATGAAATGACCCGGATCATCTGGCAGATGATCCGTGAAAAACTGATTTTGCCGTATCTGGAGATCGACCTGAAATATTTCGATCTGGGGATCGAGCATCGCGATGCGACTGAAGACAAGGTAACGGTCGATGCCGCGAATGCCATCAAACAATACGGCGTTGGCGTCAAATGCGCGACCATCACGCCGGACGAGGCGCGGGTCAAAGAATTCAACCTCAAAAAAATGTGGAAGAGCCCGAACGGCACCATCCGCAATATCCTGAACGGTACCGTGTTCCGCGAACCGATTATCTGCGCCAATGTGCCGCGCACCGTGCCGATCTGGACCAAGCCGATCATCATCGGCCGTCATGCTTTTGGCGATCAGTACAAGGCGACCGATGTTAAAATTCCCGGTGCCGGGACTCTGACCATGACCTTCAGGCCCGCGGATGGCAGCGCTGCGCAGGAATGGGAAGTTTATAAATTCGAAGACGCCGGTGTCGCGCTTGCGATGTATAATGTCGATGAAAGCATCAAGGGTTTTGCCCGTGCCTGCCTGAATTACGGCCTGAGCCGCAATTATCCGGTGTATCTGTCGACCAAGAACACGATCCTCAAGGCCTATGACGGGAAATTCAAAGATATTTTCCAGGCAATTTACGACAGTGAATTTAAAACGAAATTCGAGACGAAAAACCTCACCTACGAACATCGCCTGATCGACGATATGGTGGCATCCGCCATGAAATGGCCGGGCGGTTTCGTCTGGGCCTGTAAAAATTATGACGGCGATGTTCAGTCGGATTCCGTGGCGCAGGGTTTTGGCAGCCTCGGTCTTATGACATCCGTCCTGTTGACGCCGGAAGGCGATTGCGTGGAGGCCGAGGCCGCCCACGGGACGGTTACGCGCCATTACCGTTTGCATCAGCAGGGGCTCGAGACCTCCACCAACCCGATCGCGTCGATTTTTGCCTGGACTCAGGGGCTTAAATACCGCGGACAATTCGATAATACGCCGGATGTCGTTAATTTTGCTTCGGCGCTGGAAAAGGTTTGTATTGATACGGTCGAATCGGGTCACATGACCAAGGATCTGGCAATCCTGATCGATGAGAAACAACCGTTTCTGACGACAAATGCATTCATGGAAAAAATTGACGGAAATTTAAAGAAGGCGCTGGCATGAGTATAAACAGGACATTTTTGATCACGGCGTTGCTGATCGGCACATTTTTTGCCGCACCCGCATTCGCGGAATCGCGCATCACCGGCTATGTTCCCCTAAGCGCCGGTACGAAAAAGGCAATGGCCGAACGCGCTGCGCGCGAAAAGGCCGAAGCCGAGGCGCAGGCAAAACAGGCGGCCGCCAAACCCAAACAGACACCACCTTCTTCGCAACAGGGCGCACAGGCTGAAATCCAGGAACGCAAGGTTTCGGTGCCGGAAACGTCTGCGGCAGAAGGTATGGTGCCGGGCAAAATCGTAATCAATAAGGCGGGGCCGAAAAATTACGTCGGCGAAATCGAAACCTATCGCGCACATGGCGACGATACGCTCCAGTCGATTGGCGAGGCGAACGATCTTGGTTATGTCGAAATCCGTTCGGCCAACCCCAATACCGATCCGTGGAAACCGGGTTCGGGCACGTTTATGATCCTGCCCAAGATGCATCTTCTGCCCGACGCGCCACGCAAGGGTATTGTTGTGAACCTGTCGGAAATGCGTCTGTATTACTATCCGGCCAACGGTGGCCCGGTCCGTACCTTCCCGATCGGTGTCGGCCGCGAGGGATTCACCACGCCGATCGGCACCACGACCGTTACGCGCAAAACCATCGGTCCGACCTGGCGGCCGACCGACCGCATGCGCCGTGAGGATCCACGCCTGCCTGCTGTGGTGGGTGCAGGTCCTGACAATCCGCTGGGGACCCATGCGCTGTATCTTGGCTGGCCGCAATACCTGCTGCACGGCACGAACAAACCATGGGGTATTGGCCGCCGCGTATCTTCGGGGTGTGTGCGCATGTATAATTCATCAGCCGAGGAACTGTATAACATCGTGCCGGTTGGCACGATGGTGACGACCGTCCGCCAGCCGGTGAAGTTTGGCTGGGTTGGTCATATGCTGTATATCGAGGCGCATCCGGATGAAATGCTGGCCGATCAGGCCGAGCGTACGGGCGGTACCATTGATTACAAGGTGCCTGCCGATATTTTCGCCAACCTGTCCCGTGCTGCCGGCAAGGATGCGCGCGAACAGATCGACTGGCGCGCGGTGCGCGAAGCGTTGCGTGTGCGTCAGGGTTATCCTGTGCCAATCCTGCAGGGTGCCACGGACGAAGATCGTTTTGTGACCCGCGCGATGGAGGCGAAGGCCGGATCCAACCGCTATACGCCGCGGATGGCAGAAGAAACGATCAAGCTGCAGCAGGCACCGGTGCCGCAGCAGGCAACACAGGCCGCTATCAGCGAAGAGCCGGCGGTGACCAACAGCCGCCGCGCCCGTATGTCTCGCTTTAATTAAAAACTTTTTTGTTCAGGGGCTGCCACTTGCGGCTCCGTATCCTTATTTAGCCTGTGGATGGTTTGTCGAATATCTGTCGGGAAACACTGTTGTTTTTCGATATTTTTGGGTAAACTCGGGGCCATTGGTTTGATTTGACTTAATTTTTGATCCTTATGGCCGCGGAACCCAGACCCCAACAACCCACCTCGTCAGGCGCCAAAACGGCACCCAGACCTTCTGCGGCGAAAAGCGCCGGCGATGCCTATGGCGGCGGTCTCGGCCGTGTCGTGGTGCGTAATGAATTTTATCGCGATGGTTACCGCACGATGTTGCGCGTAGCGCTGATCGAGGGTGTTGTGATTGTCGGCTTGATCGTGGTGATTTTGGCCATCGTTGCCGCCTATCAGCCGGAAAACCGCTATTTTGCGACCACGGAAGACGGCCGCCTGGTTCCGATGGAACCGCTGTCCGAGCCCAATCTTTCGTCGCCTGCGCTCCTGTCCTGGGCGGCCCAGTCGGTAACGGAGACTATGACATTCGGGTTTAACGATTATCGTCGCCGCCTGCAGGAATCCTCGCGCCATTTTACACGTCGGGGATGGGGGTCTTTTGTCAAAGCGTTGCAGGATTCCAGCATGATCGAGACGGTCGAAAAAAACCGCCAGGTCAAAACTGCCGTCCCCAGCCAGGCGCCGACCATTATATCCGAAGGTCTGGTGAACGGCGTTTATACATGGCAGATCCAGTTGCCGATCCTGGTTACCACGGAATACGGGGCCCAGCAGCAAACCAATCAGAACATGGTCGTTAATTTGACTGTTATCCGCGTACCCAAGCTTGAAAGTCCGAATGGCGTCGGAATCGAGCAGTGGATCGCCACGGCAGGGGGCTGACGATGCGTTCAGGCTCGCCTCTTTATCTTGACATGTTCTTGGAAAACACGTCATTTGAAGGCATAAGCGTCAAGCAAATAAGCCGTCAAACGGCCCGTGGTGTGTTTATGTCGAAATGTACGAAAGCCTGCCTTATGGCGGGGGCTGTTTTACTTATATGCGGAATGCCTGTTTTCGCGCAGGACCCTGTTTCCTCCGCGCAGGTTGCCCCGGCTGCGCAGACGGAACAACTGTCGGTCACGGCCGATGCGCCGCCGGTCGATGTTGTGGACCCATTGGCTGAATTCCGCCGCGCCAATGCGCAGCCAACGGCCGATCCTTCGGCCAGTCCGCCGGTTCCCACCCCGGGCGGCTTCCAGCAGCCGGCACCGGGTACAACCGTGGGCCAGGGATACGATCTACAGGCTATTGCCGAAATCAACGAGGAGAAAGAAGCCGAACTGCAGCAGAAAGCGCGTGAAAATGCGTTCGATGCCGCATTGAACGGCATGATGCCGCTGACGCCCGAGCAGATCCGCGCGCTGCTGGATAAATATAAGGTCACGCGTGCGGCTTCCGAAAAACGCATCGGCGGTTCGCCCAAACCCGAAATCACGGTGGAAACCGTATCGCTGGAGCCGGGCGTTGCGCCGCCGGTCATCAAGCTGTCGCCGGGGCATGTCACCAGCCTGAATATCCTGGATATGACGGGCCAGCCATGGCCGGTGCAGGATGTCAGCTGGGGTGGCAATTTCGAAGTCATTTCCCCGGGCGAGGGCGGTCATCTGATCCGCATTTCCCCCATGGGCGCGGAAGAGGTCGGTAACCTGTCGATCCAGCTGGTGGGCCTGACAACGCCCGTTACATTCGAGCTTCTGACGCAACTGGATGTCGTGCAATATCGCTTTGATGCGCGCATTCCTGAAATGGGCCCGCTGGCGACGCCGCCGTTGATCGAATCCGGCCTGACCATTCAGGCGGGCACCGATAAAATACTGACGCAGGTGCTGGACGGCACGCCGCCGGCCGGTACGGAAAAACTGGGTGTCAGTGGCGTTGATCCCCGCACCTCCGTTTACCGTGCGGGTGGCGCAACCTATCTGCGTACGCCGCTGACATTGCTGTCGCCCGGCTGGAGCGCGTCTGTGAAATCAGCTGACGGCATGACGGTTTATGTCGTCAATAATTCGCCCGTCTTTTTATTGTCCGACCGCGGTAAAATGGTCCGTGCCGTCGTTCAGGAAGCCAAGGTCAGTGTAGAATGAGAACCGACGATTTCGACGAAGTGCAACCGCAGGATACGGACGAACCCCGTCCGGACAAGGCCGCGATCGATATCGACACGGGCCCTGAGGATTTTAATGAATTCGACCGTCCGCAGACGGCCGGCGGCAATTCGCTGGGCGAGCTTTGGCGTAACAATCCGCTGATCAAGGTAGCGGTGATTGTGATCGGTATTGTGACACTGGTGGCCGGTTATATTATTTTTGGTGGCGGCAATGGGGATGCACCGAAATCGACGGTTGGCACGGCTGTTCAGGACAGTGTCGTACCGGGTGGCCCGACGACCGATGCTTATCGCGACGCCATTAACGATGTTAACCAGCAGCGCCTGGAGCAGGCGTTGCAGACGGGGTCCAGTACAATTCCGATTCCGACGGCCGGGAATGAGGTGCCCTCCGCCCGGGGTGTTGGCGAAGAGCCGCCGGTAACGCTTGAGGATCCTCTGGCCGACTGGCGCGCCGCCGTTCAACAACCTGTGGCAGGTGAACCGCAACAGCCGCAATTGGAACAACAGCCCTTGCAACCCGGTTATCCGGCGCAGCAACAGGCAATGCCGATGGGACCGGACCCTGCCGCGGTCGATGCGCTGGGACAGGCAATGTCGCAACAGATGGCGGCCATTCTGGACAAGCATAAAATTTCAGGGGCTCAGGTCATGAGCGTCACATCCGTTGATTTCCTGACCAAAAACAATCAGGCGGAGGTAGCAGGCAATGCTGCCATTACGGCAACCGGGGAAGACGAAGTCGAGGAAATCCTTGTGCCTGCCGGCACCATCGCCTATGCGCAGACGATGACCGAGGCGAATTCAGATGTGCCCGGTCCCGTGCTTGCGCGCATTTCTTCCGGTCCTTTAACGGGTAGCCGCGTTCTGGGTGAATTTGAAAACCGGAATAAAAAACTGGTTCTGCGTTTTACCAAGGTTGTGATCAAAGGTGTCGCATACCCGATCGATGCGATTGCGCTTGACCCGAAAACGACCTTGCCTGCGGTTGCCAGCGATGTTGACAACCGGTATTGGGAACGTTTTGTGCTGCCTGCCGCCGCCGCCTTTATCGAGGGCATGGGTGATGCGATTGCCCAGCGCGAACAGACGGTTGTGGTGACGGGCGATACGGCTGTCCAGTCAACACCCGACCTGAATACCAAAGAGGAAATTGCTGCCGGTTTTGCAGAAGGTACGCGCAGTATTTCCGAAGACATGGACGAAGCCGCTGACCGGATTGAACCGCTGGTACGTGTTTATGCGGGAACGCCGGTTGGTATTTTGTTCCTTGAACCTGTCATTAAAAATGATACGAATTAATCATGGCTGATAATAAAACAAACGATCAGGAACTTGAGGGTTTTGAAAACCCCGATGATGTCTATGCCGGTGCTGAAGACGATGGCGCGGCCATGGGCGACGATATCGACGATGCCGAATTCCAGGATATGGCCGATGCCCTGAACGAGGATGTGTTCGAGGAAGATACCCCGCCTGCCGCCAAGCCAAAAAAGGGCGTCAGTTGGTTTAATATCGTGATCGCCGTCATTGCGATTGCCGGTGCCGGCGGTCTGATTGTCATGAAACTGGCGCCGCAGTTATTGGGCGGTGCGGCGACAGATGTATCCGCACCGGTTGTTGCCGAAACCACAGTACAAAGCCCTGAATCCGCCGCACAGGAAGCGCTAGCGCCGATACCGGCCCCCGCGCAGGGCGGTATGCTGGATAATCCCGATGCCTTCGCGCAGTTGACCCAGGATGCCGTGCCGGCCCCGGCTTTGGCGGCGGCTGAGCCGATCCCCGATCCGTTTGCCGCGATGGACAATAATTCTGCCGCCGCACCGGAAGTCCCCATGCCCGCACCGATTACGGCGGAGCCTGTGGCGCCAACTCAAATAGAGGTTGCCGAAGAAGCGGCCCCTGCCCTGGAAACGATGCCCGCGCCGGTCATGGCTGAACCCGTCTCCACGGCGATTCCTGCGGCAAACAATGTGCAGGTCAATGAACTTACGGGCCGTGTCGATACGCTTTCATCACGTATGGATTCGATCGAATCAAAACTGGATGCCGCACTGGCGGCGGCGGCAAACAACACCCGTGCCGCCTCGGCGCCCGCGGATGATTCCCGTTTTGATGCCATCCAGAACACGCTGGCGCGTCTGGAAAGCCGCCTGGACGACCTGTCCTCTTCGGCCCGTGCCAAAGTGCGCGAGGTCGTTTCGGGTGATGAAGACCGTCCGGCCCCGGTCAAAAAGGCTAAAAAATCCATTCCGGCCAAGGCAAAATCGAACGCCGGCCAGTGGGATGATGCCTATAAACCCTCCGGTGCCACGCCGGCTGTGGCCAGTGCGCCGTCTATATCCTCTTCCTCTGCCTGGACGCTGCGCGGCGCGCAGCCGGGGCAGGCGATCATCGGCGGCCAAAACGGCGATATCCGCCAGGTCGGCCTTGGCGATACCGTTCCGGGTATCGGCCAGGTCACCGGCATTGCCCCGATCAACGGCCGCTGGGTCGTCCAGGGCACGCAGGGCCGCATCAGCCAGTAATGAAATGGGTTTAGCGCGCCGACTGGTGCGCCGCGCGCTTATGTGCGCGAAGGCTGCGTGCCATATGAACGCAGGGTTTTCTTGAAAACCCGCATTAATAGTTGCGCAAACGGTCACCGTTCGCGCATTTCCGGGCTTTTTCCTAGAAAATTAACCAAAAATTAGCTAAAATTTTAGAGAATGGTAAACGGGTGAAAGTGTCTGCGTTCAAGCAGGCCTATATAATGATAATATCGGGATTAGGGGTATTACGGTATGAAACTTTTCGGCGGTCCTAAAAAACCCAGACGTTTGTTCCGGCTGAACAAATTTGGCGCCGAGAGCCATATTGAAGAATACAACGAGCGTAAGCTGCGTGTTGGCAGTGTGTTTCGTTATACTCACATGCCTGAAATTTTGCCGCGTATTCGCGCGCTCGGCCAAAAATTCGGCCATTTTGCCTTTATGCTGGCACTCGTATTTCGCTCTGCTCGCCTGTTTCCAGCCGGGCATGTCATGTTGAATCCTAATAATATCGGTCGTTATGGTATCCGCGACGTGATTGCAACAGCCGCAAACAATCTGGTCATGAAAAAAGAAAATATCGATCAGATCGTTGTTTTTGGTGCAGTTGTTATGTCCCTAATTATGGTAGCGATTCAGGCTGTGCTAATTGTTTTTTATGCTTTTATGAATCCGGCACAGGCATCAGGAATGTTCGAAACGCCTGACAAACAGCAAGATTACGTTTTCGAATTCTCTCGCCATGTATTTGGTGTGGATACTATTTTTGGAAAAATGGCCGCTGAACATGCCCAGCCTGGCTTGCATGCCATTCTAGGTTTTTACAGCACAGCGATGATGATCGTAGCTTCTCTTATCGTTGTTTATTATGTGATCGTGGTGGTTGGTGAAGCTGCGCAAAGTGGTAAACCTTTTGGCGGCCGGTTTAACAGCCTATGGGCGCCGGTTCGTCTAGTGCTGGCACTGGGTTTACTAGTGCCACTAGGCGGCGGACTTAATTCTGCACAGTATATCGTTTTATACTTGGCTAAAATGGGCTCTGGCTTTGCGACGCAAGGTTGGATTGCCTATACAAAAAATTTCAACCCGATTAGTTCTACACCTTTAAGCGTGGCTAATGCCCCCAATGTTAGCCAACTGGTCAAGATGGTTTTTGAATCTGAAGCCTGCCGTGCTACATGGCGTAAAGTCCAGTCTGGTCAATTGCCCGTTCGCATTGCAGCCGTTTATCAAGATAAAGATGGTAATATAGGTAGTTTTATACCAAAATTTTCTGCATATGACGTTACGAACGCCGTACAGAAAAAAGCCGTTACTTTGAAATATGTTTGGACTAACGAAGGAAATGTGAAAAATCCTTCCCCATTGTGTGGCGGCATCACTTTTAATTTTAAAACTGTTAATAAAATTGATTTTGGCGGTGCTGATCAGCTTCAAAAGCAGGCCAACCAGATCGCAGAAGATATTCTTGTCCATTATGCCATATTAATAGGCCGGACAATTAATGCTGTTTCTGGTAATGACCCATCCGTTGCGTCTGACGGTGCTGAAAAACCGGGCACTGCCAGTTACGAGTTCGCACAATTGTATACAACAAGCAATGATACGGGCGTTGATAAAAGTACATTTAATGAAGAAAATATTGCAGCCAAAGTTTCAACAGCCATTGATACAGCGCAGAGACAGACTAATGCTGAAATTCGCACCAAAACAATCGATACTACCGTTAAAACTGATGTTATAAAGAAAATGCGGGATGATGCGTCCGCCCGGGGATGGGGTTCCGCAGGCGTCTATTACCTTGAAATGTCGAAGGCGAGCCAAGCCATCAGTAATGCGGTTAACTCAACAGGTCCTTCACCTCTGACCATCGATCAAGGTGCCTTAAACTCAAAAACAGGAAGTGCTTCTGGCTTTACGACGTTGTCGGCTGGGATATGGTGTATGGGCAATTGCCCTGCAGCAACGGAGGCGGATAAAGAAGTTATAGCTGCATTGGGACATTTGCCTACGATTAGAGATAAATCGTCAGGTTCTGTGCCCGCGACCAATTATGATGGCCGTCCCCAGCTTGTTCCGATTGGTAACGCTGATGTTCTAGCAGAACATATTGACAAGGATCTTCCGGGCAAGGTGGTTAAGTGGCTTTTTGGCGATGCTTTTATTCGTCTACTGGATCGTCCAACATTAAGCCCGATGGAAACGCTTATCCAGGGCGGTAGCGATGTTTTACAACGTAGTTTCAGTATGGTGGACTTGTTTTTGGTCGCTAAAATGGCCGAACTAATCCCTGTGGTTGGCGGCTTAGCCGGTGCGTTTTCCGGCATTTTGTGGTTCTTGATAACGATTGGGGCGGCTGTCGGCATAGTTCTGTTTTACGTCTTGCCAATGATGCCGTTTATGTACTTTTTCTTCTCAGTCGTGAACTGGGTGATTGAAGTCATGGAGGCCTTTATTTCCATGCCCCTATTTGCCTTGGCGCATCTAAGAATTGATGGTGATGGATTGCCAGGGCAGGCGGCCATGAGTGGATACATGACTTTGTTTGGCGTTTTTTTACGTCCCATTCTGATTATTCTAGGCTTGATTATCGGCAGTCTGATTTTCGGAGCTGGCAGCTTTTATCTGGCTCAGATCTATAAGAGTGCAGTATTCTCGCACCAAATCGGTGCCACGGGCGATATTGATTTCAGTAAGCTCAGCGGATTCGACATCACCATTTATATGATCTTGTTTGTATACATTATATATTTGCTGGCTAATGCAACATTCAAGCTGATTGACAAAATTCCAGACGAAGCAATGCGTTGGATTGGTGGTGGCCGCGGCTTTACGGGTGACAGACCGGTGGACCTGGGTAATATGCAAGGCATGGCCTTGGCTGGCTACGCGGGTATCAAAGAAGGGCAGCAAGCACTTTCTGGCGGTATAAGTGCTGTAAGGCAAGGTGGTACTGAGCCCTTGGCCAAAGTACCAGGCGCCATGAGAGCAAAAAGGGAAGCTGCGCGTAAAGAAGCTCAAGCTAAAAAGGATACCGAGCGGCGCCATCAGGAACAACTAAGGGCTACGCGTGGTGAAAGTGGCGACGAGTAACCTAGTAAAAAGCCGGGCTTAATGCCCGGTTTTTTTGTCTTCAGTGCGGCTGCTATCTATTTTTACTTCTCAACATCACTGGTCCCGCCAGCGCGCAGGTAGGTCAGGAGGGCTTCGACGTTGTTGCCGCCCTTTTGGATGACGCCGGCGAAGTCGTTGCGTTGGGTTACGGCCATGCTGACGCCTTCGACCATGACGTCGATGATTTTATAGGCGCCGCCTTTCGGGCGGACGCGCCAGGCGACATTGACGGGCGAGCCTTTGCCGGTGATGGTGGAATTCACGATCACATCACCGGAGTCATCGACACGGTGGTCGACCACGTTGAATTTCTGGCCGGAATAATTTTCAAAACGGGCGCTGTACACATTGACGATCATGTCCTGGTACAGTTTCAGGTATTGCGCCTGCTGTGCCTCGGACGCATCGCGCCAGAAACGGCCAAGCGCGAATTTGCCGATGGTTTTCATGTCGAAATTCTGCGTCAGGATGCTGCGGAACAGCGCTTTTTTCCTGGCGGGATCCATGCCGGTGTCGGCGATCGCGTTCATGGCCTGCGCCCCCAGATTGGTGACCATGCTTTGTGCGGCTTCGCCTGTGCCGGCCAGAATGATCGGGCCATCGTGGCTATCCAGCGTCTCACCGGTCAGGTCGCTGCCGCTCATGATCAGGGCGCCGTTCATCGGCAGCGAGAAAGCAGATGCCTGTGCCACCATCGAGGTGGACAGCAGAAGAGACAAAATCAAAACGCGCGTTTTCATACATAAATCCTTGCAAAGAATTGAGGCCGCCCTATGGCGACCCCACGGCATTTTTAATGCCATTTCATGTTCATTTTTAATGCCTTTATACGTTCATAATCCAATGCTCTTTATAAGCAAAAGGCAGCCACGTTCAAGTGGCTGCCTTTAATTTCTTTAGGGTTTTTAACCGCTTACTCGATATCGGGAAGCGACTGGCGGCCCGGGTCCATGTCGTTGATCAGGGCGTTGCGGCGCTGGACATAGACGCTTTGCAGGGCGGTGTAATAATCCCCCGAGTTGCGGCGCAGATCCTCAAGCATGTTGCGGGTACGGTCCTTGGTATCGATCAGGGTCAGGCCCGCGCGGGTATAGGAAATCCACTCGCGATCCGTGTTCTTGCCGTACCAGTAAATCGGGTCCATCGCGATATCGCCGACAAAACCGACCGAGTCACGCAGCGTGGAGGGGCCCAAAATCGGCCACACGATATACGGGCCGGAACCGACACCCCATGTAGCCAGGGTCTGGCCGAAATCTTCAGGCTGATACGGCAGACCGTTGCTGGATGCCGAATCCATCAGGCCGCCGATACCGACGGTTGTATTGATGGCAAAACGTGTCAGGACGCGGCCGGCGCCTTTGATGTCGCCCTGTAGAATTTCGTTGGCCAGATAAACCGGGCTTTTCAGGTTTTCCAGCACGTTGTGGACGGCATCGCGGCCGAATTGCGGCACAATGACGCGGTACGCCGTGTTGATCGGGTTGAAGAAGAATTTATCCAGGATCTCGTTGAAAGAGAGCATGGTGCGGTTGAACGGCTCCAGCGGATCGGAAATCACCACATCACTGGATGCAGATGCCTTGGGACCCGTGGCGCAACCGGCAAGGCCGGTCGACAGGACGAGGGCCAGTGCCAGGACAGCCGTGCTGCTTTTGAATTTCGAAACCATGCTCATTTTAACCCCTCTATTACGGCCGGGCTGGAAAGGGAGTCCCAGTGGCCTTAAAAAAACTGTAAAACAATAAAAACAGAAGGGATTTAAAAAGCCCTTAATACAACCCCAAGTTTTATGAATTTTATGCGTTTCGTCAATCAGGTAAGCCCTATTTTTTCCTAACCATCCTCGGTATTTAAAAGCCAGGTCACCGATCCCAGCAGGACGACCACGCCGGTCGACCACGATGCCATGATCACGGGCAATTGATGCGACCCGCCCAGGGCCCGCAGGAATGACGATAAAAAGAATACGGCAAAGCCCGCGCCCATCCCGGTCAGGACCATGAACAAAGCACGCTGGAAACGCGGCGGGCGCAGGGAAACCGTGGCTGCCAGCAGGACCATCGCCGCCAGTAAAAGGGGCTGGGCCAGCAGATTCTGGTAATAAACTTCCAGCGGTGTGGTCTCAAGCCCCGTATCGGCCAGGGTCGCGATAAAGCCCGGCAGCTTCCAGAACGGGATCGTATCCGGGTCGGAAAAGCTTTCCTGGATATCCCCCAGGGTCAGGTCGGTTGCCAGGGTGTATGTGCGTAAATATTCGTCCGGATTGCCCGGGCGGTGGATCACGGCATTCCGGAAGACCCATTTTTCCGGTTCCAGGCGGACCGATTCGGCATCAAGCCGTTGCGTATGGTTGCCCACCTCGTCGAAAAACAGGACGATCAGGCCATTCAGGGTCCAGTCCTTAAGCGCCACATGATCGGCATGGATGATGATTTCGCCATTCGGGTCGGCCTCGCGCAGCCACAGGCCCTGGCGCGACAGGGTCACCAGCTTTTTATGCTGGCCCAGATATTCGGCCTCCATATTCTGGTATTTGGCAATCAGGCCAGCGGCCAGGGGGTGCAGCACCATGATATGCAGAAGCCCGATGAACACGGCCACGCTGACCAGTGGCGCCACGAACTGCCATGCCGAATACCCGGCAGCGCGCAGCGCCGTCAGCTCATGCCGCCGGGCCAGGAACCAGAAACATCCCATGCCCGCGAATAAAACGGCAAAAGGCAGCAGCATCTGCCCCACCTCCGGCAGTTTGTACAAACCCATCTGCAATACGGTTCCGATGGCGACATCTTCCGTTTTGGACGCGCGGCGCAACAATTCCAGCGTATCAAACAGATAAACGATTGCCAGCAACACGCTTAAAGTCACGATGAACATACGCAGAAAATGAAACGCCAGATAGCGGCTCAGGATCGAAAGGGATTTCATGATCTTAATCTCTCCCGGTATGGATGCGACGGCGTAAGGCATTTCCCGCGCCGATCAATAAACGCTCGCCCGGAGGGGAAAGCAGATAAAAGGCAACCCCGATTGGCAGAACCGCCACGATATACATCCCTATACATCCCGCAAACGAGGCTTTTGCCATGCTGTATATGGACAAATAAAGCCCCTGCAATGTCATTGCAAAAAATGCAGCAAGACCCAGAAGCGGCATTTGCCCCGCACGGGAAAACGGTCCCAATAAAAGACAGGCCGCCCCGATCATCGCAAACGATATCATCAGCAGCGGCGTGGACAGGCGGCGATGCAGTTCGGCGCGGAATTCCATCCAGTTTTCCGGTTCTTCGTGCCTGAGCTTGTCCATGTTCAGGAGCTCGCCGATGGTGCGCTCGTCCGGCTCGCGCCAGCGCACGGCAACCTCGTCCGAACCGGCGGGGATATCCAGCGTGTATTGCTTGAAATCCAGCCGCGAAAATTTGCCGGTCTGAAGATTTTTTTCCTGCCTCGATCCGTCATAGACGATGATCTTCTGGCCCTCGTCCTCGCTCAGGACATGACCGGACCGCGCGATGATGGTGATTTCCGGGCCGCCTTTGGCGACTTCGCGCGTGTCGTGGACCATTAATCCCTGCAACCGTCCGTCCGGCGCGCGGGCGCGCACATAAGCCGTCAGGTTCACGCCCACGGTATTAAAGATGCCTTCGCGGAACAGAAGATGTGCATATTGTGCGCGGATTTCCTTTCGCAAAGTCTGCATGTTGGAAATACCGACCGGTGAAATCCATAAGGACAACAGCAACAAAACGCCCAGCATGCAGGCGCCCGAGAAAATAACCGGCCGCATCATGCGCATGGGCGACGCCCCCGAAGCGCGCAGCACAATCATTTCAGAATCCGCCGACAGGCGGTGGAATACGAACAACGTACCGATCAGGACGGAAGCAGGCAAAACCGCCTCGAAAAA